>Ga0136636_10002900_pt1 | contig 10240 bp, 8 predicted proteins | sample AntDrymUQ8522106_2_FD_104653 | JGI IMG/M metagenome (GOLD analysis project Ga0136636, IMG submission 104653) | Polar desert sand microbial communities from Dry Valleys, Antarctica - metaG UQ852 (21.06) | ecosystem: Environmental > Terrestrial > Soil > Desert | place: Antarctica: Dry Valley... | reverse complement strand
TTTTTTGCCCGACGCTATGGCCATCGCGCGGTGGTCCTGGAAACGTTTGCCGCCGTGCCCGGAATGGTCGGTGGCACGCTGCAGCATTTGCGCGCCCTGCGCCGGATAGAAAGTGATCATGGCTGGATTCGCACATTGATCAACGAAGCCGAGAATGAACGCATGCACCTGATGACCTTCTTCGAGATTGCCCGGCCCTCGCGCTTTGAGCGTCTGCTGATTTTGCTGGTGCAAGTCGTTTTCTATAACGGCTATTTCCTGCTTTATTTGCTCTCCCCCCGCACGGCGCATCGCGTCGTCGGTTACCTCGAAGAAGAGGCAGTCTATAGCTATACCGAGTACCTGGCGGGCGTCGACAATGGGACCTCGGTCAATGTCCCGGCCCCTCGGGTGGCGATCGACTACTGGCAATTGGCCCCCGATGCCCGTTTGCGCGAGGTGATCGTTGCGGTTCGCGCCGATGAGGCGAAACATCGCGATGTGAATCATCAATTTGCCGACCAATTGGCTGCCGATTCAGCCTGATTGATCTTAGGGTCGAGGCGTTACGGCAGGGATTTTCGCCATTTTTTCGGGTTGACCGCAGGACCAGCCGATATTGCTGCGCTCGCAGCAACGTGGCACCTCACTACGAAGTCAGCCAAACTTGCAAACCAACGCCTGTCGATGCATCGCCAGGCAGCAACTTCCGCCAGCGCAAAGTCAAACGCCCTATGTTCGATAGCATACAGACCCGGCGGATGCCCTGCGCGACAGTCTCCACATGCCACTCACCGGAGATTGATCATGGAACTAAAATCTTTCACAACCCCAGCAGAATTCGGGCCACCGCTCACCAACGGCAGTCGAGCCGATGCCAACGCTATATCCTGGGGCGCCATTCTGGCCGGGGCCACTGCCGCTGCTTCCCTCTCGCTGATCCTGCTCATTCTGGGTACCGGGTTGGGCTTGTCCTCCGTCTCGCCCTGGGCCTACAGCGGTATTGGGGCGGCTACCTTCGGTATTTCGACCATCCTTTGGGTTTCTGTTTCGCAAGTGCTTGCTTCCGGCATGGGCGGTTACCTCGCTGGCCGCCTGCGCGGCAGATGGCTGACCGTGCATAACGATGAAGTCTATTTTCGCGACACGGCACACGGCTTTCTCGCCTGGGCCGTGGCCTCGCTGGCTACAGCCACGCTATTGACCTCAATGATCGGCACGATTCTCGGCGCTGGTGTTCAGAGCGTGCCGACCATCACGAAACTGGATAGTAATAGTGGGCCAATGAACTACTTCGTCGATATTCTTTTTCGCAAAGAACTTAGCGCTACTGCTAATAGTGCGCTGTTCGCCGCTACCGGGGAAAAAGCCAATGCCGCGCCCCTCGCGGAGGTGTCACGCATCTTCAGCAACACAGTACACGCCGGGCCACTGCCGGCCGAAGATGTCCGCTATCTCGGGCAACTCGTCGCGCAACGTACCGGTCTGACGCAGCAGGCGGCGGAAACGCGGGTCAACTATATCTATTTGCACCTGCAGACCCAGCTGCAAATGACCGAGACAACGGCCAAAGAAGCCGCTGACAAGGCGCGTAAGGCTTCTGCCTACGCGGCTTTGTGGCTCTTCATTTCACTGCTCTGCGGCGCCTTTGTCGCCAGCTATGCCGCCACCTTCGGCGGGCAGCGTCGCGACGCCTGATCGTGTTTCAAACATCACATCCCGGAGACTGCAATGCGCTCACTACTTTTATACTTTCTTGGTATCCCTATTCCCATCATCATTCTGATCGCCTTGTTTGTGCACTGAACGGGATTCTTGGCCCTTTTTTCCGGAAAGCGTGCGCGCGACAATTTCAATGGCGATCCGGCATCCCCGTCTGTGCATGAATGACGGATTGAAACGTGTAGCCTGAATATCTTGCCCCACTGATTAAGTAATCCCGAAGAGGTCTAATGGCACGACGAACAAGCAAGACACTTTGGAGTCGTTCATTCGAGCGCACCCTGAAGGCAATGACGCGAACAGCGGTGCGCGCCGGGACAAAAGTCATCAAAGACTCGCTGCGTCCAGCGCCCGTCAAAAAAGTAGTTAAAACTACGCTGCGCGCCACCCCCGCCAAAGCCAAACGCGCCCCGGCCAAAAAAGTGGTGGCCACCTCGACCACCTCCGCTACATCGACCAACTGGACGACCGGTATCGCCATTGGTGCGGCCGGCCCACGCCGTTATCGACTCTACAAACCGCCCGGTGTGCGGCGTAACGAGCATCTGCCGCTTTTGGTCATGTTGCACGGCTGTGGTCAGAATGCCGAAGCGTTGGCGACTAGCAGCCGGATGAACCAGATCGCCGCCCGTGCACGCTTTATGGTGCTTTACCCGGAGCAGGATCGATTGTCCAATCTGCAAGGCTGCTGGAACTGGTACGACACCCGCAGCGGCCGGGCGCAAGCGGAAGAAAACTCGATCATGGCAGCGATTGAGCAGATTTGCCTGTCGCAGCCGGTTGACCGCAGCAAGATCGCCCTGGCCGGCATTTCCGCCGGGGCCGGCATGGCCGTGCTGCTGGCGACGCATCACCCGGAACGCTTTCGCGCCATCGCCATGCACTCGGGTATTGCGCCCGGCGTCGCCCATTCATCAGCCAGCGCGATCAAGGCGATGTTCGGGCAAAGTGCCACCCCTTCGCCACTGCCGCCAATTGCCTTGAACGTCAGACTACCCGCGCTGCTGGTCATTCACGGTATGTCCGATCACATCGTCGCGCCGAGCAATGGCGAAGAAGCGGCAATGCGCTGGGGCGAGCGCGTCGGGGCCAAAGCCAGCAAGCCGCGCACGGTACAACGCGGCGCCCGTTATGCCGCAACCATCACTGATTATCGAAAAAGTCGCCGCCTCATCGCCACCCTGTGCGAAATTAGCCGCTTAGGCCACGCTTGGAGTGGTGGCGCGGCCGGGCATTCATACAGCGACCCGAAAGGCCCGGATGCCTCACGGATGATCTGGGCATTCGTCGCCAAGCAATTCGGGAAAGCAACGGATTAGCACCCGGCTTCACCGCCAAGACGGCCTACTTGGTTGTGGGCTTTAGGCGCGCAAAACGCTCACTTGGCGGGCGGATGCAAGACCGGGGTGGAATGATCGTTGGCCTGCCCCGGCTTTGGCATTGCCATGGATTCCTCCTGTTTACTCATGCTGCCTTGCGGGTTCGACTTGCTTTGCGAACCGGTTGGCAAATCGTCAGAAGTTACCATCTTGACCGATGGCAGGGGGGCGGCTGCGCTGGGGGCGGGCGAAGTGCTGACCGGCGGGGTGGTCATCATTCCGGGGAACGATACAACCGGCGTTTTTTCGCACGCACTTAAGGTCAAAGCCAGTGCGAAGGCTGAAACGACTAATTTATATTTCATGTTTTTTTCCTTAGTGGGCAACGCCGGCTGCCGACTATTCCGTCGTTTTGCCGGTGAAATGTTCTTTGTCACCTTCAGCGTCGGCGCGGGTTTGGTGGATCACGCCATCGCGATGGTTGGGCGGGGCATAGAGCGTATATAGCTTGAGCGGCACACTGCCGGTATTGATAATGTTGTGATTCATCCCGGCCGGTACAAGGATCGCAAAGCCGGCTTGAATAGCCGTCTTGGCACCATTTAGCATCACTTCGCCAGTTCCCTCTTCAACGCGAAAGAACTGGTCAACCTTGTGAATCTCAGCACCGATATCCTCATTTGGCTTTAATGACATCAACACCAGTTGGCTGTTTTTCGCGGTATAGAGCACTTGGCGAAAATTGTCATTGCTGATGGCGAGACTTTCAATATTCTGGACAAAACCTTTCATTACCACTCCTTTTGTATCAAAGCCCCGAACGGGGCTTGGTTGTTATTTGGGCAGGCTGGATGTCTTAGCGCAGCCCGAAAAATGAGAGGACGGCGATAACCACGACGACCAGTCCGACGATGTAGATGATGTTGTTCATGAGCGTTTCCTTTCGATTGGGATAAACATTCGGTTCATGCCTTTAAGGCGGCTAGCTGCACGCCAAATGCCACCTTACCCTTCCCGCTCGCAAAGCTCTGTGCGCTGGCACACGGCGCGGCCCGGTTCACAGGCCGACAATGATCGGGCGAAATTCCTCCGCCAATCACCGCCCACTACCGTGGAAAATTCACCAGCCAATTACCGCCCGCCCCCATGACCTTGCCCCGCCTGCTCAAATGGATCACCGGTATTTTTCTCGCTGTCGTCATGGTGGCGTTTCTTCTCGTCGTGTTCGTCGACTGGAATCTGTTGCGTGCGCCGCTTGCCGCTTGGGTCAAGACGACCACGGGCCGCAGCTTTGCGATCAATGGTGACCTGAAGGTCGAATTTGCCTTACCACCACGCCTCATCGTCAACGACATCGTGCTCGGTAACGCGCCGTGGAGTGCCGAGCCAGCGATGGCAGTAATCAAGCGCCTTGAATTCAGCATCAACCCCTACAAGTTGCTGACTGGCAATCTAGTCTTTCAAGAGATCACGCTGTCAGAGCCGCAGGTCATCCTTGAGGTGAGCCAGAGCGGCGAAGCGAATTGGCTCTTCGGGCCCCCGGAAAAGAACAAAACAATCGAACTGCCAAGCATCGACCGGCTCAGTATCGATCACGGCAGTGCCAGGTATCTCGACCCCAGGATCAAGACTGATCTGGCCTTTGAGCTGAAGACAGAGGAAGCCGGGATTGCATTCAAAGGGAAAGGCCACTTCAAAGGGTTGCCGACCAGCTTTCAGGCGCATGGGGAGGGGCTGCTCAGCTTGCGTCGTGTCGACGATCCTTACCTGATCAAGGCCAGCGGGGTGCTGGGCAATACCAAAGTAAGTATCGACGGAAGCATGCTCGACCCTTTGCATTTCAAGGCGGAGCAACTTAATTTCACCGTGGCCGGCAATGATCTCGCCGCACTCTATCCAATTATCGGCGTGCCATTTCCCCCAACACCGGCCTACAAGCTGGCCGGATTCATCGACCATGTTGGCCAAGTCTGGACCTTCCGCCGCTTCAAAGGCACGATTGGGCAAAGCGATATTTCGGGTAATTTTGCCGTTGACCGCAGCAAGCAGCCGCAGATGATCACCGCCGACCTGGTGTCGCGCCAATTGGTCATGAATGACCTCGGCGGCTTTATTGGCGCTGATCGCGGCACCCAGCCGAGCAAAGAACCGCCGGCCAGCGACAAGGTGTTGCCGGCCGAGCCATTCAACCTGGAAAAACTGCAGGCAGCCAATGCCGACGTGCATTTCCGTGGCGAAAGCATCCTTAGCGAGCGGCTTCCCCTGAAGAAAATGAAGGCGCATCTGATCGTCACCGATGGCGTGCTCAAGCTGGCGCCGATCGACTTCGATGTCGCCGGTGGCAACCTGATTGCAACTATCGAGATGGACGGTCGCCAGTCACGTATCGCGACGCGCGCCGACATCACGGCGAAAGGTCTGCACCTTGGCCAACTATTTCCCGATTCCCAACTGGCCGGGGCCGATACCGGCATCATGGGTGGTCGCGCTCAACTCGTTGGCAGCGGCAACTCGATCGCTCAGATGCTCGCCTCGGCGAACGGTGAAACGGCGCTAATCATGGATGGTGGCTCGGTTGGCGAACTGATGCTCAGGCTATCTAATCTCGACATGGCCAATGCCTTTCTGGCGCTGTTGAGTGGTGACAAGCAAGTGCCGATGCGTTGCTTGGTCGGCAACTTCAAGGCGGTCGATGGCGACTTCAAAGTGAAAGAACTGCTACTCGATACCGCCAAGGTCAATATCACGGGCAGCGGCAGCGTCAATTTCACCGACGAATCGCTCAAGCTCAGATTGGTACCGCAGTCGAAAGGCTTCAGTCTGGCCTCACTACGCGGCCCAATCCTGATTTCCGGTACTTTCAAGAACCCGGTGTTGCGGCCGGAACTGGGTGGGGTCATTGTCCGCGGCGGCCTCGCCGTCGCCCTCGGTGCTGCAACTTCAGGCATCGGCCTGCTGATTCCCTTGCTCGACTTCGGCACCGATCAGGACAGCAACTGTCGCGCCCTGCTCAGCGAAGCCAAAGCGGATGCCGGGATTAAAAAAAGTGATTTAGCGCCGCGGGCAAAGTAATAGCGGGCGATGACTTAGGGAAGCACTGATTAATTCGTCATCCTCGCGCATGCGGGGATCCAGCACTTTGATTTTCCTGGGTTCCCGCCTTCGCGGGAACGACAAAATTGATTAAATCAGCGACTCCTTAGGGTTGAACTACATCATCCGAGTGGAAACAGATCTGGTTCCGCCCGCTCTCCTTGGCGCGGTACATTGCAATATCCGCCAACCGGATAATCTCTTCTTCACATTTATCGTGATTGAGGAACATTTCGACACCAATACTGGCCGTGCAATGATGTTCCATTGCGGTGCGAGAGCCATTTTTCAGCGTGACTTGAAGGCTATAGGGCGCAGCAATCGCCTCGCGAATCTTTTCAGCCACCATCGTTGCCTGGCTGACTGACAGTTCCAGGTCGGCGTCAAGTTCGCCCAGTAGCACGACGAATTCGTCACCACCAAAGCGAGCCACTGTATCTATTTCCCGCACACAGCCGGTAATTCGCGCCGCCGCCTGCACCAAGAGTTGATCACCTGCGCTATGCCCATACCGATCATTCACTGGCTTGAAATTATCCAGGTCGAGAAACATCACAGCCCCGTAGCGGTTACTGCGTTTACTGGCCGACATTGCCTGTTGCAAGCGGTCATTAAGCGTCAAACGATTCGGCAGTTGCGTCAGGGCATCATTGAAGGCCAGATAATGAATCTTCTGTTCCGCCTCATAGCGCTCGGTCACGTCATTGGCGACGACGACGACCCGATTGACGCCGCCGCAATCGTCGATCAAGCCACCGCGTGATTCCATCAAGCGGATTCGACCGTCGGGCATCATGAAGCGGTATTCAAGGTGCTGACCAACGCCCGTCGCGACAGTTTCGCAGAACGCTTGCTTGACACGCTCGTAGTCCTCGGGATGGATATCGGCGAATGAATCGGTGCCGGCAAGATTCCGCTCGCCAAACAGTCGGGCATAGGATGGGTTGTTGTAAATCCGCCGGCCTTCGGTATCGAGCACGGCGATGAAGCCGTCAATGTTCTCGGCGATCAAGCGAAAGAATTCCTCCTGCTCGCGCAATCGTGCCTCATCACGCTTTTTGTCACTGATATTGGTCAAGGCGACGTGGACCGCGAGGACGGGATCATCTCTAAGGACGCGAAGGCAATCCACGCGCACCGTAATGGCGTCGCCGCACTGGTTGGCTATGGTGAATTCGCCTGTCTCGTTACCGCCGTGCCTGATCAGCGCGGTAAAGAACTGATGCCAGCGATCGCCGTCCTCCTTAATGAGCAAGGCGGCAAAAGGACGCTGAATCAACCGGTCCCGGTCAATTCCAAAGAGCGCGACGCCGGTGAGATTGATCTCGGCAATTTTTGCCTCTTGCGTTAACGTCAGGTAGCCAACCGGGGCCAGATCGTACAAATCAAGATAACGATTATGCGCCGCCTCAAGCGACGAATTAGCTTGGATCAGCGCCGCATTCTGCATTTCCAGTTCAACCTGATGCACCTGAAGTTGATGCATGAGCGCCATATCTGGAGCGGATAGATTGACCGGCGGCATTTCCTTGAGTTGCGCCTCAGCTTTCTCGCGGAGTGATTTCGGACCGGCTGGGGTGGCTATTTTTTTCGGCATCGGGCGCTCATTTACTCATATCTCGAATGAATTTTTGAGACTAATTTTGATTTGCTTTTTTATCTGTGTAGCGCCGCACATATAAACTGAAAAGGTGTTCTAACCTCGTTCTCGCACATCGGCGTCAAGCATCTGTGCGTTGGCTAACAGACTGAGCAATCAATGCCTGCAATTGTCACTCCCTGCAGACTGAGCAATGTTGCCGGTCGCAGTTTAATTGCGAGGTCATCATGAGCATGCCTATTGAACAAAATTCGACGTTTTCGTCTGCTGAGTCACTCACCCCGATTGAGCGCCACAGGATTTCCGCCATCTATCCGAACCGTGAAGAGGCGGAACTCACCCGGAAGTCACTGATCGCACGCGGCATTCCGGCCATTGATGTCACCGTGTTGCATGACGCACCATCGCCCGCTGTCGACGCCGATCTACTTGGCGAAGAGGGCAGCGACGAGGTGCTCAAGGATGTACTCGTCGATGGTGCCATCGGTACTGCCGTGGGAACCGGGATCGGCGCCATTGGTGCCGTGTTGATGGTCGCCGGCAGTGTCACCCTGTTTGTCGCCAGCCCGGTGGTTGCCCCGCTCGCAATGCTCGGCTGGTTCGCCAGTGTGGGTGGCCTTGTTGGCGCAGCGGCAGGCGCCAACGCCAATAGCCGGACCAAAGGAAAGTTTTCCGATCTGGTGATGGATGCCATTCAGGCCGGCAATACGGTGCTGATAGCGCGCACTCATAACGAAACCGACCGGCAACTCGCCAAGGAAATTATTGATGTTTCTTTCAAGGGGCGCGATGAAGTGGCCGTTGAGTCGCACTGAAGGCAGATCGTTTCCTGCCGAAAGGAGAAAACCATGATCGAAATCCGTAAAGGGCAATCGCCGGGCCGACTCGGTCGGGCCGAATTTAGCGTGCGCTTTCGTGCAACCTTCATTGACCCGGCATTTCGGGCTGAGGATGAATCGATTGCGCGGCTGGAAGCGCTGGCCTGGCAGGCCTACACCGATGGACGTAAAGCGCCGTTCACCGAAAAAGCCGGCCCGGGTTATGCCGATCCGGAGCATCTATTGTCCAGCGAATGGATTGCCACGAAAAAGCGCATTGAAGAAGCGCAACAGCACTGGTCCGATCCTGAGGCCCAATCCCGCGTTTTGTTGATCTGCGGCTCGGCGCGCAATGATGGTAGTTGTCCCAGTGAAATTTCAAAATCGTTCCGCTTGCTGGAGATTGCTCGGGCGACGCTCGAGGGGGCCGGCATTTTGGCGGATGTACTTGACCTAAGCCTGCTGACCTCCGAATACGGACGAAACATTCATCCCTGCAAAGGCTGTGTCTCAACCGCCATGCCGCTCTGCCACTGGCCGTGCAGTTGTTACCCCAACCATTCGCTCAATCAGACGAATGACTGGATGGCCGAGATTTACGAGCGATGGACTGCGGCGCACGCGGTGATCATTGTTTCGCCAGTGTATTGGTACCAGAGCCCCAGCCCCTTGAAACTGATGATCGACCGCCTGGTCTGCGCCGATGGTGGCAACCCGGACCCGACATCGACTGCCGGCAAGAAAGCCGGCCTGGCGAAAGAACTCGAGATGGCCGGCTGGGACTATCCGCAGCATCTCGCCGGGCGAGCCTATGGGCTGATCGTGCATGGCGACGTTGCCGGCATCGAAGGCTCACGCCGTTCTCTTTCTGACTGGCTCGACTGGATGGGTTTGATCGACGCCGGGGTACAGGCGCGACTGGATCGCTATATTGGCTATTTCGAGCCTTATGCCAACAGTCACGAGACGCTGGACAAGGATCTGGCTGTCCAGGAGGAAGTTCGGAATGTCGCACAGGCCGTAGTCAAAGCCGTGGTCGAACTGCGGGTTGGCCGGCTGCAGGAGGTTCAGCCGAAGCAGGCCCGCCCACGCCCCAAGTAAGTAGAAAGAGAAACATGGATGATTTTAAGAAAAAAATGCGCGTCGCTGATGCCATCGTATTTGCCACTGCGGAATACAACTATTCGATACCCAGAGGCAAGAGCCGGATGGAAAAAATTGGCAAAAAAAGACACAGCAATTTTTTGCTGGCCAGTCTGATCGTGCTCAACATTGCGTCCTGTAGCGCTAGCACTGCCTTGCCGGAGGGCGCGGGATTCGGTCCGCAACCAACCTTGCCGCCGCCGGAACATGCCGTACTGCCAACCGTCAACATTGCACCAGTAAAGGCGTGGCCCGTTGGCGCAAAGCCACTCGCCGCAGCCGGGCTTGCGGTCAATGCGTATGCGAGTGATCTGGATCACCCGCGTTGGCTCTACGTTCTGCCCAACGGGGATGTGCTGGTTGCGGAGAGCAACGCGCCAAGCAAGCATGATGCAGATGGCGGGATCGTCGGCTGGATCAAGAAGCAGGTGATGAAAAAAGCCGGGGCCGGCGTACCGAGCGCCGACCGCATTACCTTGCTGCGCGGCATCGATGCAAACGGGAAGGCAAAAACCCGCACGATCTTCCTGCAAGGCTTGCATTCGCCCTTCGGCATGGCACTGGTC
>Ga0136636_10002899_pt1 | contig 10242 bp, 11 predicted proteins | sample AntDrymUQ8522106_2_FD_104653 | JGI IMG/M metagenome (GOLD analysis project Ga0136636, IMG submission 104653) | Polar desert sand microbial communities from Dry Valleys, Antarctica - metaG UQ852 (21.06) | ecosystem: Environmental > Terrestrial > Soil > Desert | place: Antarctica: Dry Valley... | reverse complement strand
TTCCGTTGTCAATGCCGAGTCGGATTCAACCGCTGGTAACAATGACACCGGCGGCAATGCCAAGGCAAGCATGCCGGCATTGTTACTGAGCAGGGCCGCCTCACTTTGCGGCCCGGCTTGACCCGCCAGCGGCAAATCACCCAAAAGACTATCTACAGCAGGTACAACGGCCACATCTTCAGCCGCTGAAAGCATGTTCATCAACGCCGAGAACCCGTTGCCTGCCGACGCATCAGGCGCTTTTCCGGCCTTTTTGCCATGCGGGTCGGCCCCTGTCACTGCCTTTGCGCTTGCGGACGGGCTGCTTTTCTCAATGCTCATGGCTGTTCTCCAATTTCAAGCGGACTTGCCGCAAGGTCTGCATGGACGCAAACTCATCCATCTGTTTCTGTTCCTGGCGCTGTTGCAGCGTGGCCAGCTCACATTGCCGGTTGGCCAGCACCACTTTAAGGCTGGCAATGCGAAATTCAGCCTGCAACAACTGCTGCTCTGCGGCATGCACCTTGCTGGCAGATGTGGCCAGTGCGCCTTGTTGAAGCACCACCGCCTGCTGCAGTCGCGCCATGAACTGGTAATGGTGGTGCATCAGCTCTGGGGTGGTGCTTTTTTGCGCACCGACAGTCCAACGCTGCTCAGTCTCAGTGGCGTATTGCTGCAACTGGTCCATCTGGCTCTGTGCAAACGCATGGTTGCGGCGTTGGGTTTGCAACACAGCCAATGCCTGATCTCGCTTGGCAGTGGCCAAGTCAACGGCTAGGCGGATACTTCTGAACTTGGGCATATGATGACTCTGACTCAGTTGAACTAATTGGCTGTTGGCGACACACCAAGCGCCGCCGCCATCTGCGTCACGCTGTCTTTCAGCGTGGCAGATTCAAACATGTCCTGCTGCAAAAACTGCAACATCGGGTCATGCAGTTTGATCGCCTCATCCAGCGCCCGGTCCGAGCCACCGACATAGGCCCCAATCTGCACCAAGTCATGGCCCTTCTGGTAACACGAATAGACGGCCTTGAAACGCCGAGCAAGGTCAAAGTGGCTTTTTGACGCCACGTTTTGCATCACCCGCGAGGCTGATTGTTCAATATCAATGGCCGGGAAATGGCCGGATTCAGCCAGCGCTCTGGACAACACAATGTGCCCGTCCAGAATCGCCCGGGCGGCATCGGCAATCGGATCCTGTTGGTCATCCCCTTCGGACAACACGGTGTAGAACGCAGTGATTGACCCCACGCCATGCAACCCGTTGCCACTGCGCTCCACCAACTGCGGCAATTTGGCAAAACATGAAGGCGGGTAACCCTTGGTGGCCGGTGGCTCACCAATGGCCAGGGCAATCTCACGCTGTGCCATGGCATAACGGGTGAGTGAATCCATCAACAACAACACGTGTTTGCCCTTGTCACGAAAGTTTTCTGCCACGGCCGTGGCATAGGCGGCGCCCTGCATGCGCAACAACGGTGGCGCGTCAGCGGGGGCCGCCACCACCACGGCGCGGGCGCGGCCCTCTTCGCCCAGAATGTCTTCAATGAATTCCTTCACCTCGCGGCCGCGCTCACCAATCAGGCCCACCACAATCACATCAGCCTTGGTGTAGCGCGCCATCATGCCCAGCAACACACTTTTACCCACGCCAGAGCCGGCAAACAAACCAATACGCTGGCCACGGCCCACCGTCAACAGTGCATTGATGGCACGAATGCCGGTGTCCAGGGTCTCGCGCACCGGGGCACGGTCCATCGCATTGATTGGCTTGCGATCCATCGGCACCGCAGCCACATCCAAAATGGGTCCTTTGTAATCCATCGGCGCGCCGTGCGCGTCCACCACGCGGCCCAGAAGGCCGTCCCCCAAAGGCAGACGCAACACACCCTGACCAAAATCACGTTGCGACTGACGCCGCTCACCCAAGCGGGGCACGGCCACATACGCAGGTGCAGGCTCCACACTGGCGCCGCTGGACAAGCCATGCACATCACCTGCCGGCATCAAAAATGCCCGGTCGTTGAAAAACCCCACCACCTCAGCCAGCACCGGCGTCTGCGCCTTCATGCGCACCCAGCACTGCGAACCCACCGGCACCCGGATGCCTGCAGCTTCCAGCACCAGACCCGTCAAGCGCGTGAGAGTGCCGCGCACCTCCAGTGTGGTGCCGGACTGCACGCGATGGGTGGCATCACTCAAGAATGCCTTCCATTTCAGCGATGCATCAACTTGGCTCACTGGTGTCCTCCCAGGTGACTTCCAAACCGAGCGTGGCCACGGCGCGCTGCCATCTTTTCTTAAGGCTGGCGTCCACCACCATGCCTGCCGACTCCACCACGCAGCCGCCCGGCGGTAGAGCCGGGTCAGCGCGCAAAGTCAGCGTCATGCCTGAAATCTCGTCCGATAACAGGCCCTTCAGTGCCTCATGGTCCGCCGGATGCAGGCGTACCAAGGCACTGCGATGCTCTGCCCCCAGCATTTCCAGCGCCTCACGGATCACCGGCAGCAACACGTTGGGGTTCACCGAAAGCTCTTGCCGGAGCACCTGGCGCGCCAGCTCACATGACAACTCCAGAACACCTTGCGCCATGGTCTGTTGTGCGGCATCCAGCTGGGCCTGGGTGGCGCTGAACAGCGCACTGAAGGATCGCGCGGCATCCTGCGCCTGGCCAGCCAAAAAAGCGGCCATCTGCTTTTGCAGTTCCGCCTCGGCCTGGGCGCGCCCCTGTGCCATGCCGGCGGCATAACCCGCCTGGTGGCTATTTTGCCGTTCGGCTTCCAACTGGCTGTCATTTTGCTCAGCCTCGCGCACGGCTGTCTGTGCGGCCAGCATTTGAGCTGCGGTGTCAATGGCACCAAAATTCCACTGCGCCACTGCCTCAATCTCTTCACCTGGAATAAATCGCGCGTAGTTTTTCATGTTCATACCATGGCGTCATCGGTGCCGCCACCAATCACAATGGTGCCTTCATCGGCTAGACGTCGCACCACTTTCAGAATTTCCTTCTGCTGAGCTTCCACTTCTGACAGTCGCATGGGCCCACGCGACTCCAGGTCTTCGCGCAAGGTCTCGGCCGCGCGGGTCGACATGTTGGCCAGAATCTTGTCCTTGAGTTCGGGTTGCGCACCTTTGAGCGCCACGATCAGCACGTCAGAAGAAATTTCTTTCAGCACGGTTTGGATCGATTTGTCATCCAGCTTGATCACGTCGTCAAAGACAAACATCTTGTCCATGATCTTCTGCGCCAGGTCCGGGTCGTGGTTGCGAATGGACTCAATCACCGTGCCTTCAATGGCAGTCCCCATTTGGTTAATCATTTCAGCAGCCGCCTTGACACCGCCCAACGACGACTTGCGCATCTTGTCGCCCCCGGCCAGCACCTTGAACAACACCTCGTTGAGGTCTTTCAGGGCTGACGGCTGAATGCCTTCCATGGTGGCGACGCGCAGCATCACCTCGTTGCGCTGGCGTTCAATGAAAAATTTCAGGATGTCAGCCGCCTGGTCAAAATCCAGGTGAACCAGAATGGCCGCCACAATTTGCGGGTGCTCGTTGCGCAGCAACTCGGCCACACTGGATGGCTCCATCCACTTCAGGCTCTCAATGCCTGACACGTCACCGCCCTGCAAAATGCGGTCAATCAGCAAGGCCGCCTTGTCATCACCCAGAGCCCGCTTGAGCACCGAACGCACATAGTCACCCGAGTTCGACACCAGCAAGCTTTGCGCCGCTGCCACACCGGTGAATTTATCCACCACATCGTTGACACGTTCCCGAGTGATGGTCTTGGTTTTGGCAATGGCTTCGCCCAGCTTTTGCACCTCTTTGGGTGACAAATGCTTGAACACCTCCGAGGCCTCGGCTTCACCCAGAGACATCATCAGAATGGCAGCATCTTCCAGTCCGTCAGTTTGCGACATGGTTCATCATCCTCATCAATGTCTGGACAGACCCTGGTGGCACCGCGTCAAGCGGGTGCTTCACCATTCATCCAGGTTTTGACAATGTTAGCCACTGCGGCCGGGTTGTCACGCGTTAATTTGCGTGCATCTTCCAGCGCCAAGTCAGACTGATTTGGCAGGGCCGGCTGGCTCACGGGTGCGCTCAGCAATGGCCGGGCCGGCTCGTCGGCTTCAATGGCATCGAGCTGGCCTGTGCGCTCGGCTGGCTGCGGCAGTGGCTGTGCCAACACCTTCAGTGCCGGGCGCACCACCCCCAGCAATACCAGTGCACCAAACAAAAGGGTTCCAAGCGGCCAGGCCAAACTGCGCGCCAGGTCGAGCAACTCTGGCTGCTGCCAGAAGGGCAAAGGATCCACATTGACTTTTTCTTTGGTAAACGGTGCCGTGACCACGTTGATGGAGTCGCCACGGTCTTTGCTGAAGCCAATGGTTTCACGCACCAACGCGGTCATCTTCTCAAGTTGGGCGTCGCTCATGGCGGCAGTGGTGGTTTTGCCCTTGGCATCGGTGACGGTTTGGTGGTTGAGGATGACAGCGGCACTGATGCGCTTGACCATACCGGTGCCACCGCGCACCACGCGAATGGTCTTGTCTACCTCATAGTTGATCACGGACTCTCGCCGCCCACCAGCACCTACGGCTCCCGGCGACCCTGCGGCAGTGCCCGCTGCAGCCAAGGTCTGGGCGCCACCGTTGACAGGCGCTGCCGACGGCCCAGGTGGCTGGTTGGTGGTAGCACCCGGCACACCCGTGGGGAGATTCGCACCGGCACCCGCACCGCTTTCAAGCAACTGTTGGCTGCGAATGGCCGTGCTGTCAGGCGCCTGATTGGGCTTGAACAATTCCGAAGTTGATTCGGTTTGTGAAAAATCCAGCTCTGCAGTCACCTGGGCCCGCACATTTTGCCTGCCCACCACCGGCTCCAGAATGTCCATGATGCGGCTGCTGTAAAGCTGCTCAATCTGCTGCACATACTGCAACTGCTGCGCGTCGCCACCCAGACCACCCGAACCATCGGCCGGTGTTGACAGCAATTTGCCAGTGTCATCAAGCACACTCACCGCCTTGGAGTCCATCTCGGGCACGCTGGAAGACACCAGGTGAATGATGCCAGCCAACTGCGCGCGGTCCAGCGAATGCCCGCCATTCATCCCCACCACCACCGAGGCCGAAGGCTTTTGCTGCTCACGAAAAAATCCATTCTGGTTGGGCAACGCCAGATGCACCCGGGCGCTTTGTACAGAAGCCATTGCCTGAATGGTGCGGGTCAACTCGCCTTCAAGCCCGCGCTGAAAGGTCAGACGCTCCTGAAACTGCGTCATGCCAAAGCGGTTGGCAGTGTCCATCAGCTCAAAGCCGGTCACGGCACCTTTGGGTAGGCCCTGCGAGGCCAATTTCAGGCGGGTGTCATAGACCTTGTCTGCCGGCACCAGAATGGCGCCGCCACCGGCCGCATATTGGTAAGGAATGTTCATTTGCGACAACTGCGCCACCACTGCGCCGCCGTCCTTGTCCGGCAAATTCGCGTAGAGCACACGCCATTCCGCCTGGCGACCCATCATCAGACCCACGATGCCGATAACCACAAAAAGCACAATACCGACCCCTAAACGTAGTTTTTGGGCTTGGTCCAGATTGGCCAGACGCTGGCCAAAAGTTGGGTTAACAGGAATAGCGAGAGCGGCGGTCATATAGATCTTCCATGGCAAAAGGACGTGATTCACCTTTGTTGCGTTGGATTATTGGCCTGACCCCCCAAAACATTAGGCTGAAAAGAGCGGCATTTACCCCTTACTTCAAATTAATGTTTTGGCAAGTGCGTTGATAGCATCCATCTCAACCCACCTATTTGAAGGGCGCACACACCATGAACCTCAGACTCACCCCAAACACCATGCCGGTTGCGGTTCACCCGAACCTGTCGGCAGGGCTGTCCAAACCCCAAGTGGGTGGTGCCGAGTCTGGCGGATTTTCTGGCGCCTTGAAAAGCGCGCTTGGCTCGGTCAGTGCGGCGCAGAATGAATCCGCTCGCCTGCAGCGCGAAGTCCAGTTTGAAAATCCGAAAGTTAGCCTGGAAGAAACCATGGTGGCCATTCAGAAGGCGCAAATCGGCTTTCAAGCCACGCTGCATGTGCGCAACCGCATGGTTCAGGCGTATACCGACATCATGAACATGCAGGTGTAGGGCGGTTTCACGGCGCTGCGCACAGCGCGGGTGACCTGCTACTTCTAGTGAATGTGATTTCAAAAATCATAAACACGCTTACTTTTTGCCGTAAAGTCTGCCAAAACCTTTACTCTGCCTCAGCCGCTGCCGCGATGGCGCTAACCTCGCTGGCGGCCACGTGCAAAGCCAGTTCAAAGTGTGAAGGGAGTGCGGTGCAGCGTTGGATCAGCAGGCTTTGGGCGGCCTCAAGAATGGGTTTAGCCTCGGCAAACGCCTCTTCTGTGACCCGCACTTTCGAAAAGACCAGCGTCAAAAGTTCACGCTGACCCAGCCTGGCAAAAGCGTTGAACGGCACCGCGGACCAGCTTGCCCGTACGTTCGCTTAAATCGAGGATGGTGAAAGTTTCCATGACGCTGCCCCGGTCTAATTTGTGCCATCCAATGCCAGCACAATTGAGTGCCAACACAACCCATTTGAAAAGTTGAAAAATTACAAATACATTGCCACCACAGTCCTTTTGGAACGACTTAACTATGAACGCTAAATTACTTGATCGAATTACCATCAAGCCAGGGCAATGGGGGGGGTGGCCATGCATCCGCAGCATGCGAATTCGAGTGACAGACATTTTGTCACTTCTTAGCGCGGGCCTGTGGCTTTGGCGCGGCACCTACGGCACCATGCGCTGCGCGCTCGAAACTTTCAGCTTAAGCGGACCCGCCTGCAAAGACTTACTCCCTGAACTGCTAGCGGCTAAATTCATCAAATATTTTGGCGTAGCCAGTGCAGCTCAAGCCGTTTGGCATTAGTCCAAAAGCAAGCTGTGCTGCTTGCATGTCCTTGTGCGTTGGCGTGCCAGGGGCGCTGGGCAGGTCAAGGTCTTCGGGGTCAGGCAGCCAGGCGTGGCGCACGCGCTTGTCTTGTGCGCGGCTGATGTTAAAAAATCGCCAAAGTACCGGGGAACGCGTACGTTCAAGCCCAAACACGCTATAAATTATATAGCTACTAACGCATATATTACAAGGGCTAAGGCACTATTCTATGCACAAGCCTGGCGACACCAATAGCACGTAATCAATGCAGATACTGCTGCTGCCCTTCAAGGTTTTGCTCACAGTGCGTGAGCCAGGGCTCTGCCAGGTAGCGGATTTGCGCGTCGTTGTTCAGAATGCGCTGCATGATTTTTGTTTTTTCGGCACGCTGCTCGGGTTGCAGTTGTTCGCTTTGGGCGCGCGCACGCAGTTGCTCAATCAGCACCGCGCAAGTGCCTTCAAAGCGCACCACCTGCTCCCAGTTCTCAGAGCGTGCGGCGTCCAGCATCTTGGCGCTGCTGTCTTCGATGGCTTTGTAGTAGTCGATCAAAATTTGACTCATTGCTGTTCCCCAATCAATGCTGCTGCGATTTCCCGCCCGCAACTTGCTCGCCTATTTGCTTCCAGCCATCAGCCACAGGCTCAATCACGCGCAAAACGTCTGCCAAGGCTGTCTCGTCGTTGCGCAAATTGGCTTCTGTTAGCCGCAAAGAACAGTATCCATAGAGACCCTTTAGGTTGGCAGCCAAATCACCGCCATGCGCCAAATCCAGAGCAGGAATCAGGCCTTCTTCAAGAATGCGCACGGCCCGCACGATCTGCTTTCCTTTGGATGGAATGTCACCACGACTTATCGCAACCCGGGCAGCGCCAACTGATTGCAACAACGCTTCAAAGAGCAAATTGACCAACTGATGCGGGCAGGCGGTACTCACGCCGGTTTCAACGCTGACCCGGTGGTATGCAGAAGCTGCGCGCGAATTTATTGAGGTAAACATGTTTTGCACCATTTAGTCTGTTACTTTAGTTATCGGCATTGCGACAGACAACTCAAGCCCCCATTCCAATAAACATCAAACATCGACCATCAGGCGGTAGATTTATTCCAGGTTGCCACCTGCTGGGTTACATAGGCATTGAGTGCATTCAGTGACGCCATTTGGGCATCCAGCGCACTGTATTGCCTACGTATGCGTACCTCAAACAATGTTGCACGGTCATTGACCTTAGCCTGCTCTTTGGTGTTGTTTGCAAGCAAACCTTGAAGTGCAGTGGCCTTCGTAGTGAGCGACCCACCACTACCGGCAACACCCCGCCCCAAATCCCTAAACTTGAGAGCAAACCCATTGGTCATCGGATCATTGTTGTTGTTGGTGAACAGCTTCTGCAGGCTTGCGCCATTGTTGGCCGCTGTGCTCAGTTTCGCAGTATTGATGATTAGGGAACCATCCAACTTCCGCTCAAGCCCGATATCAGACAAACGCTGCGTTGTGGCCCCCAAACTGCTGGACCCAAGCATATTGCGCAGTACATTTTGCAGCCCCACAACGGAAGAATCGCCTTGAAACAAACCAGCCGTTTTAGTGGCCGCAACATATTTGGTCAAATCTGTCAGCGATTTGTTCAAGGCGTTGTAGGCTGTTACAAAGTCATTCACATTTTTTACCGCTGGTGTCACGTCTTCGCTAATGGCCATGGTGAGCGGCGCCTTTACTTCTCCAACTGTGCCGTACCCCGTAGTCGTCGTTGCCACCAGCTTGATGGTGACCCCTGGAATGTTGTCAGTTAAATTGTTGGTGGCCGAGGTGACCGCCAGCCCATTGATGCGAGCCTTGGCATCCTGCCCATATTGCACATTGGCCGCAGCCAAGCCGACACCTGGTTTTTGTTCTGGGTCAAACACAAGGCCAGCCAATGCAGCATCACTCGACTGCACCCGAAACCCGGCCGCTTCACCGGTGGTTTTTGAGCTCAACAACAAACGGTTGTTGGTGCCATCATTGAACACCGTTGCCACTACGCCTGCATCTGCCGAATTGATCTTGGAGGCAATGTCCGCGTAGGTATCGGTTGCCGAAATGGTCACATCCACCCCTGGAACATCGACACCCAAGCTGTCTTTTTTCGGCGTAAATCCCGCGCCACCCGGACTCCAGACACCCAAATGCAGCGTCAATGTACCCGCACCCGGCATGGTTGTTGGTGCCACAGCAGCTGAAGATAAGGATTGAACCGTTGCCAATGCATCCACATCCAAAGTAAAAGTGGTGGCGGCGGCGGCTGTGTTGGCGGTGATGGTCGCCATGCTGGTGTTGGAAGATGACGCGTTGCGGGAACTCCACACACCGGGTGCAGCAATACGGGTGGCCACATCAGTCAGCGCCGCAAATTGCGACTGAATTTCTCCAAACGCCGAAATTTGAGCTTTTACATCGGTCGCTTTAACCGCCAATGACTTAAGTGGCGTCTTTTCCAAGGCCACCAACTGCGACACGATGCTGTTGACATCCAGCCCACTGCCTATACCCGTCGACGAAATAGCTGCCATGACTGACTCCTGTAAAGCCTGCATGTGTTACAGACTACCAATAAACCACTGCAATTATCCGAGCATGCGACACAGTCCGCTTGGTCGATAAGCAGCCGAAAACACGCGCAAACTCACGCTTGCAAGCCATCGCATCATTGAATGAAGCATGACTTAACAGTGATTTCGGCAACTTACGGCAAAACTTGAGCCGACCTGCATGACGCATACGGACTTTGGACCACGCCACCTCTTGTGATGTGCGCCGACACATCCCATTTGCAATCTCAAAAATTGCAATGACACTGTCACCACAATATTTTTTAAGGCTTCGCCATGGCACATGACACCACCTACCAATTACGCATCGATACGCAAATCAAAAACGAGTCTTTTGCCGTTTTTCGCGAAATGGGAATGACGCCTGCTGAGGGCATGCGGATCTTTCTTCAAATGGTTGCCAAAACCAAATCCATCCCTTTCCCGATTCATGTACCCAACGCCAAGACGGCCGCCCAGTTATTGAGCAAAGATGACAAAAAAAACTTTCAGCGTTTTGACTCTATGGAAGCTTTATTTGCTGACCTCGGCGATTAAACGCGCCACATCGAAGGCTCAGGGGCATTCAAGCGCCAGTACAAACTGATGACGAAGCGCGGTAAGGACGAGCAAAAAATACGCGCGGTTATCAGTCTGATAGCAGCCGACGCTACGCTGCCGCTGGCCTGTCGCGACCACCCGCTAAGCGGTAATTTTTCTGGTTTTCGAGATTGCTATATCGAACCAG
>Ga0136636_10002898_pt1 | contig 10244 bp, 14 predicted proteins | sample AntDrymUQ8522106_2_FD_104653 | JGI IMG/M metagenome (GOLD analysis project Ga0136636, IMG submission 104653) | Polar desert sand microbial communities from Dry Valleys, Antarctica - metaG UQ852 (21.06) | ecosystem: Environmental > Terrestrial > Soil > Desert | place: Antarctica: Dry Valley... | reverse complement strand
TTTCGGAAGAAAAAATCTAACCACAGTCAAGACTGATTGACTCGAAAGTATTTCAAAATGTGTCCTAATGCGACGACTGCGCGACCGGAATTGGTATGCAGCATCGAACACGATGCAGTAAAGTCCGCCGCGCATCACGACTGTTTGTGTCTCGCTTGCACCGATGTGGAACAGAGTGCGGATTGATGTGAACAGGATCTGAACCCAGACCGAAATAGACGCAATGCGCGGGGGTGGGCTGTACTTGGATGGCCCGCCAGAGCGGGCCATTGGGCTTGATCAATCGATGACTGACCCGTTGATGAGCGCCAGCCGCGCGTACTCCGACAGCGTGCGTTGGGCAACGAAATACAGGTCGCGCTCAATAGGCCGCTTCAGCGGGCCGACGATGCCGGCCAAGTCAGACAGCCGTATCCTGCCCAGCTCGGGCATGCCAATGCCAACGTCGCACAACCCGTACGCGGTATCGCCATCCTTGGGGTCGAGTTCGGACAGCAACCAGGTTGCGTGCGCGTCAGGGGTGAACAGGCGTACCACGGGCAGCGGATCATGGGTGCCGCCTTGGGCGGTGACTTGGCCATTGGCCAGCAGTTGGGCGCGTTGTTCGTCGGTGATGAGAGGTTTCATGGTCGCTTCCTTTGAAAAGTTCGCTCTACGGCGGAGCGAGGCGACTGGAGGCGCACGTGTATAGCGCGGTCGTCACACCCCAACACGGTCCGGGTGCGGGTCGGGGTTAACGGCAAGCGGCGTGCGCCAAGCTCGCGTGCTTGTCCGCTGTGGGGTGAACCTGGAAGCGACTGGGATGCGGACAAAACCAACAAGGCACGAAACCGCTTGTACGCCAATACGCGAAACCACAGAGCAGCAAACGTACCTTCGTGCAAAGCCGCCAATGCGCAAGCCGTTGAATCCGTACAGGCACGGATTCGTAAAGCCGCTAACGTGCAAAGGATCGAAGACACGAATGTGTTTCTCAGGATTTGATGGATTCCGTGAAAACGGATGGCGGCAGCGCCACGCAAGGATAGGCAGTGCAGACTTCAAGTTAAAATGAACACTATAGATTGTAGCCCTATAGGGCGCTATCGGGTGTCATCTTCGTTTTGTCTGAAACGATTAGATGACCTCGAAGAATTCATTCCCTGCGGCGCTCAAGACAGTCAGAAAAGCCCGTGGCCTTAGCCAGGAAGCATTTTCGGACGTGTCGAGCCGTACGTATATGAGTTCGCTTGAGCGTGGCTTGAAAAGCCCGACCTTGAGCAAAGTCGCGGGGTTGTGCGAGGTGATGGACATACATCCGCTCACCTTGCTTGCACTGGCCTACGGCGGCGACAGCAACGGCGTGGACAAGCTCATCGAGCGCGTGCAACACGAACTGGCCTCCATCCAGTCTCAGGAGCGTAAGTGAATGAAGGGCGCTGCCCAGCGGCAGCGCCCGTGTGACGGCTACGTCACGATGCGCTCTGCGAGTTGCGCCTCACGCGCGTAGACACTGATCGGCTTCGTCGCTGTGAAGTGCAACTCCCGCTCAACCGGCAAGCCAAGACGGCCACGCACAGACTGCAACTCTGCCAGACTCACATAGCCCAGCTCCGGGAAGCCTTGCCCCAGATCGCACAAACCAAAAGCCCGGTCATGCTCATCCGGGTCGATCTCGGTAAGTAGCCAGGTTGCGCCGGCGTCCGGCGTGAACAGCTTGACCACCGGCGGCGGATCGAAGCTATCGTTTTCGAGGGTGTGGCGGCCGTTCGCCAGCAACTGCCTATGTTGTTCGTCAGTGATGAACTTTGTCATGGTCTTTTCCTTGAAAGGATTCAGGGCGGAGTTGCCCGAGACCGTGAGAAACACGTCGCAGCGCAGCAGTCACAGGTTCGACAACGGCCTACCCGCGAAAGAACGGAAGCCGGAGCCAGTCAAACACTGGCAGGAGGCACTCAAGGCGATCAACGAAGCCATCGCCGACGCGAGACACAACCCCGAGACGGCCCGCTCGCTGTTCGCGCTGGCGTCCTATGGGCGAAGTGACCGCGAGTCCCTTGAGCAGTTGCGCGCCATCTTTGCCAAAGAGCAGATTCCTCTCGAATTTCTGTCACAAAATATACCTGAATGGCCGTTTGCATGCCTTAGACTAAATGACGGGTTAAGTGACAAATTTTGACGCCAGGGGCTTTCAGGTTCACACTGTCACATAATCGAACGTATATGTGACAGGACGACAAATGCTGATTGGCTACATGCGGGTATCAAAGGCGGATGGATCTCAGTCAACTGATTTGCAACGTGACGCACTGACTGCTGCCGGGGTAAGTTGGGAACATCTCTATGAGGACATGGCTTCGGGCCGGCGCGATGATCGGCCGGGGTTGGCTGCCGGTCTGAAGGCGCTGCGCGCAGGAGATACCCTGATTGTGTGGAAGCTGGATCGGCTTGGCCGTGATCTGCGCCACCTCATCAACACCGTTCATGACCTGACAGCACGCAGCGTGGGATTGAAGGTTTTGACTGGTCACGGTGCAGCAGTCGATACAACAACTGCCGCTGGCAAGCTCGTGTTTGGCATCTTTGCAGCGCTGGCCGAGTTTGAGCGTGAACTGATTTCAGAACGTACGCTCGCCGGACTGGCGTCTGCACGCGCTCGTGGCCGCAAAGGCGGGCGACCGTTCAAGATGACGACTGCCAAGCTACGTTTGGCGCGCGCTTCCATGGGCCAGCCAAAGACCAAGGTTGGCGATCTTTGTGAAGAACTTGGCATCACCCGGCAGACGCTCTACCGACACGTTTCGCCCAAGGGAGAACTGCGTCCGGATGGGGTGAAGCTGCTTTCCCAAGGTTGAACGGATGGCTGCTTCCGACCCGGAGCGCCAGTTCCAAGCATTTCCGAAATGCTGCCGTTTGAGTAACGCTGTTGAACGGTAGAAGTCCACCTACTGGCGAGCTCGCATTCCAAACCACAAGCGGGTGCTCACCCAGTGCTCTCAACTGCAGAAGCTATTGAATCAACTGAACTTGGCGCATATGTCAGCGGTGAGCTGGAAAACCCGCAATTGATCTCGGTGCAATGCAAAGGGTCAGGTTGTCGGCGGCGGAGCCAACGGTTTAAGTGCACTCACAAGGTGATCGATCAGCACGCGCACCTTCGGGGTGGTGTAGCGGGACGGGGAAAAAAGCAGATACGCCATGCCCTGATAGTTGGTGTCGAAGGCCCAGTCGGGTAGCAAACGAACCACCCGCTCGGCCGCAACTGCATCAAGCGCCACGAAATCCGGTACGCACCCCACGCCCAGGCCTGCCTCTACCGCCTCCAGGCGCATCACGCTGTGATTCAAGGTGTAGCGGCCAGCGACGGTCACTTCCACTTGGTCGTCGCCGCGCGCGAATCGCCAGCGACTGTCGCGCTCCTGCTCGCCGATCGACAGACAGCTATGGGCCATCAGATCTTCAGGAATGGTAATGCGTGGGTTGGATGCCAGGTAGGACGGGCTGGCCAGCACCATTTGCTTCACAGGCATCAGCGCGCGAGCCACCATACCTTGCGGTGGGTCGTCGGTCAGGCGGACCACAAGGTCAAAACCATCGCGCAAAGGATCGACCGGCTGGTCGGTCGCCAACAGATGTACGTCCACCTCGGGATAGCCATGCAGGAAGGCCAGCAAGGGTTGGTGCAGCACGTGCCGGGCGAACGCCTTGGGTGCGCTGATGCGAACAAGCCCTCGGGGTGCGCCCACATGGCCCTCGGCAACGCGCATAGAAGCCTCAGCAGCTGCGACCATTTCTCGCCCCCGCTGCAGTACCTCCATTCCAGCCTCGGTCAGGCGCATATGCCGGGTCGTGCGCTGCATGAGCGAGACGCCCATGGTTTTCTCCAATCGTGCGACCTGGCGGCTGACCGCTGACGGCGTCATCCCATGGCGCCGAGCAGCCTCTGAAAAACTACCAGCCTCCGCCACTCGGACGAAAGCCACCAGTTCGTGCATCACCTCCAAGAAATCATCTGTTCTCACCATGCACAGCTCCTGTTCAAGCATTGAGTCTAGTCAAAGTCGAGCCTGAACTAAACAATTCACTTACCAACAACGCAAGGGAGTAAGTGATATGTCAACGAGAAGAATTCGCAGTTTCGAAGACCTCGACGCTATGAAAGGTCATGTCGACCACGTTCTGACGCTGTTCAGCGGGGGCCTTGATAGCAGTTATGTGCTCAAGGAACTCTCCCAGAGAAATCTGCGCGTTACCGCGCTTTCGGTGGACGTGGGCGAAGGCTGCCGTGTCCAGGATCTCCAGGAGATCGCCGATTTCTTCGGGGCCAACCTGACCATCATTGATGCTCGCGAGATGTTTGCCCGAGAAGCTGTGGCTCCTGCAATTTGCGCACAAGCAAAGTACCTCGGCATGTTCCCCGTGAGCTCCTCGCTTTCTCGCCCCATTCTCGCCAAAGTGGCTGTGCAGGTCGCTCGCGAACTGGGATGCGACGCCATCGTGCACACGGCCAACCAGTCCCAAAACAGCCTTCGCAGGCTCAACGGTGCCATCGGCCAATTGGGATACCCAGGTTGTTACGGAACACCCTATGAACGTTCGATCCTCACACGGGACGAAAAGATCGAAGTTCTCAAGCAGCTGGGACTTGCACGCTTTCAAGCTCGTGGCATCAGCGGCGATGCGAACCTGTGGTGCCGCGAATTCGAATCGGGGTCGATTGACAACCCCGAAGGGTTTTGGGTACCCCCTTCTCTGTTCGAGTGGACGCGTGCCTCTGAAATTCCCATGGAACCGCGGGAAATCCAGATCGATTTCCGCGCGGGGTTACCGGTGGCCATTGATCAGCAGTCAATGGATCTTGTCCCCTTGATTTCCCACCTGAACCAGACCGTAGGCGCATATCAGATCGGCCGCTACAGCGGTTTGGAGCATCTTGAAGAAGGAGAGAAAGTCCTTGAGGTGCGTGAAGCGCCTGCGGCAACCATTCTGATGGACGCTTACCGCCAGATCGAGACGGCCGTGCTCGACGCAGAACTGCTTCGGGAAAAAGTGTCAATGGAGTTGCTATGGACACGCGAGGCCGTTGAAGGTCGGTGGTTCGCGCCCCTGAGAGAGAGCGCTGATGCGTTCGTCCGCAAGTCTGCGGAGAAGGTGACCGGCACGGTTCGCTATACCCTGCGCCAGGGGGCCATGGATATTTCCTCGATCAAAGCGAATCGACCGCTGTACCTTACCGATCGGGATGCATGGGAAAAGGCCTTGGTCCAAGATGCTTTTGTACCTCCTGTACGAACCGACCGTGCTGTCCGCGAAGTGGAGGTCGCCGTATGACAACCGAAATCTTTGAAGATCAGCCGCTTGAAACAGCACTGACCGAGGGATTCATTCGCAACCTGAATCGCCAGCATTTTTTGTACTTCGCTGGCGATGCGCTGGCAGACACGCTTGACTTGACCCCGGCAGACATCAGCGAATTTGCTTTGTTCTGGCCTCGTCTGACCACGGATCGCTACATGGGCGACGGTGGAACCTACCGGCTTCGCCGTTATGGCGAATTTGATTCGCAGCCCGGGTCAGGCCGTCTGCAGAGGCCACATGGCCCCTACGAACAGCCGAAATACATCAACAGTCTGAATGGCGACATTGCGCGGATATTTGATCCGCTGGAACCGGCGTTTGTCACCCACAGGGTGCTGAATCGGCTGCTTGACTGGCTCACGGCTCTGTACGATCAATGCGAGGGCAGCCCACAGCGCTGGAACATCCGTCTACACCCCTATCGGATTCTGGCCAATCAAAGCGAGAACGGCAACCCTACGCCTGAAGGACTCCACAGAGATGGCGTGGACTACATCGTGAGCATGATGGTGTCGCGGCGTAACGTGACGGGAGGTGTGACGACCATCACCGACAACGATCGACAGGTTCTTTGGGAGCGGATGCTCCAAAGCCCAATGGATATTCTGATTGGCAACGACGCTCACACCATGCACTCGGTGTCGCCGGTTTCACCAGTTGATGCCCGCCTTGAGGCCTACCGGGACGTTCTCGTTATCGCATTTACGAAGATGGTCTCATGAATACTTCATCTATCTCGGCGAGTACGGAAAGCTCGTTCACGGCCAGTGGACGGGCTTTGTCCCGGTTTGGCCGTGTCGAATGGCTGCTCTTGCTGGTGGCAGTCATTTGGGGTGGCAGCTACAGCGCTGCCAAGGTCGCCACTGGACAAATGCCCGTGCTGCAATTCCTGGTCCTGCGATTTGGTCTGACTTTTCTGCTGCTTCTGCCTGCCTTGCGTGGGCTGGCCGTGCCTTCATGGCCGACAGCGTTTGCCGGCGCGTCGATGCTGGGCATCAACCTGCTGGTCATCTTCATCTGCGAGACCTTCGGAGTGTCACTGACCACAGCTTCCAACGCAGCTTTCTTGATCAGCCTTTGTGTCGCTTTCACACCCCTGTGCGAATGGTGGCTGCTCAAGTCTAGACCCAGCCGTGCGGTATTGGTTGCCGCCGGGCTATCAATGGTGGGCGCAGGCTTGCTGGCGTTTCAGCACGGAGACACGGCCAGCCTGTCTATGGGAGACGGTCTGATGGTGCTCGCGGCGTTCCTGCGTGGCGTGATGGTCTGCCTGACACGCCGTCATGGCCAGCGGCACGGCCTGCCCGCTCTCACGGTGACGGCGGTGCAGATGGGCGTGATGACGCTGGGTTCTGCGATTCTGATGCTGGCAGTGCACGGTGCCACATGGCCTCCGCTGCCGAGCAGTTCGTCATTTTGGCTGGCCATGGTTTTCCTGGTGCTGTTTTGCACGCTGTTCGCATTCTTCGTTCAGAACTACGCAGCATCAAGAACCAGCCCGTCGCGCGTGTCGCTGCTCATGGGGAGTGAACCGCTTTGGGGCGCACTGATTGCCGTGCTCTGGATGGGTGAGCAAATGGCGTTGCAGGGCTGGATTGGCGGCCTACTGATCGTTTCATCGGCGTGGTGGGTGACTCGGCCAAAAATCAATGACAGCGCGTGATGCGCTGGGTCGGCAGGTTAAGACTGCTGCTCACGTCAACCAGATTGGAATAGTCGATGCAGCGAGCAGCACACCCAAAGTTGTGTTGACCGCACGCCATTGCCGCTCTGTTTTCAGCAATTTTGCTAACAAAATTCCAGCAACACACCAAATCGACTGCGATACCGCCGCAGCCAGACCGAAGGCAATGCCGAGCACAGCAGCAAGTTCAACAGGATGCGAGGTCAGCCCGGCGAAGGCCGCTGCCGCACCTGTGACCATGGCCCAGGCCTTCGGATTCACCCAAAGGAGGACGACTCCCGCCGCAAAGCCAAGAGGGTTCGTCATATTCGCGAGCAGATTGGGTGGCCCACTGTTTCCAATCTTCCATGCGAGCCGAAGCAGATACGCGGTCCCGATGACTTTCATAGCCAGTTGCAAAGACGGTACAGCCATCAGCAAGCCCGACAAACCTGCTCCAGCGATGGCTGCCAGAGCGGCCAACCCTGCGCTGATTCCGACCATCAACGTAATGGAGCGACGAAAACCAAACTGAGCACCTGACGATGTTGCCAAGGTGGTCGCGCCACCTGGCGAAACAGCCAATGTCAAAGCAAACACGGCAAGGGGCAAGAGCAAACCGGTATCCATGCTATTGCCCTTTGGGGAGGTCAGATAACAATTTTTCGAGCGCATCACACAAGGCGCTGTAAATCGTGTTCGTCGTTGTAGACATCTGCTGAGCGCCACTGACAACCCCATTGCAGACATAGCGGCCGAATGCGGATTTGCGCACCAGTCTCATCTTGGCGGTGTCCTCAAGTCTCGGTTGGGTCTGAGCCCGCTTCAGTATCGGAATCTTGCCGGACGCGCGTAATGTATCGTGATGACGGCGATGCGGTTCAGATTGCTTGCGCGACTTAGCCAAACAGCCAATTGCCAGGTGGCCGCAAGCGCCTCTTGTTGGCCGGTTGCAGTCAGAAGCCGAAATTGCTCCTGCAGTGCAATGGACTTCTGACATTTGGTGCAGTCGACTTCTAAAAATGACAACGCCAGCGTGCAAAGCACGCGCAGACCTTGACGGCGAGAACGCCGTGGTACGTTGAAGGAAACAGCAAGCCAGCCCCTCCCCCAACTTCATCGAGATGGAAAGCGCAGCGCGCAGGCGTCAGGGATGGAAGCCGAAGGGGCGAGACGACCTGTTCGGCTCGATGCGCAGCACGACAGCGCGGCCCGGCATCGCCGGGAGACGCACGGAAATTCATGGGGCCTGCAATGCGTCTTCACCCATTTGCGAAGAACCAAAGAACAGAACATCCGTAAATCAGCAAGACCATCCTCACGCAGTGGCAGCGGCATGTACTCGGTTGCGGTCAAGGTCTGTTCTGGGAATTGAAGTACTCTGCGCTCCACAGAGTTCTTTAGCCGGTGGTGGGCACCAGCATATTTGCCCGTACAAGTTCAAGGAATGGGTGCAGGGCAGGCGACTGATTGCGCTCAGAATATGCTACCGCGATACCTATCGACAATTTTTGAGACTCGTCCTTCATCGCTCGGAAGATGACACCGTTTCGTTTGACGTTCTGCAATGACGCCGAGATAAGCGCAACGCCACGTCCCTGGGCAATCAGACCGAGCAAAATGTGATGGTCTAGAGGTTCCGGGATGACGTTCGGTTTGAAACCAATCTCCTCGAAAAACGCCTGGCAGTAGTCGTAAAACCCCGGATTCAGTCGGCGCTCGAACCAGAACATCGGCTCGCCACGAAGATCATCGAAGTCAAGCCTACGCTTTTTGGCAAGCCGATGATTGGTGGGTAAGGCAACTACAAGGGGCGCCTCATGGATTATTTCCACCGCCAGACCTTGGGTTTCAGTGTGCAACCCGATGAAAGCCGCATCCACCACACCATTCTTGATGTCTCGAACGAGGCTGATCGAATGCTTTCCCTTGGTGACGAGCTGCCAGTTTGGGAAGCGGAGACGGAAACCTTCGGACACGTCGGGGATCGCGCTACGGTCAAATACAGTTGTGTAGCCAATGACCAACTGCCCACTCTCAACGCCTCGCGCCGCCCGAGCCACGGCAACGGCTCTTTCTGCTTGAGCCAGTGTTCGCCTCACTTCCGGCAAGAATGCTTCCCCGGCGTTTGTCAGAGCTACCTGCTGCGACTTCGGAAGACAGCGGCGTGCAGCGTCTGGCGGCGCAGCAGTTCGGGCGCGAGGGCTGGAGCCGACCGGACAGTCACGGTTGCAAGACAATTGATGTGGAACTTCAACTGCACGGCTGAAGCATCAAGCTATAGGGCCATGTTCCTGTGGCAGAGGCTTCGAAAAGATGTTGACGAGATTGCCGTCGGGATCGCGCAGCAGCAACGAGCGATTTCCCCAAGGCATATCGGTCGGTGCCATGACGCAGTCGACAGTACCGCTCAAACGGTTGTGCACACTGTCCACATCATCGACCTGGAACTCAAATATCGCCGAACGGTTAGCGGCTGCAGTTGCCGCACCAGCGTTGAATTGCTTAATGGGGCGCTCAGTGGAGAGGGCCAGAATGGCGCCCTCGAGACGTATCTCGGCAAAGTCCGGGGTCAGCCGCGTGGCGGCCACACCCGTCAGCATCGTGTAAAAAGAGACGAGGCGATCAAGATCATTGGTAACAAGGCGAACTGAGGCTAGCTTCATGGTGATACTCCTGTGTGTTGAAGAAGAGTTCAGCTTAAAGCTACATACTGTCAGTTTCCGGCAGTATCGTGTAGCGTTGCTCAGGGCTTAGCGTATGTCGCCACGCCTTGAGAAGCGCCTGCCTGCGCTTTGGATACCGGGATTCGAGCAGCTCAGCAGCACCGATCCGGTCCGTGCGAAAGTTGCGGAAGTCTTCGCGCAGCTCACACCAGCACATCAGCACGCGCGATTGCTCGAAGTAGGCCAGCGCGAAGGGCCAGACGATCCGATACGAAAGCGCACCCGAGGCATCGCGATAGGCAAGCCGTAGCTTGCGCTCGGTTCGGATTGCCTTGCGTAACAAGTCGGGAGCGATGGCATCGTCGGGAATCCTCGCGCCTGTACCGACAAGCAGCGCCGATGCCGGTTCTGTCGCATTGGCCACCGATCCCGAGGTCGTATGCTACCCGGCTGTCAACAAATCGCGTAGACCTGCCATGCTCAATACCAAAGGAATGCGTTTCCCAATCGATGTGATCTTGGTGTGCATCCGCTGGTATGCGGCCTATCCGTTGAGCTACCGCCATTTGGAAGAAATG
>Ga0136636_10002897_pt1 | contig 10247 bp, 6 predicted proteins | sample AntDrymUQ8522106_2_FD_104653 | JGI IMG/M metagenome (GOLD analysis project Ga0136636, IMG submission 104653) | Polar desert sand microbial communities from Dry Valleys, Antarctica - metaG UQ852 (21.06) | ecosystem: Environmental > Terrestrial > Soil > Desert | place: Antarctica: Dry Valley... | reverse complement strand
TTGTAATAGCCTTGCATTACTTGAGGGCCGCGAATTAACACTATGCCTTGCTGACCAATTGGCACATCGGCGCGAGTAGACATATCGACAATGCGTGTTTCAGTTTGAGGAACGGGCTGCCCATCACCACCACGAATATTGCGATCAGGGCGGCGCACATGGGTGATCGGTGAGGTTTCAGTCAAGCCATAACCACCCAAGATCTCGATACCAACTATTTCGTAAAAGTCTTCAAGGTGTTCGGCGATCGAGCCACCGCCACTGACAACATACTTAAGTTGTCCGCCCGTAGCTGCGCGTACTTTTTGATAAACCAATTTATCGCCAAGTTTGTGAAGCCCCCAAAAAGCTATAACAGCAGGCAGTGCAACTAGTTTATCAACTAAAGAAGGATAGAAATTTTCGACATTTAAACCTTGAACAATGCGCTTGGCAACGATGTATTTATGGCTGATATTGAAGAAGAAATTGACGAGACGCTGTTTGTTCGCAGGTTGATCGCGAAAATTTTTCTGTGCACCTTCATAGATCGATTCCCACAGACGCGGCACAGCGACCATATAATGCGGCTTTTGTTCCTTGAGATCTTTTTTGATCATGCGGAGATTGGTATAAATCTCGGTGCAACCTTGGGAAAACACGAAATATTCAAAGGTGCGTTCGTAAGAATGCCATGTTGGCAGGATATTCAGTACTTTTTCATTGACTTTGAGCTTCAACACCGATTGAGCGGCTTCTACTTCGTACAAAAAGTTACCGTGAGTGAGCATTACTCCCTTAGGACGAGCCGTTGTGCCTGATGTGTAGATCAATGTGGCAAGAGTATCGCGCTGAATTGGCGGATTCCCGATGTCTTTGCTATTGCCAAGAGCTAGTAATTGCTGAAAGTTATAGGCTCCTTCGGGCGGCGTTTCGTCAGACATTAAAATAATTTGCCTGACGGGAAGACTATGTAGCTCAGGTTCTAATTTTTTCAGCGCGTCAAGGTTTTCGACAACGATCGCAACACTGTCGCTATGTTCAATGATATATAGCAACTCACTGCGTTCAGCTTGAGAGCTGCGGGTGGCATTTGCTGCACCGATCGCCAAAATCCCTTGATCGGCAATTAACCATCGCGGTGAGTTGTCGGCGATCAACGAAACCTTGTCGCCAAATTGAATGCCTAGCGATCGCAATCCTGCCCCAAATGCATTAATTTGCTCAAAAGTATCACGGTAAGAAACTCTCACTGGCGGATTGGCATGGGGATCGTAAAGGGCGATCGCATCGGGATGATTCTGTGCAGCCTGTTGCCAGATTTGCCAAAGACTGCTGGCTTGAGAGAGCGAAAAAGATTTAGGCATGAAAGTGTTTGAAATTAGGGTTTTACTGACGCTGGGGTTTGGAGGGCTTTGCTAATTATTTTAAAAGCGCCTCTTCTAAATTAATTAAACTCGTAATACAGCGCTTTGCGCTGTTATAAAGCCCAAAAAGATATTTAAAAGTGCCGCGAAGCGGCACTTTTAAATATCTTTGGATTTTCGCAAAGCATTATATGCATTAGTGGCATGGCGGAATGCCTAGCTAAAAACGTTATCATAATGGCTATTTTGTTAAATTACGAGGTAAATTCAATGGCGATCGCATTACCGAAAAAAATCATGCTTCTTGGCTCTGGTGAATTGGGCAAGGAAGTTGTTATTGCCGCCCAACGGCTCGGTAATACAGTGATTGCAGTTGATCGCTATGACAATGCACCCGCGATGCAAGTTGCCGATTTTCGAGAAGTGATTTCGATGTTGGACGGAGAAGCCCTTGAAGCGATCATCAAAAAACATCAGCCTGATCTGATCGTGCCAGAAGTAGAAGCAATTCGTACCGAGAAACTGCTCGAACTGGAAGCGCAAGGTTACACGATCATTCCCACGGCGGCGGCTACTAATTTCACAATGAACCGCGATCGCATTCGGGATTTAGCAAGTAATCAGTTGGGATTACGCACGGCTAAATATGCTTATGCTTCCAGTCTCAATGATCTAAAAACAGTTGCTGCCGAAATTGGTTTCCCAAATGTGATTAAGCCCGTCATGTCCTCCTCTGGCAAAGGTCAATCTGTGGTCAACTCTCCCGATGAACTGGAAAAAGCTTGGAACTACGCGATCGCGGGTGGGCGAGGTGACACCGCCAAGATTATCATCGAAGAATTTATCAATTTTGAAGTTGAAATTACTCTATTAACAATTCGTCAATGGCATGGAGAAACTCTATTTTGTGAAGCGATCGGGCATCGTCAGGAGCGAGGTGACTACCAAGAATCATGGCAGCCCGTGGGCTTAACTACTGCCCAAATCACAGACGCGCAGGACATGGCTCGCAAAGTCACCGATAAACTTGGCGGCGCAGGACTTTTCGGCGTAGAATTTTTCATCACAAAAGATGAAGTAATTTTCTCGGAACTGTCTCCCCGTCCCCATGACACGGGTATGGTGACTCTAATTTCACAAAATCTCAATGAATTTGAACTTCATGTACGCGCAATTCTTGGCTTACCGATTCCCACAATTGAATTGCTCAGTCCATCTGCTAGTGCTGTCATTTTGGCTAGTGAAACCAGTGAGAATATTCTCTTTACAGGTGTAGCCGAAGCCCTTACGATGTCGAACACAGAAATCCGTTTGTTTGGTAAACCTGAGTCCTGTCCCTACCGCCGCATGGGTGTTGCCTTAGCCAAAGGGAAAGATGCAACAGAAGCTCGTCAAAAGGCAACAGAAGCTGCCTCCAAAGTTAAAATCGTCTAAACACAGTGCTTTGCGCTGTTATAAATCCCAGAGAAATTTTTGAAAGTGCCGCTTCGCCGCACTAATTAATTAAATCTAAAAGCTGTAGCGCACGCGGAGCGTGCGCTACAGCTTTTAGATTTAATTAGTGATGACAGTTCGTCGTTCTTTTTAGTTCTTGATGAAAGCGATCGCGTGTTGCCAGATCACAGTTTTACTTCCACTCGTATCGAGACATAGACATTGATCATCAATCCAAAGAATTCTGCCCTTAAGAAGATCCCCTGTCATTAATTTGATCTCGACTTCGTTTTTGTCGCGAATAGTAGCGTGAATGCGGCGAATACTGGGGAGTGAGGTGTTTAGTCCGATTTTAGTGGCTGTTGGTGCGCTCATCCTTTTACCTACGACAGTTTTACGAATATTAGCATTTTTGGCGCTTTGCGCCGCAGTTCACTCCTTGCAAACAGCAAGAGGCGGCGCATTGCGCCGCCTCTTGCTGTTTGAGATTTGATTATTATCTAAAATCTCAAACCCAAGCCAGTTTGCAGAGAGGTGGCAGATGTACCAGGAGAGTTGCGGTAAGCATCAAAGGCAAAAATTACGTTGCCGAATAGAACTAGATTGCTATTAGGTAGCGTGTAATCAATTCCAGGCTGCACAACAAAGCTGTTTTTGTTACCCACTGGAGTTGTATCTACCGTGTTAGATAGAGCCACGCCTGCACCAATATAGATGTCTGTATCAAAGTTCAACGGAACGTCAAAAGATACAGTAGGGACTACAGCAGTACTGCTGCCAACCAAGATTTGAGTTCTTATGGAAATAGGGAACTCTAAAAACTTATAGCGAGCCGCAATTAGCGCCGAAGTGCGAGAGCTTTCGCCCACATTGGAGTTACCACTGGTAAAGCCAAAACTAGCGCCTACGCCCAAGTAGCTACCATAGGCGGGTTGAGACTGTGCGGCGGGTGTGGCGATCGCTGAGGCACATCCTAATGCTGTCAGTCCTATTAAAATTTTAGTTAAGTTATTTAGATTTTTCACAGATATCACTTCCTTACGTGAGAAACGATTTTATTTAATTGTTTTAGGAGTAACCCCGTTGCCGAGACAGACTACCATAAGTTGTCATGTTTGGCGAGATAATTTGGGCAAGTATTATCAAGCTAAGTAGCCAAACATAATTAAACCCAAAACCCAAAAAGCTGTAGCGCACGCGCAGCGTCCGCTACAGCTTTTTGGGTTTTAAGGTTTCTTTTGCCTAGTTACTTACGCAAAACCCCAAAATCAATTTTCATAATGAGAATTATTGGAATCATCCAAATGGAGATTTTGTAAAAGTAGACTTTGTTGTATACTAAGTATGAAATGTGTGACTTACGTTACAAAAAGCAACTTTCAACTAACACGCACCAAGTTAAGATATGGCAGAATTAGCAGTTTGGTTTGTTCTAAGTTTTGGGGTTCCTTACACAGTTTGGAAAGTTATTAGACCATTTATGTAAGCATAGGGTCTGCCAAATCCTCAAACCATCCACATATAAAAAGTGCGACTCATATACATGATGTCGCACTTTTTATTGGTTCTACATCACTCAAATCCAAACTCAATAAGAGTTTTTATAGCTGTCGCCAGCTCAGAGTCCAAAGAGCTATGACGTATGCTGCGCGTACATCACAGCTCTTTGGGTTTTGGGTTTTATTTCGCCGAGCTAATCTCAAGTTTCGCTAAGCCAAGGTATGTAATTTGAGTTGGTTCGATCGCAAATCGACACGCTAGAACTTTCATTCCCTTAGCGATCGCTTCTTTTAGTAATTGAGCATATTTAGGATCGGCTTCTGCACCTGCGGCAAAGCGATCGCAATCTGCTCGATTAATAAAGTAGATCATTGCAGAGTTAGTATTTCCATCTATCACTGACATTAATTCGCGCAGATGTTTCTGCCCCCTTGTCGTCACCGTATCAGGAAATAGCGCTAAACTTCCCTTACACCAAGTAGTATTCTTGACCTCCACATAAGTTCGTTGAATATGTGATGCATCCTCTTGATTATTATTAGTTAAGAGAAAGTCTATACGGCTTTTTTCATTGCCATATGCAACCTCACTTTGCACAGTTGTATAGGTTTCTAGTTCTGGCAACAAATGGCGATCAAGCATATGTGCGATAACTCTATTGGGAAGGCTAGTATTAATTCCTATCCATTGCTCATCTAGATAAATAGCTTCCCAGCTATAGGCTAATTTGCGCTTAGGGTTATCGTGAAATGAGACTAAAACTGGACTTCCAATCTGACATACGCCTGTCATTGGACCTGTGTTGGCACAGTGAGCTGTAATTATCTCTCCATTATCTAGCTCTATATCCGCAAAGAATCGCTTGTATCGACTAACCAAACGACCTAGCTTCAGGTCTGTATAGGTATGAACCTGTGTCATTTTAAGATGTTTATAAGTATAAGAAAGTGGCGCTTATACTAGCATGACAGGGCTTACAGCGCTTTGCGCTCAAATTAGAACCAGTAAAAATTTTAAAAGGGTTGCGAAGCAACCCTTTTAAAATTTTTACTGGTTCGTTTGAGCGTAAAGCGCTGTAAAGCCCAAGAGAGAGTTGCGGCGCAGAGCGCCGCAACTCTCTCTTGGGCTTTAGTTTTGTCTTAATATTGGTGACTATGGCTATAGTCGAGATCACAATATGAAAATTAAACGTAAGCATAATCCTTCGATAATCAAGCTAGAACAGCGTGATGGCACTTTACAGGCTGTGGATACCAACAACTGGTACTCCTATGTGCGCGATCCATATCACTTGTTGCTGACGATCCCTTGGACAGGTTTTATGGTGATCGTAGTTCTCATTGATATAGTTCTCAACGCTCTATTTGCAGTTCTCTATCTTTTAGATCCCAATGCGATCGCGGGTGTGGAAAAAGTTGGTTTTCAGGAAGCTTTCTTTTTTAGTGTGCAAACTCTTGCTTCGATTGGCTATGGCGTGATGAATCCTCAAACTCTCTATGCCAATCTAATTGTGACTTTAGAGTCTATTTCCAGCTTGATGTTATTCGCTGTAATTACAGGAATTGCCTTCACCAGATTTGCCAAATCTTCTACTCGAGTAATGTTCAGCCGTGTTGCTACTATCAATAATTACAATGGTGTTCCTACGCTTACCTTTCGGACTGCCAATGAGCGGCGCAATAACATTCTTGAGGCTAAATTAAGAACTTATCTCATGATTGATGAGATTACCGAAGAAGGACAGGTGATGCGAAGATTGCATGAACTCAAATTAGTTCGAGATCATTCACCTGTATTTTTGCTGTCATGGACAGTGATGCATACGATTGATGAGACCAGTCCTCTCTATGGCATTACTTTGGAAACAATGCAGAGATTAAAAGCTCAAATTTTAGTATCAATGACAGGAGTGGATGAGACTATCGAAGGAACAATCCATGCTCGGCATATGTATACTTCTCGCAGCATTATGTTCGATCATCGTTTTCTAGACGTTATTCATATGGGAGATGATGGATACCGATACATTGATTACAGCAACTTTCATGAGATAACTGCCACCTAAAATAACAAAGTGCCACACTCCGTGCGGCACTTTGTTATTTTAGGTGGCATATTACGCTGCTTTTGACGTGAGTTTAGATAGCTACTCAAAACCCGAAAGAGAGAGTTGCGGCGCTTCGCGCCGCAACTCTCTCTTTGCTATACAAACTCGGCTTCGATGGTTTCAGGTTGCTTTTGAGGGCGTGGATCGAACTCGAAAAGTGAGTAAACCACATCCCGACGAATTTGAGTCATCATGTCCAAGAAGATTTCATATCCTTCGCTCTTATATTCGATCAAAGGATCTTTCTGCCCATATCCGCGTAAGCCGACGGATTCACGCAACGCTTCCATTGCTTGCAAATGATCTCTCCATAATGTATCAATCCGTTGAAGAATAAAGAAGCGTTCAGCTTGACGCATTAAACCAACTTGTAAAGCTTCAACTTGGGCTTCCTTGATTTCATAAGCACGGCGAACTTCCTCTCTCAAAAATGCTTGCATTTCTGGCAAGAACATATCATCTAACTGGTCAGGCTCTAGATCTTGCAGCAGATTCACAAATTCCTTGATCTTCTTAACCATCGCCACAAGATTCCATTCTTCAGGTGGAAGCTCAGGATTTACATAGGCATTAACGATGTCATCCATTGTCCGTTCTGCATACTCAATGACGCGATCGCGTAGATCTTCGCCTTCTAATACGCGGCGGCGCTCAGCATAAATAGCACGGCGCTGATTATTCATCACTTCATCGTACTCAAACACTTGCTTACGAATGTCGTAATAGTAAGTTTCTACTTTCTTTTGAGCATTTTCTAGAGCATTGGTGAGCATACCCGAACTAATCGGCATATCTTCTTCAACCCGAAAAGCATTCATCAAACCTGCCACGCGATCTCCTGCAAAAATCCGCATCAAGTTATCTTCAAGACTCAGAAAGAATCTTGTCGAACCAGGATCGCCTTGACGACCGCAGCGACCGCGCAACTGGTTGTCAACCCGACGGGACTCGTGGCGTTCTGTGCCGATTACGTGCAGTCCCCCCATTTTAGTTACGTCTTCATGTTCGGCATCGGTGACTTCTTCATATTCCCGCTTAATTAAAATAAAAGCATCACGCAGTTTTTGAATCACAGGATCATCAGTGGGAGCTTTTTCAGAAGCAACAGCCAACATCTCTTCGGCTTCAAGCTCTGACTTGCTCATGCGACCCAGATTCTCAACCGCAAATCCAACGGCTTCCTTTAGCATTACTTCTGCATCTTTGGACAAGTCGCAGGGGTAAAGACTATCCGAAACCTTCCAGTTTTTCTTCTTCGGCTCTTCAATGCTTGTACCGAAACCCTGTCCTTTTTGAACGCGATCGCCAAACATTCTTTGCCCAGCATTAGTAAAGTCATCATCGTCTTCAGGGCGAACGATCATTGGCATAAAGCTTTCTCGCACCTTGAGACGCGCCATATAGTCAGCATTACCACCAAGGATAATGTCAGTACCACGACCCGCCATATTTGTGGCGATCGTTACCGAACCTTTGCGCCCTGCCTGTGCGACAATTTCTGCTTCCCGCTCCACATTCTCAGGCTTAGCATTGAGCAGATTGTGGTAAATATCTTTTTCTGATAGAAGTCGGGAGAGAATCTCTGACTTTTCTACACTAGTGGTTCCCACCAGCACAGGACGACCAGCTTCATGCATTTCACGGCATTCTTCAGCAACGGATCTCCATTTGGCGGCTTCAGTTTTATAGACCACATCTGACCAGTCACCGCGTCCACTCTTTTGATTAGTGGGCATAGTCGTAACTTCGAGGTTATAGATCTTACCAAGTTCTGCCTCTTCAGTCTTGGCAGTACCAGTCATACCGCCCAGCTTGGGATAGAGTAAAAAGAAGTTTTGATAGGTGATTGTAGCAAGGGTTTGAGTTTCATTCTCAATGTCTGTGCCTTCCTTTGCCTCGATCGCTTGGTGCAAACCATCACTCCAACGGCGACCAGGCATAACGCGACCTGTAAATTCATCCACAATCGTGACTTCACCATCACGGACAATGTAGTTGACATCGCGTAAAAATAGTTCTCTAGCCTTGAGTGCATTAAATACATAGTGCGCCCAAGGATCAGCTTGATCAAATAGATCGGTAACTCCCAAAAGATTTTCGGCAAGCTCAAAACCTTCATCGGTCATCACTACGTTGCGCTGTTTCTCATCAACTTCGTAGTGGGTCTCTTTTTGCAGTTGCTCAGCGATTTTCACTGCACCCAAGTACTTTTCGGTAGGACGCTCCACCATTCCTGAAATGATCAGAGGTGTTCTAGCTTCGTCAATCAAGATTGAGTCAACTTCATCAATCACACAAAAATTAAAGGGACGCTGCACCACTTCTTCGATGCTGGTTGCCATATTGTCGCGCAAATAGTCAAAGCCTAGCTCACTGTTGGTGGCATAGGTGATATCACAACCATAATTTCTGCGGCGCTCGATTGGCTCCATTGAGTTTTGGATCAAGCCGACCGACATTCCTAAAAAACGATGTACCTGCCCCATCCATTCCGCATCACGGCGAGCGAGATAGTCGTTGACGGTAACTACATGAACGCCTTTACCAGAGAGCGCATTGAGATAACTAGGCAAGGTTGCTACGAGAGTTTTTCCTTCCCCTGTTTTCATTTCGGCAATCTCGCCACGATGTAATACCATGCCACCAAGCATTTGGACATCATAGTGGCGCAACCCTAAGACTCTGGTAGCAGCTTCACGGACGACAGCAAAGGCTTCTGGCAAGAGGTCATCCAGTAGTTCACCTTTTTCGAGCCTTTGTTTGAATTCTCCTGTTTTTTCTTGCAGTTCGCGATCGCTTAGCGCCGCTAATTCTGAGGCTAGTGAGTTAATGAGAGCCACTTCAGGACGGAGTTTGTCAAGCTTGCGCTTATTAGGATCGCCAATCAGGTTTTTTAGGTTAAACATAGCTACCGAATGCAGTTAAATCAGGGATTGCGCCAAACGTGATCTTTAATACGATTTGGAATACATATTACATATTACTCGACTGTTGAATATACGGGCTTCGGTTTACCGAATTAGCCATAAGTTAAAGCTGTGCAGCTAGCCAGTCCATCACCCGATCGCCCAAGGACACACCATCAAGGCGATCAATTTCACGGACACCCGTGGGACTAGTCACATTAACTTCAGTTAGATAGCCACCAATCACATCAATGCCGACAAACATTAGACCATCAGCCTTGAGGGTTGGAGCAAGCTGAGTGCAGATCTCCCGTTCGCGATCGGTAATGTCTATCTGGGCGGCCCTCCCACCTGCTGCCATGTTGCCGCGAAACTCGCCCAATTTTGGGACTCGGTTCACGGCTCCAATCGGTTCGCCATCAAGGAGAATGATCCGCTTGTCGCCATCTTGGGCGGCGGGGAGATATTCCTGCACCATGACTGGGGTTTTGCCGATATTAGTGCTGATTTCGATCAATGAATTAATATTGCGATCGCCTGTTTCTAAAAATAAAATTCCTTCGCCACCCTTACCGCCCAGAGGTTTCATCACCGCATTACCCTCAGCAGCCACAAAGTCGATGATCGTGCCTTTGTCGGCGGTGACGATAGTTTTGGGGATAGCGCCTTGAAATTGCAGGGCATACATTTTTTCATTGGCAGCCCGAATGCCAAGGGGCGAGTTGAGTACTCTCGTCTTAGAGGCTTCGACATAATCAAGAATGTAAGTGGCGTAGAGATATTCGGTAGTGACAGGAGGATCGGGACGCATCCACACAAACTGCATATTTTCTAGCGGCTGAAACTCACCTTGACTAACTTCGTACCAAGGTTGGGGAACCTGCCACTTGCCATCAACTAATGGCACTGGATGGATTTTAGTCCGTTGTAAAAATGCCCATGCCTTGCTGTCCT
>Ga0136636_10002896_pt1 | contig 10249 bp, 5 predicted proteins | sample AntDrymUQ8522106_2_FD_104653 | JGI IMG/M metagenome (GOLD analysis project Ga0136636, IMG submission 104653) | Polar desert sand microbial communities from Dry Valleys, Antarctica - metaG UQ852 (21.06) | ecosystem: Environmental > Terrestrial > Soil > Desert | place: Antarctica: Dry Valley... | reverse complement strand
GTAATCACGTGATAACTATTATCAGTATCTGTTCCAACAACACCAATGTCACCACTCAAAATGGTCTTATTGTTTGTCCAGTTGCGTTGTGTTAAGGTTGTTTCGTTGCCAGCAAATCCGCCAAAAATGGCCACGCCATCTTTTAAGGTAAAGCTTATGGTTCGGTCGGTGGTGGTAGTTGGCTTGTAGGTGCCGGCGGCTACCCATATTTGCGTGCCACTGCTGGCTGCGATAGTGGCCGATTGCAGGTCGGTGTACAAAGGTGTTTTGCCACTCCAAGCGGTTGAGGCAGCACCGGGTTTAACGTAAATAACTTGGGCGGTTAGTTGCATGCTCGTAAGCAACAACATGGTAACGGCCATGAATAGGAGGGATAATCGTTTATTCATCATCAATAGTGTTTATTCAATCGTTTGTTTGGTTTAAGAGATTGTGATTCAGCAATTCTTAAGTTAGGTGTGAAAATAACATTTTTATGTTTAGGTAGTATTTGAGTTGGAGGAATGTTATTGTGTTCTTGGTAGTTATTGGATAGGTGGTGAGGAGGTTAGTTTGCTGGCTACTAATTCATTGAACGTGCATGTGTGCGTTATTTAAACTGGTTATAAATTGATGACGATATAACGTAATTTGATTTAGGGTTTGACTTTTATCGATTAAATGCAAAGAAAAAGTAGGGAAGCGCAAAGGTCGCAGAGATGAATTGTTTTTGCGTGCTTTGCAAAAAAACCTTAGCGCCCTTTGCGGTTAATGTTAATCAATAAAAAAAGAAGAAAAGATGATTAGACAGATAGATTAGATAATCTCGACCATCCGATCTCCTCTCCTCATCTTCCCCTCTTCCTCTCTAAAGACTTCTACTCAACAACCACCCACTCACCCGGTTGCAGCGCGTTAATGGAATGATCGTACATCGCTTCGCAGGTGGAGGCTGGAAGGTAGAACGAACCTTTGTAGGTGGCATTTAGCAGTACCGTGAACTTTTTGGTTTTGCCTGAGTTCAGATCGAAGTAGCTCAATACGCGATCGTCGCGGTAATCAATGTAATCGGGCTGATCGGTTTCATAGGCCGAGCGGATATCTTCCATGCGGGTGTTGCGTATTTCCCATCCCGAAGGAAATACCTGTGTGAGCGCCAAATTACGATAATCACCCATTATGCCCGGATTGGTCACTCGCACGGTTGCCATAAAGTCGGTACCTTGCGATAGTTTTGACACATCCACCGCATTACCATTCAAACTGGAGTACTCCACACTAAATTTCAGGTTCGATGACGAGGCTACTTCCTCACCAGCGGCTGGGATTCCATCCATCACCACTCGTACAAACAGTTCGGTGGTTGAGAGGTTTTTCAAGGTTAAAGTGCCTGACGTTTGATTGCCTACTTTTAACGAATCGAGAAATATAGGCTTGTTCATCGAATAGGTTGTGCTTTTCGTTCCCGAATGTGAAACGGTGAATTTGATGTCTTTAGATAATGCGCTGTTTTTAGCAAATTGGCTAATGGCCAACAACCCATAAGCTGTGGTTTGAGTACTCATCCAGTTCTCCGATGAGAGTTCTTTCGATAAACTAATGACCAAAGGCATGGCTTGCTCGCGTTTGTTAAGCAATAGCAATGTTTCAATAATCAGCGCTTTGTTGCGCGATGATGAACCGTAGGTGTAGTCGTAAGTGTTGCTATTCGCAGGTTCGTCGGTGCCAATGTTTTCTGTTAGCGAAGTAGCCGCATTAGCTTGTCCTGCCAAAGCATAAGCCGCAGCTAAGCGCCATTTGGCATTTACCGTTAAGGCGGGCTCGTTGCGCAAGCGGTTCATCGCACCCATATCAGCATTGCCCGATAACGCCAACGTGTACAAGCGATACGCCTGTGTTAACATGCCATGGCCTGGGTATTGTGCTGATTTGCTCCATTTTAGTGCTTGCTGTTTTTGATAGCTCACCCAATCTTTTTTCCATCCAACCGGAAGAAGGTAGCCTTTTTTCTCTGCCTCGAGTAAGAAATGCCCTGCATAAGAAGTACCCCAATCGTCGATTGGTGAAACGCCTGGCCAGTAAGAGAATCCACCATTTGGCTGAATGAACGATCGCAATTGAGCAATGGCTCCACGCACATTGGTTTCGATGGTTGAGGTAAGCGCTTTGCCATCGGTTACATCGGCTATGTAAAGCTGAGGAAAGGCCGATGAGGTGGTTTGTTCAACGCATCCATGAGGATAGGCCAAAAGGTATTTGAGTCGACGACCAAAATCAACTGGTGGGATAGAGGAGACCTCCAGCCAAGCTTTGTTGGTTCCTTCAATGCCTGGGTAATCGAGTGTTAGCTCTACTTGTGCCGAAGAGGCAGCGACCTGACTCACCGTTTTTACAACGTGTGGATTGGGGTTGCGAATTTCCAAATCGGTTTCATCGGTGGCTTTATCTCTGCCCGAAGAGGCTTCGATGTGAATTTTTGCCCATCCAGCCAATGAAGCTCCTTTTAACTCGAAGTTAACAACTTGATCGCCCGCTTCGGTAAAGGTGATGGTTTGTTTTTTTGATCCCACTAACTCAATGTTGCCTTCGGTTTTTACGGTTACATCAATGGTTGCTGATTTTGGACTCATGGAGAAAACAGTAACAGGGAGTGTTACTGTTTCATCGGGGCCTAAAACACGAGGTAGCGTGGCTAAAACCATTACAGGTTTACGAACAGGCGTGGCCACATCGGCATTGCCATAAGCGCCATTGTTACAAGCAACTACCATGGTACGCACCGATCCCACATAACGAGGAATATTGATTTTGTGTGTTTGGGTTTTTCCTTTTTCGAGGGTGAATGGCCCAAGATATCGGACCATTGGTTTAAAGCGATTGGTTTTGGTACCGCCTTTTTTGCCATTCAAATCGTCATCGCCGCCCAAGCTGAATGCTTTTTCGATTTTTCCGCCATAAGCACCCATCACGTAATCGTATAGATCCCAGGTTTTTACGCCCAAAGCCTCGCGAGCATAAAACAGATTCCAAGGAGTGGGTGTTTTAAAGCGGGTTAAATCGAGCAATCCTTCATCAACAACCGCCAATGTGTAAGTCATTTTTTTACCATTGGCCTCTTTCACTTTTATGGTCGCCTCACTTTCGGGCTGAAACTCCTCGGGTAAAATCAATTGTGGTTGAAGATGAGTTTCTGGATTTTCGACCAAAATGGGGATGACTCCATACAAACGAATGGGGAGATTATTGTCGGTTTGGTCGTGAGGTTGCACCAAGGTGATGTGTGCATAAACGTTAGGCGTCATCTCATCGGTTAATTGAAACGATGCCTGAGTTGCGCCTTGCAATGTCTCAACCCAAAATGCTTTGATAACACGCGAGCCATTCTCAATACTTACCAATGCTCGGCCTTTACCCGGCGAAGGAAAAGTAAGCGTGGCTTTTTCGCCAGTTGCATATTTGTCTTTATCAGCGGTGAAGCTCAACATGGCTGCATCCTGTGGATTGTCGGATGGCTTAAGTGCCCAACCTGGCCAATCGACATAAACAGTTGTTCCGGCAGTATGGCCACCTTCGGTATCGGAAACCAAAATTAGGTAACGTCCCCATTCGGGATAATTAATTTTAAATTTAAAAGAACCTTTGCCATTCGATGTGGATAACGTTCCCGATGTGATAAGGTTTTGCGAAGAGCTTCCGGTGTAACGTGCCAAATCGTCTTCGCCCGATTCCCACCACCAGCGCCATTGTACTTTGTAAATCTGATATTTTAAGTTGCGTTTGCTCACCGCATTGCCAAGCGCATCAACTGTTGCCACATCAATAGTGTGGAGCGTGTCGGTAAGCAACATGCCTCGCCTGTCGCCTTTAGGTGTGCGAATACCCACATAATTTTGAAAAGGTGAATATGCTACTTGAAAACGATCGACACTAAAGTCGCCACCCTCCTCGAATACGCGAGTCATAAACGAAGCTTTAAGCATTCCGGGAGCGGCTTCGGAAATTTGAATATCGGGACGAATAGAGGCAACCCCTTGGTCGTTTAGTTTACCATCGAAAACGGTGATTTCCTCGGCCGAAAAACTGCGTGTGGGGTTATCGAACTGATAGTTGGGCCACGATTTAAATGCTGTTTTCGATTGATTGAGCGTAACCATTACTTTAGCAGCTAAATTTTTAGCAATGGCACCATGTAACCATTTGGCTTTGAGCATTGTGGTGGTTTGCTGTCCTTTGCGAAGCAAGCCTCCTTCCACATCCATCTCAATTTTTAGACGATTAGGTTTAACGGTTTCAATACGAATGTTTTGATCGAATTTAACCCCTCCAACAATCACTTTAGCCAACCAAACACCTGTGGGTGCTGTTATTGGAGTGGTTACTTTAAAGGTATAAAGACCCGATTCGTTTTTAGTAGTCACCTGACGCGTAACCAACTGTCCTTGTGGATTGCTCAATTCAAACACAATAGGGTGATTGGCTGGAAGAGAATTGAGTTTATCCTCAATAATTGCAGCAATAAAGAGCGTATCACCCGGACGCCAAACGCCACGCTCGCCATATATATAACCTTTCAGTCCTTTTTTAATGGATTGTCCCGAAATGTCGAAACGACTAAGTGATAAGGCTGTTGCGTCGTCAACCCGAAGATATCCGCGCTGATTGGCTTGTTTGGCAATAATTAAATAAGGTTTTTGAGTGAGTTTCAAACGCACCAAACCATCCGATTCACTTCGTCCTGTTATAATAATTTGGTTCTGATAATCGTACACCAACAATTCTACATCCGAAAGCGGCTGAGTGTTTCGCAGATCAGTTACTGCAATCACCAGTTCTTTGTTCGATCCAGCTTTGGCTAACAATCCAATATTTGATGCAATTACATTACGACTAACCGACCGATTGCGATAATACATTGGGTTACAAGGATTATCGCGTTGCGACCAATCGTAGTCGTAATCTTCGTTGTAATTATCCCAATTGCTATATTCGTACTGCGCTGGCGAATCCCAGTAAACAATATCCTGATCGGTAATCCCCTTATCTTCGATGGGTATATTGGTAATTGAATCGTTATCACATGGATAGATCGAATACTCGGGTTTGAGTTTTAGAATAACGCGGTAAATAGCGCCGGGATCGGGTTGAACCAAATTGGCCATATCCAACGAAAAGGTATTCCATTTGGTGAGATCGAGCGATTTATTATCGTCAAGCGTAATCACCTTTTTAACAATCAATCGTCCGGCACGTCGAAGTTGTTCTTCACCATCGAGCTGATTGATTTGAAGAAAGCTAGCTACATTATTTTCAAATATTTTAATCACCTGAACTTCAATAGCTCGAACGCTAACCGCTTTAAACGGAAGCGTTAATCCTTTCGAATCGGGAAGAATAATTCCTTTTCCAAGAATTTCGACACTTGGTTTAGCTGTTTCGAATTGCAGTTGATATACGTTTTTCTCTTTAAAAGAATAGCCTACGCTATTTTTTATGCCCGGGAAAATGTTTAGCATAACCTCACCTATTACTCGCGATTGTGGATAGATGGTAACGACATTCACGTCAATGGAAAAGCGAATGTTTCCAGCACCTTCAGCGGCTATTAATCCATCGAGGTTTTGATTAGGCAGGAGCGGATCGGAGAAGTTGATGATGATTTGTTGCGAAGGGGTTTGAACCGTTTTCACCTCCATCACCTTAAAATCGCTTAACGATGGGATCTCAATTGTCTCCTCTAGTTTATTTGATATTCCGGCAGCAGATCCATCACAAATAACTTTTATCTGACCAGCAATTTCGGCCCGCACAACACCTGTGGCCGTAAAAACATGTTCATTTGTGGCATTGGTATGCTCCCAAGTTAACGAAAGGGATTTGCCAAACTGTTGCACTTTAACCATTTTCTCAACCGTTTCGGCATCTTCGTAATCGGTTAAGAATAATTTACCAATAAAACTATTTAACTTAAGATTAGAGATGTCGACAGGTTTGAGATTGACTTTTTCGAAACGAAAATCTTGTTTGATGACATCGAAGGTGAACGAAAATTCGCTCTCATCGCCCGGGAAAATAGCAGGCATGTTAAGCTTAACTTCGTAGGTTTGTCCAGATTTTAAGCGTTTATCAGGATTCAAAACCAATGTTTGGGCATCTTCCCAAATTAATTTGCCTTTCACCGACGGACTAATATCCAATACCGATGAGCTGGCATTTGTTCCCGGCTCAGCACCCTTTACCAGTTCCGAAAAATGTACGCGAACCGCACTTTGGTTCGAAACGACTCCGGCGGTAAAAGCGCTTACCTTGGCATTGTAAGCTGTTGTTGATGCGTTGGGTGCTTTTTTAGTAAAGCAGCTGCTAAATCCTGCAATTAGCGCGACGAGGAGCAAAAAGTGTTGTGTTTTTCTCATGATTTTATGAGTGTTGAAGGTTCTCAAGTTTATAGGTTAAATATAATTCAACTAAATTAAAACTATTTTGTTAATATTCAATAGGTGGAAAATCTGGATGTTGAGGATTCGGGTTAAACGTATTTGTAACGTATTGTGCAATAAAGATGGGTATATCCTACTGTTTGGGGGAGTTCAGTTTAATTCACGATACCGTTATTAGTCTTAGGAACGGTCAATGGCACAGCTGATGATGTGGTAGGCAGCCGATTATTTATCTTAAATATCAAGGTGTTTTTTCAACCCTTCATTCGCACTATTTATAAAATCCTTCGTATTTTCCAACATATAAGAATTGATGCGTTATTCCTAATAGTTTTAAATCTTCGGAGGTGGAACGCAATGTATTTATTAGAGATAGTTTTTTAACAGCATCGGAATATTCTATTAGTTTTTCATTGCTATAAAAAGAGCCAATCCCTTCGAGGTTTCTAATGCGTAATGTTTCGAATCCGTTTGCAGACATCAATTTTTCGGTCTCTTTTGGCCAACAACGATATTGAGGAACATTAAAGCCCTGAAATTGTGTATGTGTTGTTATATCTGATTTGATGTGTTTGTATAAATCCTTATTGGAAAACACATACGAACCATCGTTTATATCATTTCGCTTGTTTAGCAATGGGAATGGACTTAAGAAAACAGAAAATAAAGTACCGCCGGGCTTCAAAATACGCCTGCAATGGGATAGTGCCTTATTCCTATGTTCCTCATTAATCAAATGATATAAAGGCCCCATTAGTAAAATGGCATCGGCTGAATTATCCGATATCCAATCTAATTGTGTGGCGCAAGAAACTTGGTTGAAAATAATATTGTCCTGACAACATGAACCGTTCATTCGGTCGGAAAATGCTTTTAGCGATTTTGCCGAAAGATCAACTACACCGACTTTGCAATTTCGTTTTAACAAATACTCGGAATACCTACCGGGACCTGAACCAATATCAATTACCGTTGCACCCTTCGGGATATATTCATCGAGCAAATCAATGATTAATTGGAATTCGGCTTCACGCAATGGGTTTTCTGTTAAACGGTTGTATTCTTCCTCAACTCCTGCATCGTAAGCGGCTGCTATGGTTTCTCTGTACATTTGTTAATTTGCTAATGGGTTAATTTGCTAATGTGGTAATGTGGTAATGTGCTAATTTGCTAATGGGTTAATGTGGTAATTTGCTAATGGGATTTAGAAGATGATATTATGGCTGAGAGTAGTTTTTGTATTTCTAATAATTGAGGAAATAAAGCCTCATTGCATGGATATGATTTAGAATGTTTGCATAAAAGAAGCCAATACTGCGTTTCTTCGGCTTCTTTGGCTGCTATTTTTAGTTTATGGATAAAATCTGCCTTGCTTTCGGCTCCTTGTGCTTCTCGAACGTTAGCTCCAATTGAAGTTCCTGATTTTAAAAGTTGCCTTGAAATCACATATTTACTTTGACTATCTAACAGTTCAGAAAACTCAATAACAGCTAAAGCAAATTCAAAACTCTTATCTAAAATAACATTCTTCTTTTCCATAACATTTTATTAATTAACCCATTCTTTCATTAGCACATCATCCCCTTCTTTAATTAGCACATCAGCACATTCTTTAATTAGCACATTTTTTTAATTAGCACATTATCAATTCATATCTGGAATTAACAAAGCGCGACCGTTATATGGGATTGTTTCGATGTTGCCGTGATAAATTGTTTTAAGAAAATCGACATTCCAGGCATCGACCGAGGTCGCTGAACGAATAACTTGTTTGTCACGTACAAACAGAAAATCATCGCCATAAAGAAATGCGAGGTTTGGGTCGTGTAAAACGGCAACAATAGTAAGACCGTCGTTTGCCAATTTTTTTAATAAGGAAAGCAAATGGGCTTGATTACCGAAATCAAGATGCGTGGTTGGCTCATCGAGTAACAATACTTTTGGGTTTTGAGCTAATACTCTGGCTATCATCACTAATTGCTGTTCGCCTCCTGAAAGTTCGGTATAATTCCTGTTTGTCAAATGAGAAATACCAACCTTTTCAATGGCTACATGTGCTGCTTGTTTGTCTATATCCTTTGGTATGTAATTAACATAACCAGCTCGGCCTGTTAACACAACTTCCTCGACTGAAAAAGGGAAAACGGCCTTGTGCTGTTGGTTAAGAAATCCAACAATTTTAGCTCTTTCGGTATAATTAAGTTTTGAATTGTCGTTTCCTAAAATATGAATATCACCTTTTTTATAAGGCAGCAAACCTGCAATTATCCGCAAAAAAGTTGATTTACCACTGCCGTTTTTTCCTAAAATAAATGTTAGTTTGCCTATTTCAATATCAGCGTTCACATTATCAAGAACACAAATCTTGTTGTAAGAAAAACTAAGACCTCTAATTTGTATTGCTTTCATTATAAATCATTTTTGCATTAACCCATTAGCACATTAGCAAATTACCACATTAGCACATTAGCAAATTACCACATTAACCCAATGTTTGTTTTTTTCATTAAATAAATAAAAAATGGTGCGCCCAATAACATAGTGAAAACGCCTATTGGAATTTCAAAACCTGATATTGTACGTGAAAAATCATCAATAACCAACAAAAACGTGCCACCAAATAAAAAATTCAAAGGAATGGATTGTCGGTTGTCAGGACCAATCATCATGCGTACCATGTGAGGAATGATAAGACCGTAAAGTCCGATGATACCTGCAACAGCTACAGCCGAAGAACTTGCAAGTGTTGCGGCAAGTAATATAATAAGTTTGTCTTTATCGGGGTTTATTCCTGCTGTTCGGGCTTCATCATCGCCCATAGCGAGAACATTCATGCGCCAGCGATAAATGATTAAAACAGTTACGCCAATTGCTATTGGTATTATTGCAGATTGTAATTTGCTCCAGTTGGCATTATGCAAGTTCCCCATTGTCCAATGTACAATAGACTGCAATTTAAAGGGGTCGCTAAAATATTGTACTACAGTGAGTAAAGCTGTAAATATTCCCGAAACAATTATCCCCGAAAGGATTAGCGACACAATGGAAACGTTCTTATTTTTTCGAGCCATAAAGTAACTTAGTACAACAGCCAACAGCCCGAATATAAAAGCGGAAAGCTGTACCGGAATAAAAACGAAAGCCAATGCCAATGCTGCACCAAATGCTGCGCCCGATGAAAGTCCTAATATGTATGGGTCGGTTAATGGATTTCGGAAAATAGCCTGCATGCTGCAACCCGATATGGCAAGTGCGCCACCCGTGATAAATGTTAGCAAAACACGCGGTAAACGAACATCAAAAACAACAGATTTTAGCAATATATAATTGTCAGTTGTTTCCTGATTACCAGAAATAAAGTTGAATACTGACCTAAAAATATCGCTAGGCGAAGCTGCTTGAGAAGGGCCAATCAACAACGAAGCCAATATAACAGGTATAGGCAAAGAATAAAGCAATATTTTTAAAATTCGTTTGTTCACTTTTTTAATATGCTAATGGGTTAATGTGCTAATTTGCTAATTTGCAAATGGGTTAATGTGCCAATTTGCTAATGTAGGAGGAATTAGCACATTAGCACATCATTTAATTAGCAAATTATTAATTAGCACATTATTTTTGTATAAAGTTTTCATCATTTTTTGTTTTTCTAAATCGAGATTTAAGTTTTCAAAAGTTTCCGGATAACAGTTTTTTGCTAAAAGTTTAACTGCATATTGATATTTCAATGTCCACAAATCGCACCAAAAAACCGACGGCAATTCATAAACCTGTTTGTTCTTTATTGCATTAATATATCGAAGTTCGGGCATTGCTAAATAATCGTTGGCATTTTT
>Ga0136636_10002895_pt1 | contig 10252 bp, 9 predicted proteins | sample AntDrymUQ8522106_2_FD_104653 | JGI IMG/M metagenome (GOLD analysis project Ga0136636, IMG submission 104653) | Polar desert sand microbial communities from Dry Valleys, Antarctica - metaG UQ852 (21.06) | ecosystem: Environmental > Terrestrial > Soil > Desert | place: Antarctica: Dry Valley... | reverse complement strand
GTAAGGGTTAAAGCTAATATTTTTATCAAACCAGTTAACATTTTTAAACACAAACCCCTTGTAATTAGATAATTTTACGCCTTATATAAATTAATATCAATTATAATTATGCAAGTAAAAGTTTTTTTAAGAAAATCGCTATTGAGTTTAATTGGCCTCTTGCTTTTAACCATCTCATGTGTTTCTACCAGGAAATCAGGCAACGGCTCACAGCCTGAGTGGGAAGATTTATTTGTGGGAGCATCTACAGATAAGCTTAGAGGTTATAAGATGACAGATTTCCCCAGTGATTCCTGGGTAGTGGAGAACAATACTTTAAGGGCTCTAACTAAGGTAAATAATATAGATTTCATCACTAAAGACACTTTCAAAAATTTTGAATTGGTCTTCGAATGGAAAACTTCAAAAGCGGGTAATAGTGGTGTTTTTTTTAACGTGCAGGAAGATCAGACTTTAATTTCAGGAAATGGAAACAGCCCACACTGGCTAAAAAATTATGAAATGCAGCTTTTAGATGACTTAAATTTTTATGATAAAAACCCGAAACGATCTACCGGGGCCTTGTATGATTTAATTGCCCCAAAAGAAAAAGTTCTTAAACCAGTGGGTGAATTTAATACAGCCCGCCTAATTGTGAATAATCAACACGTTGAGCATTGGGTAAATGGGCTTAAGGTGCTGGAATATCAAATGGATAGCCCAGAGGTTAAAGAACTTGTTTCAAAAAGTAAATTTAAAAGCGTTAAGGATTTTGCGAAATTCCAGGAAGGTCATATTATGTTTCAGCATCACGGACAGGAATTTGGGTACAAAGACATCAAAATTCGAAGGCTCTAATTACTATTTTAATAAACAATTATAAAACACAAAGTATGCGCTTTATATACACCTTATTGATATGTCTAGCAAGTGTGTTTTCGCAAGCTCAGCAGGTTTTGACCGATAACTTAAAGGATGTTATTTATTCAAAGCATGATGGTGTTACTTTAACCATGGACATTATAAAACCCGATCACTCTAACGGCTATGGTATAATAAGCATAGTAAGTGGTGGTTGGAAATCGTCTCATGAAGGTATCGGCAATGGCAAGCCTTTTATCGATTATGGCTATACGGTTTTTTATGTGGTTCATCCTTCCCAGCCGCATTTTACTGTAACTGAAATTGTTGCTGATATTCATAGAGCAGTGCGTTTTATTCGCAGCAACGCTACATATTTTGGGATAGATCCAAATAAGTTGGGAATCACAGGCGCAAGTGCAGGGGGACATTTAAGCTTGATGATTGCAACAACAGGCAAAGCCGGAGATGCACAGGCAAAAGATAGTATAGACCGCGTTAGCAGTCAAATTCAGGCTGCTGCATGTTTCTATCCACCAACAGACTATTTAAATTGGGGCGAATGGGGTGATGTAGCAGTAGGTATAGGAAAACTTGCTGCATACGCTCCAGCTTTTGGCCCCAGAGCAAATACACCCGAAGGCAGAACTGCGCTGGGAAATGAATTGTCTCCTATTTATAACGTCAAAGCCGGGCAGGCACCCATTTTAATAATACATGGCGATAAAGACAATCAAGTGCCCGTATTTCAAGCACAACGTTTTCAGGAACGTTGCAAAGAAGTGGGTGCAATTTGTAGCGTAGATATAATACCAGGCGTGGGGCATGGATGGAAAAATATGTCAGAAAATCAATTATCGTTCGTTAAGTGGTTTGACCAACATCTTCGGGCAATAAAATAAATTATGCACCTAATAATGATTTTTAGTTGTAAATAAAATACATTTAAAAAGTTACCTAACTGTTTCACCATTTAAATAAAATACTTTGAAATTTTTTTTTCCATTTTTTTTATGCAGTGTTATCTACACAAATATTGCTTCAGCACAGATGACTAATAGACCAGTATTCAATGTAAAATTTAATCATTTAGCCTTACAGGTTAAAGATATTCCAGCCACTAACAACTTCTATTTGAATGTATTGGGCCTTACACCAGTTACTGTTCCGGATGACTTAAAAAAAATCAGGGCATGGTTTGATATTGGCAACGGGCAACAACTGCATTTTTTAGCCGGGCGTACTTTTAAGGTTAATAATGACAGAAATGGAAGCCATTTGTGTTTGTTTGTAGATTCAATTGCGAGTGCTAAAAAATACCTGTCAGAAACTAAGATTAGTTTTCACGAGCAAATTCGTTTTGATGGTGTAATCCAAATATATTTTGAAGATCCAGATGGTTATCTAATTGAATTCCAAGAAAACCAAACATCCATACCTGCTTCAAAATAAAAGCACCCCACTAGTTTTCAATACGCTCTTATTTAAATCATTATTCCATTTCAAAAAATTACAACTCATACAACTTGTTTATATGAAGCAACTTCATATCTCAATATTTTTCCTGTTTTTAATAAGTCTTTCATCTAATGGTTTTACCTTAACAGGCAAACAAAAAAAGGAAATAATTTTCGATGGGAAAACATTAAATGGCTGGAAAAAAGTAGGAGGTACTGCAGTATTTAATGTAGAAGTCAATGCTATAGTTGAACGATTCGGATTTAAAGCAGGTAATACTTTTTTGATAACAGAAAAGCATTATGGCGACTTTATTATGGAGCTGGATGTTATGATGGATGATGCGCTTACCAACTCCGGTGTTCAGTTAAGGAGTTTTTACAATGATATCGATCAGAAAGTGTACGGTCTGCAATATGAGACTGATGCAACTCCCCGGGGATTTACAGGTGCCCTCTATGACCCCGGGCGTAAAGGTTGGGTATATCCGCTCACATTAAATCTTAATGCCAAATCTAAATTTGAAGTAGGAAAATTTAACCACATACGTATTGAAAGTATAGGTAATGAAACCAGGACATGGATAAACGATATACCAGCTTCATACGTAATTGATACCACAGAAAAAAAAGGTTTTATCGGTTTACAAATGCAGGAAGTTGCAAAAGAAGAACTGGCGGGTAAAAAAGTATATTTTAAGAACATAACAATACATACCCAACAACTGGCACAGAAGCCTCTTGCAGGCGGGTTATATGTAGTAAATCATTTGTAAAATACTATAACACCTTACGAAATAAAAGATGGATGGAAACTATTATTCGATGGCAAAACATCCGCAGGTTGGCATAGTGCAAAATCTAATAGCTTTCCGGAACAAGCATGGAAAGTTACCGATGGTACTATTAAAGTGCTTGCTAATAATGGAGCAGAATCATCCAACGGGGGCGATATAGTTACTGACAGCGTTTTCAAAGCCTTTGATTTTTCTTTTGAATTTAAACTTTCGCCGGGTGCTAATAGTGGTGTAAAATACTTTGTAACGCTCGCAGAAAAAAGTGCTAAATCTGCCATTGGATTGGAATACCAGCTATTGGATGATAAGCGGCATCCAGATGCCAAACTTGGACGTGATGGTAACCGAACGCTGGCTTCCTTGTATGATCTGATCAAATCTTCTAAAAATTATATTCCGGAAGCGGGTGCGTAGAATACAGGGCGCATCATTGCTTACCCTGACAATCGGGTAGAACATTATCTCAACGGTTCAAAAGTAATAGAATATGTTAGAGGATCTGATGATTTTAGAAACATAGTAGCTGCCAGTAAACATAAAATTTGGAAGAACTTTGGCGAAGCAAGGGAAGGACATATATTATTGCAGGAGCATGGAGATGAGGTTTCATTTAGAAGCCTTAAAATAAAGAAGCTATAAAAATCCTGGTAAAGTCTATTGAAGAGATGGTGAATAAAAATTACCATACCTTACAAATTAAAGACTATCTGCAACTGGTTAATAATATTCCCCATTGAACCAGGTCAATGATTAAGGTGGCATCACTATTAAGGCATGACAAGATACTGCTTTTCGTGTTTACGAGTTAAGTCAAATATTGATTTATTGTAATTGGCACAACCAATGGATGAGTACTTTTTTAGTTTATAATAACCTTAATCATTTATTTGCGAACCTCGTAACAGCACATATAATCATTAAGTCTATTAGCCTAGTGAAACATATTTATCCTAAAATATTCAGTTTATTTTACTGAACCTTCCGATTTCACGGAATAAAATTTTCAAATATATTACCCCTTTTTCCGGGCGTGATACCGAAACCAAAATTCTGCACTGCAAAGACGCCCTTGTTGTTAATTGGTTGCACACTAACCAATAACTTATCAACTCTGGTTGAATATCTAAAGGCATTAATTAGTAAATTGATGGTCACTTGCACGATATGTTCCTGATCTGCATAAACAATTAATAATTCAGTATTTGAAAACCTATCCGGTATTGACAATTATAAAACAATTTCAACTTGTTTATTTTTTTACTTTTATCGTTAATTTAGTACGTGTTATGAAGCCATTAAATATTGACATTGAATTAGACAAAACCTATTCTGTTAAAGTTTATGAACGTGATCATTTTGCATTACCCTTTCATTTTCATGATTCGTACGAGTTAACATTAATAATTAAAGGAAACGGGACAAGGGTAGTAGGAGATAATATTGATAACTATAAGCCAAATGATTTATTATTGATTAGCCCGTTTTTGCCACATGTTTGGAGAAGTGATACCGATAATGAATCAAATCAAGGGGTCAAGTCAATCACCATTAAATTTTCTGACCAATTTCCCATAAGCGCTTTTTGGGAAATTCCTGAATTACGATATCTTAAAAATTTTCTTACCTCTATAAGGAGGGGGATTATTTTAAAAGGAAAACTGAAACGGGCTATAACCGTTAAAATGTTGCGTATCATGTCCCATTCTCCTGCAAAACAACTTATTGATATTTTAGAAATATTGATGTGTGTTGCAGAATCCGGTGAATTTTCACCTTTGGCAAGTGATGGATTTATTATTTCTAAACAACGTAATAGTAGCAAAAATAACGATATAGCAACTTATATTTTTGACCACCTGAAGCAAGCTATAAGCTTGAATGATTTAGCATCGGCTGTTAATATGCACCCTTCGTCAGTTGGCCGATATTTTAAAAAAAATATGGGGTATAGCCCGGTCGAATACATCAATCATATCAGAATCGGTTACGCATGTAAACTTCTAGCGGAAGGAAAAATGAAGATTACTAGTGCTTGTTTTGAAGTGGGATTCAATAATCTGTCCTATTTTAATCGCGTATTTCTAAAAATAAAAGGTATTACGCCTACTCACTATTTGCAAAAAATAAAAAATAGCTGATTTAATATAGATTCGCATCAAACTAAATTTTACCCCGAAATCTTTTTTTAACTTATGAAGAAAAAGTTGACGTTTATGCATTTATAAAAACTTATTACACTGCTTATGCCCACACGGTTATGTCAACCCATCACTTTCCATTTAAATTATTAAATGCATTAATAATCACAAGGGAATTATGGTCATTTCACATATTTTCAATGAAGATGGTGCGAGTGTCTTAATATTTAGAAAATAATCTCCCCCGCTTTGAATAGTAAATTTAGTAGCTATTATTAAATATTTTTGTGATGATTCTATGTTTTCAATCTTTAATGGCAAAAGGTTTTCCTTGTTCAAGGATAGAGAACAAGAAAAATTAGTTGTGCTAGCTACATCCATAAATTTTAATTTTACCTGATAGTCGCCAGGAGCCAGCCTCTCACCACCAATAGTTTGAACAGGAATGTTTAATTCGTTCGAAAATCGTACCCAGGATACAGTTGACACATCGCTACTTGCCGTTAATGTCTTTAAATCTTCTTTTTTTACACTTTTGGCTAATTCCTTAATTCCTAAACAAACCCACCACTTTTTTAATCCATCTATATAATAGGTGTGGCGCCCCGGATACTGCGCAAGAGAGTCATGCTTGGTAGGGCCAAACCGTATTAATACATCATTTATTCGAGCCCGCTGTTTCAGGTTTATGTAATCGGGTAACCAGCGTGTTCCCATAGATAGAACAAGTGCTTTTTCTCCGGTTGTCATCGTAAGATTTGTAGCCGCCTTAGTATAAAGTTTTATGCTTTCTTCCGGGTCTACGCCCCCTAAAAAGTATCTAGCTGAATCAATTTTTCCCTGGTTCAACATTTGATAGGCTTCTTGGAATTTTTGCTGGTTTTTGAAAAAGCTGACGTAGAATTGCTCTGTTTGATTGAAATAATCAAAAGTTTTTTTTCCTTCCGGCAGCAGTACCTCACGATCAACATTTGATACAATGGCTATCCGTTCTTTTATTCTATCTAATATTTGCCTGGTGTTCTTTTGTATAGCTTCAACACTTTTTGAGCCGCCTAAATCAATAAAGTGATCAGATGTTTCCCTACCAAACATAGGGCCTTTTGTAATCCAATCCGTAAAATATTGCAATAGTGGTTGTTGAACTGAGCCAAATGTTTTTTCACAAAAAATTTTAATTGTTTTCGATAAGGGCTCGTCTGCCGAAGCAAGCCAAACTTGGTTTGACAAACTTTTTAAATAAATATCCAGTGGCCGTGTGGTCCAATGTATGATACCAAACCCCGCCGTTTTACGCTCCGTTAGAAGCGTATTAAACTTAGTGTAGGGTGTGTAAGGCCTACCTATGTAACGGTGATCATCATGATGCGCCCATACAATAGGAACAATTTTACGATGGTCGCCAAGTTTTGCCAATTTTTCTTTAGTAGCATCTGTATCAAAATTTATTTCGAAATCAAGAGGTATGAACTTCACATCACGAGGCATTACCATATCAGCGGTTGCCAAAAAGTCCCAATTCCATGAACCATAAGAAATATTAACACTGTTATAGTTTAATTCTTTTAAAGATTTTTGAAATGCTTTCACAATTTTAGATAATGCAAAATTGCTTGCTCCGTACTTGGCAGTTGCAAGTTCAGGGTATTTTTCTACCAGTAAAATCCACTCTTTCGCCCATGATTGTGGAAACTGATCAGGCTTTATATCCACCCAAAGCGTTCTATCATGCCTTTTCCAAACTGTAATTTCTGTAATTTCAGGATATAATTTTAGTAGCGTATTCACCTGAGATTTGTAATAAAGATAACCTTCTCGTGTTTCCGGATTAACGATATACTGATTTCCAAGTTGGATCTTACAGGAATCCGGCAAAGTTTTAATTACGTTTTGGGGATTTGCCGACCATGTATCAACATCAACCGCAAAGATGACTTTCATAGCCATCTCCCGCGCATGTGCGAATACTTTTTGCATTAATTTTACGGCCTCATTTTCTCGCTGGCCGTAAGGAACTGTTGCTGCTGCGGATCCGAATACCGGTCCTTTAAATATTTCACCTCCGGGAAGCAATTGAACATCATTTATATGTTGCGCCCCCCAATCCCTGCCCGAATTTGATGTATTTAAATAACCAGTTTGCTTTTTTACTCCATTGTAGTTAAAACCAAACATTGGATTATTGCCATATGCATGAACCATAATTGTAGTAAAGCGCATTTTTGCACACTGATCAATCCACATTTTCCAATCATCAAAGTTCCAGCCGGTGCAGCCGCTGATAAAATTATGCCAATTGAAAATTATCCTTTCTTGCTGTAAAGGATAATCGGACATTTCCCAGTTATCAAATGAAAATGTTTGCTTTGCAGCGGGGTTGGTGTTTGCAGAAAGGTAAGATCCAGCACCCAATTTTTCAACCAGAGAATATACGGCGTTGAATAACCCTTTGTCACTGGAAAAAGAAATTACTATTTTATTTGAGGTAAGCTTTTTAATGACAAACCCTTCATTTTGCTGAGGGATCATCGTACGCACAGAATCAGGAATTGGTATGGTCTTCTGTAAGCTTAGGCGTATTTGAAAATCGCTGCTACGGGGTGTACTGGTTACAATGAAGCGGTATCCCTGGTAAATTTTGCCCAGGTTTTCAGAAAGCAGGTATGAAGCTATTTTGATGCTTTTATCCGAGTTTTTGGGAATGATAATATCTACTGATTTCATTTGACTAAATGAAAACAAAGACGCTGCCAGCAAAATGAATAACTGAATTCCAACTTTTTTTTTATGTTAACTTCATTATAGTTTATTACCTTATTATTTTCTAAAGCAGCTAGCATATATCCATTATATCAACATATCAATATGCCACCCTCAAACAATCCTTTAATGTGATTCCGATTTAAAATCTTTGGTTTTCTTTCGGGATCCTTGAAAAAGCGAATAAGTTTACTGAGCGTTTCGCCAATTACAAAGATGCCACTAAGAAAATTTTAAAGCAACTACGATCTTGACAAATGATAACACAATTTCAACCGTTTTTTAAGTTCGATTACCAGATATAGGTTGAATTATCGCTAACGTAATTTACATTTCATTTCCTTTCGGAAACTCAAAGGCGAAAGACCAGTAATATTTTTAAAAGCCTTGTTAAAATTGGAAATACTATTAAATCCATTTGAATAACAGATTTGTAAAACATTCATATCAGTTAGAGTTAATTGCTGACAAGATTTGGCTATCCGAATTTCATTTAATGTGGTAAATAAGTTTTTTCGTGTTCCTTTTTTGAAAAACCGACAAAAAGCATTTTTATTCATATTTATTTTGGCAGCTACATCTTCTAATGTGATTTGCTCTTTATAATTATCCATTAGAAAATCGAGCACTTTATTAATACGATGTGTATTCTCTTTTTTAGCATTTCGGTAAGAAATGCTAGCTAATAATTCTTTTTCCGAAGAAATTGCTATTGCATTTAATATAGCCAATAATTGTATGAATTTCTCCGCATCAGACATGCGAGGAAGTTTTACCATCATTTTATGTACTTTGTTTCTTAAACGGCCATTTAACTTTACACCATGTGCCGCTTGTTCAAAAAGTAAGGTTTTTATTCCATTCATTTCTGGACGATTAAAAAAATCCTCACCAGCGAAGTTGGGTAAAAATTTTACTACGATAGCCTGTACTGTAAGTTCATTATTTTGTTGGAAGAACACCTCATCATTTTTCCATACGTGTGGTAAACTTTCGCCGACAAGCACCAAGTCGCCAGACTCGAAGTTATCAATACTATCTCCAATTTGGCGCTGACCATAACTCTTTAGAATCAACGTTAATTCAATTTCGGGATGATAATGCCATGGATTGTAAAAATGTTTATACTCTCTACTATCGAAATTGATTGAGGTGTTTAAGGTTTTGCTTTCGCGTATAAAAATTGGCTTCATGCTATCGTGTTTAGTGGGCTAATATTTTCCTAATATACGCTAATATACTCTTAAAAAGTCCCTATCAGCAATTGTAAATTTGTTATAAATTAACATGTTTACGATGGCGTATTGGAGTACAGATAAAGAATTATTTTCTTTAGCAAAAAGTGAATTGTTTCCTGCTTTAGTTGGCGATATTTTAGATAAGTTGGGTTTGTTGCATCAATTCCTTCCTGCTCAGGTTAAACCATTAGATAATCAAATGGTTGTTATCGGTCGGGCAATGCCAGTATTAGAAGCCGATGTATGTGAAGAAATAGCAAAACAAAGCCAGAACGAGATCATGAAAAAGCCTTTTGGCTTAATGTTCGAAGCTTTGGACAGCATGATGGAAGATGAGGTATATATATGTACCGGATCATCGCCCCGATATGCACTTTGGGGCGGTTTAATGAGTACCCGGGCAATTATGCTCAAAGCAGCTGGTGTAGTAGTTGATGGCTATACAAGAGATACGAACGAGATACTGAATTTAGGGTTTCCTACATTTTCGTTGGGTACTTATGCACAAGATCAGGGCCCAAGAGGAAAGGTGATTGACTATAGAGTTCCAATTGATTGGCATGGGGTACGTATCAATCCAGGAGACATCATATATGGGGATCGTGATGGCGTATTGATTGTGCCAAAAGAAGTTGAACACGAAGCCTTTACAGGAGCTGTAGAAAAATCAAGAGGCGAGAAGTTAGTTTTAAAAGCTCTTCAGCAAGGAATGAGCACTGTGGCAGCTTTTGAAAAATTTGGGATAATGTGATTAAAATATGACCTCATCAAACTTTAGAATTAAAAATAATTTTCGCTGGGTAATCGTATTCCTGCTGTTTTTGGCTACTTCGATAAACTATATCGACCGGCAGGTAATAGGAATATTGAAGCCATTCATTTCAGCTGATCTAAACTGGAGCGAACAAGATTACGGTTATATTATTACTGCTTTTCAAATATCCTATGCGATAGGCCTTCTACTAACGGGCGCTTTTTTGGATAAACTTGGAACGAGGTTAGGGTATGTAAGCGCTGTAGGG
>Ga0136636_10002894_pt1 | contig 10252 bp, 8 predicted proteins | sample AntDrymUQ8522106_2_FD_104653 | JGI IMG/M metagenome (GOLD analysis project Ga0136636, IMG submission 104653) | Polar desert sand microbial communities from Dry Valleys, Antarctica - metaG UQ852 (21.06) | ecosystem: Environmental > Terrestrial > Soil > Desert | place: Antarctica: Dry Valley... | reverse complement strand
CTCGATGTTGATGTGCTCGATGCCCTCGGTGTACTCGCCCATGCGCGGGAGCGGGATCACCACGTCTTCATTGATCTTGAAGGCGTTGGTGTGCTTGCTGATGGCGGCGGTGCGCTTGCGATCCAGCCAGAATTTTTTGCGCGCCTCGGGGCTGATGGCGGTGAAACCTTCACCGCTGCGCGAGTTGGCGATGCGGATCACCTCGCTGGTGGTGCGCGCCACGGCGTCGGCATCGTCGCCCACGATGTCACCGATCAACACCATCTTGGGCAGGCCGCCGTTGCCCTTTTTGCTCTTGGTGGTGTAGCCGACCGCTTTCAGGTAGCGGTCGTCCAGGTGCTCCAGGCCAGCCAGCAGCGTGCCCGAGCGCTTTTGCTCGGCAAACATGAAGTCTTTGATCTCCACGATTGACGGCACACCGTCTTTTGGATTCCCAAAAAACTCCAGGCAAACGGTGCGTGCATGCACGGGCATGCGGTGCATGAGCCAGCGAGCGCTGGTGATCAAGCCGTCGCAGCCTTCTTTTTGAATGCCCGGAAGGCCACTCAAAAACTTGTCGGTCACGTCCTTGCCCAGGCCTTCCTTGCGGAAGCTTTTGCCGGGGATGACCAGCTGCTCGGTACGCAGCAGCGTCTTGCCGTCGGCCTTGAAATACCGCAGCTCAAAGGAGGCCACGGCAGCGTCGTGGATCTTGCCCAGGTTGTGGTCCATCCGCGTGACTTCCAGCCACTCGGCCTGCGGCGTGACCATGCGCCAGCTCACCAAGTTGTCCAGCGCTGTGCCCCAAAGCACCGCCTTTTTGCCGCCCGCGTTCATCGCGATGTTGCCGCCGATGCACGAGGCCTCGGCACTGGTCGGATCCACCGCAAACACATGGCCACCACGCTCGGCGGCGTCGGCGACCCGCTGGGTGACCACGCCCGCTTCGGTCCACACCGTGGGCAATGGCTGCTCGTGCCCGGGCACTTTGACCCACTCCAGATCGGACATGGCCTCTAACTTTTCGGTGTTGATCACCGCGCTCTTCCAAGTCAGCGGGATCGCGCCGCCGGTGTAGCCAGTGCCGCCGCCACGCGGGATGATGGTCAAGCCCAGATCGATGCAGCCTTGCACCAGCCCGGCCATCTCTAACTCGGTGTCGGGCGTGAGCACCACAAACGGGTATTCCACCCGCCAGTCGGTGGCGTCGGTCACATGGGAGACGCGCGAGAGGCCATCGAATTTGATGTTGTCTTTGGCGGTCAAGCGGCGCAGCAACCGGGTCGCGCGCTGGCGCAGCGCGGCGATCTGCTCGAAAGATTTGGCAAAGCCATCGACCGCAGCTGTGGCCGCAGCCAATAGCTCGTTCACTCGGGCGTCGCGCGCAGCGTCGTCCTGCGGCGTGCGGCGCTTTTGCACCTCGCCCAGACGGTGGTGCAAGGCATGCACCAGGGCCGCGCGGCGCTTGGAGTTGTCCAGCAGATCGTCCTGCAGGTACGGATTGCGCTGCACCACCCAAATATCGCCCAGCACCTCGTACAGCATCCGGGCCGAGCGACCGGTGCGGCGCTCGCCGCGCAGCTCATCAAGCAGCGCCCACGCGCGTTCTCCGAGCAAGCGCAGAACAATTTCGCGGTCGGAAAACGAGGTGTAGTTGTAGGGAATCTCGCGCAGCCTGGGGGGAGCAGCGACCGCCGTAAGCGGGTCATCGAAACCGATCGGGTGGTTTAAGGTGAAAGGTGCATTCATCGGCTTGTACGAACTGTTGCGGTGCCCGAGAACTCGCGGCATCCGCGAAAGAGATGGTTTGATGCTACCGCGCAGCAACATTCCGCGTTCCGCGACGTGCTTCAGGACCTTGCTCGGTGTCACAGAACCTTCACCCACAGTCGCTACACTGACCTTTCGAAGGGGAAAACCCTGCCCGGGAAAGCCCCGCTCGCGCTTGCACGCCGTGCATGGCATTCTCAACATACCGAAGAACTTTGAGGACTCACCAATGAACAAACGCCGCTGGTTTTTGAGCCTATCTGCTGCAGCCGTGCTGGCCACCACGAGCATCGGCGCCCTGGCACAGCAACGCACCGAGATCCAAATGTGGATGGGCCTAACCGGCCAAGGCGGCGAGCTGCTAAACAAATATGCCACCGAATTCAACGCCTCCCAAAGCGAATATCGCGTGGTGATGAGCTTCAAAGGTCAATATCCCGAACAGCGTGCGGCAGCGGTGGCGGCTTACCGTGCAGGCAGCCCACCCCACATCATGCAGATGTTTGATGCCGGCTCTGGTGACATGACCGCTGCCAAAGGCGCTATTGTTCCAGTCAGCGAGGTATTCAAACGCGCCAATTTGCAATTCAACCCGGCTGATTTCATCGCACCCGCCCGTGGTTATTACAGCACTCCCAATGGCGAGATGCTTTCCATGCCGTTCAATGTGTCTACGGCCGTCATGTTTTACAACAAAGATGCATTCCAGAAGGCTGGACTGGACGCCAATAAGCCGCCCACCACTTGGCCTGAAGTTATCCAAGCGGCCAAGACCATTCGAGAAAAGAATGCAGCCCCCTGCGGTTTTACCACGACCTGGCTGGCTTGGATCATGTTGGAGCAATTCGGTGCACGGCACAACCTCGCGCTGGGTACCAACGACAACGGCAAGGGTGGCCCTGGTGCCTCGCTCTCCTTGAATAGCCCGGCGAATCAGCGCATGGTTCAAACATTGGTGGACATGCAAAAGGACAAAAGCTTTGACTATGGCGGTCGCAGCAACGATGCAGCCGCCAAGTTCATCAGTGGCGAATGTGCCATGCTGATGCAGAGCTCTGGCGGCTTGGGCGCTATCACACGGGATGCAAAATTCCAATTTGGTGTCGGCGAACTGCCGTTTTGGCCCGACCTGGCTGCAGGCGGTAAGCCGTATGCGAGCACCATCGGTGGCGCATCGTTGTGGGTGTTCAACGCACCCAACCGGACACCTGTCGAGTACCGCGGCGTCGCCTTGTTTCTCAATTACCTGCGCTCTACCCCAGTGATGGTGGATTGGTCCAAAGAGACCGGTTTTTTGCCCGCAACCAATGCCGCCTTCAAGGCAATGACAGACGAAGGCTTCTTCACCAAGAATCCGGGCCGGGCGGTGCCGATAAATCAACTTATCAACGGTCAGCAGGGCGCGAACACCGGTGGCTACCGCTTTGGCCGGTGGGTTGAAATACGCGATGTCTACCATGAGGAGGTAGAGAAAGCTTTACAAGGCCGTCAAAATGCCGCCGATACCCTGCACAATGCGCAGCGCCGCGGCACCGCTCTGCTCCGTGCATTTGATGCTCAAAATCGCAATTGAAGGCAATTCGATGGAGGCAGTGAAGACTGAAGGATCGAACCAGCTTGAAACTTGGTTCTGCCCAAATTAGCGATCTGACACATTGCCTTCGCTAATGCTGACCCATAAAAATGAAGGTGGCGGAGATTTCTCCGCCACCTTCATTTTTTCTGCCATGCAATCGCTGCGGCCAGTTTAATCGAAAGCAACACCGCAGGCAAAATCAGGGCGTTTTTCATGGACCGCAAAGTATACTTTCCGCAACGGTGGCTTCCGATTTGTCTGTTGTTGCCCCAATTGGCTATTACCGCAGTATTTTTTATTTGGCCTGCCGGTCAAGCAGCCTATATGTCGGTGTTGCAGCAAGACCCCTTCGGTACCTCCATAACGTTCGTCGGTTTGGCGAATTTCATCGAGCTGTTGGAAGATCCAGATTACATTGCTGCAATTTGGCGAACCGCATATTTTACAGTGGCAGTCACTTTGTTAGCGATGTTGCCGGCTTTGTTGCTGGCTGTGATGGCAGACCGGGTCGTTCGCGGAGCAACCCTTTACAAAACCGCCCTGGTCATTCCCTACGCGATCGCTCCCGCCGTGGCCGGCGTTCTGTGGCTGTTTATGTTCAATCCAGCAGTGGGCGTTTTGGCATGGTTATTGAAGCAGGCCGGCATCGACTGGAACCCCGCGCTCAACGGTGGACAAGCCATGACATTGGTTATCGTGGCGTCCGCATGGAAGCAAATAGCCTACAATTTTCTGTTTTTCTTGGCAGGCTTGCAATCAATTCCCAAATCCTTGCTTGAGGCCGCATCCATTGATGGGGCCAGCGAGGCGCATAGGTTTTGGACAATCGTGTTGCCCCTGTTGTCACCGATCACGTTTTTCTTGCTGGTGGTGAATATGGTTTACGCGTTTTTCGACACATTTTCGGTCGTGCACGCCATGACGGGCGGTGGCCCTGCCAACGCCACCGAAATTTTGGTCTATAAGGTTTACCATGACGGCGTGATATCCCTGAATTTGGGTTCGTCAAGTGCACAATCGGTGGTGCTAATGGCAATCGTGATTGCGCTCACTTTCATTCAATTTCGGTACATCGAAAAAAGGGTGCATTACTGATGGACCCTTACGAACGCTCCGACCCTTGGGCTTGGCTGGCGCACGCAATATTGTGGGTGGGTGTTGCTCTGATCGCCTTTCCGCTCTATCTGGCGTTTGTGGCCTCAACATTGCCACCGTCCGCCATTGCCCAAGCGCCCATGCCCATTTTGCCCGGACCTGATGGTCTGGCGAATTACCAGACAGCGCTGACGCAAGGCGGTACCTTTCGCATGTCGCCGCCAGTCAGCAGCATGATGTGGAACAGCCTGGTGATGGCACTTGTTATCACCTTCGGCAAAATATCTATAAGCATTATTTCGGCTTACGCAGTGGTATTTTTTCGCTTTCCTGGACGAATGCTGGCATTTTGGTTGATTTTCATCACCCTGATGTTGCCGGTTGAAGTGCGCATCATACCGACCTACGCAGTGGTGGCGAACATGGGTCTCATCAACACGTTCGCGGGCCTGACCGTTCCGCTGATTGCGTCTGCCACCGCGACCTTGTTGTTTCGACAGTTTTTTATGACAATCCCGGATGAATATGTCGAGGCAGCTAAGATCGATGGTGCCGGTCCTTTGCGATTTTTTTGGGACGTGGTATTGCCATTGTCTCGCACAAATATAGCTGCTCTATTCGTGATTTTGTTCATTTACGGTTGGAATCAATACCTTTGGCCGCTGCTGATTACCACCGATCAAAACATGGACACGATCGTGTTGGGTATCAAAAAGATGATCGGCACGGGCGATGCTCAAACCGAGTGGCATTTGGTGATGGCAACCACCATCTTGGCCATGCTGCCACCGGTGTTGGTGGTGGTGCTGATGCAAAAATGGTTTGTCAAAGGCTTGATTGAGCCCGAGAAGTAACAGCAGAAAGATGTTTCAGTCATGTCCAGTATTTCTATTCGAAAAGTATTCAAGCGGTATGGCTCACTTGGCAAGGGCAAGCCAGGATTGCAAGTTATTCACGGGATTGACGCAGAAATAGCAGACGGTGAATTTATTGTCATCGTTGGTCCGTCTGGTTGCGGTAAAAGTACATTGTTGCGCATGGTGGCAGGGCTTGAGGCCATCACCGAGGGCGAAATTGCAATTGGCGGCCAGGTGGTGAATGGCATCGACCCAGCAAAACGCGATATCGCTATGGTTTTTCAAAACTATGCGCTTTACCCGCACATGAGCGTGTTTGACAACATGGCGTATGGGCTGAAAATTGCGAAGGTGCCCGCTAGCGAAATCCGCACCCGTGTTGAGAAGGTGGGTGCGATTCTGGAGTTATCGCAACTACTCACCCGCAAGCCCAAAGATCTCTCTGGGGGTCAGCGCCAACGGGTCGCCATGGGGCGTGCCATCGTTCGGCAGCCCAAAGTTTTTTTATTTGATGAGCCGCTGTCCAACCTGGACGCCAAATTGCGGGCCCAAACCCGCCTTGAGATCCAGAAACTGCACCTCGACTTGGGTGTGACCTCACTGTTTGTGACCCATGACCAAGTCGAAGCGATGACCTTGGCTCAACGCATGATCGTCATGAACGCTGGCGTGATTGAGCAGATCGGAACCCCGGCCGAGGTCTACACGAGCCCGGCAAGCACTTTTGTCGCAGGTTTCATTGGTTCGCCGCCGATGAATCTCTTGAAAGCAGCGCCCGGCGGACGCGACGGTCATCTGTTGGGCATTCGTCCCGAGCATCTGGTGCCCGGAAGTGAGGGTTGGACTGTCACGCTGGAGGGGTTTGAGCTTTTGGGCGCAGAGCGCCTGCTCTACACACGCTTGGGTGGGGAAGCCTTGGTGGTGCGGGTGGATGAGTCGCTCTCGGTTCCTGCGATTGGAAGCCGCCTGAAGGTACTGCCACGAGAAGGGCGTACCCATTGGTTTGATGGCGCGAGTGGCAAACGTGTTGCCTGACTGGCCCTACCCGCGCTGGATCGCCCACCGAGGCGCCGGCAAACTCGCGCCCGAAAACACGTTGGCCGCCTTTCGCCTGGGCGCGGCGCACGGCTACCGCATGTTCGAGTGCGACGCCAAACTGAGCGCCGACGGTGTGGTGATGCTGCTGCACGACGACACGCTGGAGCGCACCAGCAGCGGCAAGGGCGTGGCTGGCGACTTGCCGTGGAGCGATCTCAGCCAGCTGGACGCCGGTGCCTGGCATTCGCGCGCCTACGCCGGCGAGGCGCTGCCCACGCTGGCTGCCGTCTCAAACTGGTGCATCGCCAACGGTCTGCTGCTCAACATTGAGATCAAGCCCACGCCCGGCTTGGAGACCGCCACTGGCGAAGCGGTGGCGCGCGAGGCGAAGCAACTGTGGTCGCACGCGCCGGTGCCCCCGCTGCTCACCTCGTTTCGCCCCGAATCATTGGCGGGCGCGAAGTCGGTAGCGCCCCAATTGCCGCGTGGCCTGCTGCTTGATAGCCTGTGGTCTGGTTGGCTGCCCATGGCCGAACAGCTCGGCTGCAAGGCCATCGTCTGCAACCACGCGCTGTGGGATGAAGCTTTGGTGGCCAAAGTGCGCGCGGCCGGCCTGCGCCAGCTCAGCTACACAGTGAACGATGAATGGGCTGCCCAGCGGCTGATCGATCTCGGCACCGACGGCATCATCACCGACGCGGTGGATCGCTTCGCGCCATCGGCCTGAAAGCCAGCGCTGTTCAGGCGCCGCGAAAGCGCCAGGCCAGCGTGCCTTGGGCCAGCACCAGCGCAGCATAGGTCGCCATTTTGCCGTCGCGGCCAAAGCAGGCCAGGCCGGCCAGCAACACCGCCACACCCACCAACACCAGCCAGCCCAACTGGCGCCCGGGCTTGCCACCCGATCTTCGTCCTCCTCGCCGCCACAAGAGCCCCAACCAGAGCAACAAAGCCACCCCCAGCGCGGGCGCAATCAGGCCCATGAGGTGGAAAACGACAGAAAAAAATGTCATGGTGGGGGCTCGGTACCGGTGGCTCGCGACAATTTTATAATCTACGCATGTCTGTCTGGGCGCTCGGCATCAATCACCAAACAGCTCCGCTTGATCTGCGGGGCCGTTTTGCGTTCGCGCTCGATCAAATCCAGCCCACTTTGCACGGCTATCGGCAGAGTTTGCCGCGCCAGCCCGAAGCCACGTTGCTCTCCACCTGCAACCGCACCGAGCTGTATGCGGCTGGTGATCAGGCAGCGGTGGAGCCCACACTGGAGTGGTTGGCCCAGGCCGGTGGCGTCAGCACCCATGTGCTGCGCGACCACGCTTACATCCTGCGCGAGAACGACGCCGCACGCCACGCCTTCCGGGTCGCCAGTGGCTTGGACAGCATGGTGTTGGGCGAGGCGCAGATCCTGGGTCAGATGAAAGACGCGGTGCGGGCGGCCGAGCAAGCTGGCGCGCTGGGTGCCACCCTGCACCAGATGTTCCAGCGTTCGTTTGCCGTCGCCAAGCAGGTCCGCAGCTCCACCGAGATCGGCGCCCATTCGATCAGCATGACCGCCGCCGCCGTGCGTCTGGCCTCGCAGCTGTTCGAAGATCTGAAAGACATCCGGGTGCTGTTCGTGGGCGCTGGCGACATGATCGAACTCGCCGCCACCCACTTCGCAGCCAAGACGCCCAAAAGCATGTCAATCGCCAACCGCACGCTGGAGCGTGGCGCGAAGCTGGCCAGCCGTTTCGGTGCCGAAGCGATGCGGCTGGCCGAAGTGCCAGACCGCCTGCACGAGTTCGACGCGGTGGTGAGCTGCACCGCGAGCACCCTGCCCATCATCGGTCTGGGTGCTGTCGAGCGCGCGCTCAAGAAGCGGCGCTACCGCCCGATGTTCATGGTCGATTTGGCGGTGCCGCGCGATATCGAAGCCGAGGTCAAGGCGCTGGATGACGTGTACCTCTACACGGTGGACGATCTGGCCAGCGTGGTACAGACCGGCAAAGAAAGCCGCCAGGCTGCGGTGGCGCAGGCCGAGGCCATCGTCGACGCTGGCGTTCTCAGCTTCATGAACTGGCTGGAGCAGCGCGACCCTGCCGCCGGCCTGGTGCCGCTGATCCAGCAGATCAACGCCCAGGCAGACGCCTGGCGCACCGCCGAAATGGCGCGGGCGCGCAAGCTGCTCGCCAGGGGCGAGCCGGTGGAGGCGGTGCTCGAAGCGCTGTCGCGCGGTCTCACGCAGAAAATGCTGCACGGCACGCTGGCCGAGCTCCGCTCCACCGACGCCGAGGCGCGGGCCGCCACCGCCCACACCGTCTCGCGCCTGTTCCTGCGCGACAAATCCTAGGGAGCGGGAGAGGCTGAGCGTTTGGTGCCGTGCGCGCCGGGCGCGATCGCCCTCGCGCTGACCGACCCACGTCACAAGCTCCGCCTTCCCATGAAGCCTTTCGTTCGCAACACCCTGCTGCGCCAGCGCGCCCGCCTGCACGAGCTCGACGCGTTGCTGGCTGCGCCCGATGTGGTGGACAGCATGGAGCGCTTTCGCGCGCTCAGCCGCGAACACGCCGAGGCCAGCGGCCTGGTCGAGGTGTTCAACCGCTACCTGCAGCGCGAAACCGATCGGGTCAGCGCACAGGAGCTGCTGCAAGACACAGAGATGGCAGCGATGGCGCAAGAGGAAATCGATCAGGCGCAAGCCGAGCTGGAAACGCTGGACGCCGAGCTGCAGCAACTGCTGTTGCCCAAAGACCCGGACGACGAGCGCAACGCCTTTGTGGAGGTTCGGGCCGGCACCGGCGGCGACGAGTCGGCGCTGTTTGCTGGCGACCTGGCGCGCATGATCACCCGCTTTGCTGAGAACCAGCGCTGGACGGTGGAGGTGGTCAGCGAATCGCCCAGCGAGCTCGGCGGCTACAAAGAAGTTGTGTTGCGGGTGCTGGGCCGAGGCGCCTACGGCCAGCTGCGTTTCGAGTCGGGCGGGCACCGGGTGCAGCGTGTGCCGGTCACCGAAACCCAGGGCCGGGTACACACCAGCGCGGCCACCGTGGCGGTGATGCCAGAGCCCGACGAAACCCTGGCGGTGCAACTGAACCCCAGCGAACTGCGTATCGACACCTACCGCGCCAGCGGCGCCGGCGGCCAGCACATCAACAAGACCGACTCCGCCGTGCGCGTCACCCACCTGCCCACGGGCATCACCGCCGAATGCCAGGACGGTCGCAGCCAGCACAGCAACAAAGCCAAGGCGCTGCAGGTGCTCACCGCGCGCCTGCAGGAAAAAGACCGCAGCGAACGCGCAGCCAAGGAAGCGGCCACCCGCAAAGGCCTGATCGGCAGCGGCGACCGCAGCGACCGCATCCGCACCTACAACTTCCCGCAGGGCCGCCTGACCGACCACCGCATCAACCTCACGCTGTACAAGCTGCTTCAGGTGATGGAAGGCGACCTGGGCGACGTGATCCATGCGCTGCAGGTGGCGCGCGGCACCGAGCTGCTGGCGGAACTTGAGCACAAGCTGTGAACATGCCGCACACGCTGGCCGAGGCCCTGCGCCAAGCAGAAACGCAAGGCCAAGGCCATGGACTCACCCGGCTGGACGCCCAGCGGTTGCTGCTGCACGCGCTCACGCGCAATTCGAACGACCGCGCCTGGCTGCTCGCGCACGACACCGATCCTTTGCCCGAGCCCGCTGCCGAGCGCTTCCAGACGCTGCTGGCCCGCCATGCCGGGGGCGAACCGATGGGCTATCTGCTCGAAGAACAAGCGTTTTTCGGGCTGACTTTGCGAGTCGACCCACGGGTGCTGGTACCGCGGCCCGATACCGAAACCCTGGTGCAGTGGGCGCTTGCTCTGCTCGACACCCTGCCGCAGCCCCCTGCGTTGCTCGATCTGGGCACCGGCAGCGGCGCGATCGCACTGGCGGTCAAGTCGCAACGCCCCTCCGCGACGGTCCACG
>Ga0136636_10002891_pt1 | contig 10260 bp, 9 predicted proteins | sample AntDrymUQ8522106_2_FD_104653 | JGI IMG/M metagenome (GOLD analysis project Ga0136636, IMG submission 104653) | Polar desert sand microbial communities from Dry Valleys, Antarctica - metaG UQ852 (21.06) | ecosystem: Environmental > Terrestrial > Soil > Desert | place: Antarctica: Dry Valley... | reverse complement strand
TTGTAATTCCGGTTATATATTTTGTTATCTACATAATATTCAAGGTAGGCTTAATTATTTCCTTTTTCAGACCCTTTATTTCCCTGAATTTTTCCCGCCTCTCAAATTACGCGCTACGGTAATAATTAACTTGTAGTGATTGTTTTTTATTACTCAAGAGTTTTCTTTTCGTTGTTTGAGCCAATTGCAGGGTATCCTATGTAATTTAATTAGTGGTGGCATATAAAAATTGAAGGTATAGTTTAAATAAAATGTAATATTTACAATTATTTGTTGATTAATAAGAGATTGGAATATTTTTAAGTAAAAGTTATTGATTTAGCAAGTATTTTAGCAGCTTAATGGGGTTAAGTACAAGAAAATAATAGAAGTAAAATTTTACAGGACTTAGAATTATGTTCAATATTTTTTAAAATTAAAACATTCCACTACAATGAAATTTTTTATTGACACAGCCAATCTTGCTCAAATTAAGGAGGCGTTTGATCTTGGTATATTAGATGGCGTTACTACCAATCCATCCTTGATGGCTAAGGAAGGTATAAAAGGCAACGCTGCTATTATGAAGCATTATAAAGATATCTGCGAAATGGTAGATGGGGATGTAAGTGCCGAAGTTTTTTCTACCGATTTTGATGGTATTATTGCAGAAGGTATGAAGTTAGCGGCTATTCATCCCAATATTGTTGTGAAGGTTCCGATGATTAAAGAGGGTGTAAAAGCTATTAAGTGGTTTACACAAAACAAAATTCGCACCAACTGTACGCTGATTTTTTCAGCAGGACAAGCCATTTTAGCTGCCAAGGCAGGAGCAAGCTATTTGTCTCCATTTTTAGGTCGCATTGATGATAGCAACTGGGATGGTATTGAACTGATTCACCAGATCCGGCATATCTATGATTTACAGGGTTATCAGACTGAAATTCTGGCAGCTTCTATTCGCAGTTCACTCCACATTGTAAGGGCTGCTGAAGCCGGGGCTGATATTGTTACTTGTCCTTTGGATTCTATTCTTGGTTTATTAAAGCATCCTCTAACCGATCTTGGATTGGCCAAATTTCTGGAGGATGCAAAAAAGACAGAACTTTAGTTTTTTATAAATACTTCGTATTCCCCATGCCTTTTACCGGTATAGGAATATTTGGCGATGGCCCGGCGGAAATTTTTAGAAACGCCGGGCCAATTGCGTTCATGTAATTCAACGATAAGCATTTTCGTTTTTGGCAGCCATGCTTCGTAATTGCTTCTGAAAAGTGCTTCTTCAGCCCCTTCAATATCTATTTTAACGATATCAAGCGACTCAAAGCCATGCGTTTTCATAATCTCGGGTATAGTAATCGCTTTAACATGTCCAGGGCCATCATGATCCATTTCTTTTACCTGCAGCCCCCATTCGCTGTAACCTTCATCTACGATTTTCAAATAAACACTTTTATCCCAAATACCTGCTTTTACAGCAGTCACTCCTGAATATGGGTTAGTATTCAACATTAACTGATCATAATTGCCTGGATCGGGTTCTATAGATATAATGTTTGCAGCAGGAAAACGGTTGGCCATTACAATAGCAAACAATCCAATATTGGCGCCTGCATCTATAATGGTGGCTGGCTTAAATGGAATTTCCAAATCATATTCTCCCATGCCAAAAATCTGTTTGAAGATCATGTGGTCGCTGGTTCCTAAACGTAAATGAACCGGGTGTTTCAATTCATTGAGATGCCATACGGAAGTTTTATCCTGATTAATTTCATAATAGATTTTTATGCCTTTTATAAAGCCCCAACGGTTTATGATTTTTGAAAGAGTGGACATAATTCCTATAACTGATTGCTTTTTTAATTAGTTGTTTTGGTTATTGAAGGTTTAAAATCTTTTCTATATTTTCAAAATCAGCTAATAATATTAGGGTAAAATACATTACGTTTTTTAAAATCACCTTCTTCCAGGGGTAAGAAATGGAAGCGAATTTACTTCGGTGTAGCCTACGAGTTCATCCGCCCTGCCTCCAAATGGCCGGTAATAAACAAGGATGCTGTATTGGTTTTCAGATTCCCAGCTATTGCCTTCGGTCAGATTCATTGAGGGTGCTTCATCCGGCTTATTTATCGTTCTTGTTACATAATTGTAGGAGTAGTATCCATTTTTTAGCCGTAAAACCTTTTCAAATTGTTTCAGGTTTTCATTCCACTCCATGGCAGAACTGTCCGTTAATTCGTAACCGGTTAATTCTCCGTACAAGAAAATATCCTGATTTCTGAAGGCTTCTATATTGGAGGGGATAAAGCTGAAGTGAACATTGGCATAATCACTTTGCCACCAGGGATTCACATTTTCAAGGTTGTCAATAAAATACCGGCCATTTAAGTCACTGTAAAAAATGTAACGCATGGGCAGTCTTACTGTATCGGGACGTACAAACAAATCGTAGGAATTGCTTTTGTAATCTACGGTTGCTACCCGGTCGCTTTGAAGCCTTAGACTTCGCAGGTCCAGCCAGCGCCATTCTTTTCCTCCTTCAAACACAAATCGGTCTTCTGCATTAAATTCGTATTGCTTTCCTCTTATGAATGTTGGGTTTTCAAAAGTCTGAGCAAGATCCCAACGGAAATTTTGCAGAGCAACCACCCGTATCTGTTGCTGCGGATTAAACACATCAAGCGCATTGATATTTACCCGGGTAACCAATTTTTGATGAGATTGAAAAAAACGTTGATCAAACGGTTGACGTAGCTCTCCACCAATAGTAACCTGATCGTTTACCACAAGAAACCTACGAGTAAAGGCAACTTTGGAGGTATCGCCATTTAAAAATACTCTTAAAATAAAATTACCTGATCGGCTTGGCTGACAATTTCGATCGGGTAATACGGCCTGATAATGAAAATACCGCTGGAAAGTTGCGCTTGATGCCCGGAATTGATTCATTCGGTTTTGGGTAAAACCTTGCAGGTAATCCATCTGGCTTAGACCGGTGTAAGTCCAGTCTGCATTGCAAAGTATAAATGTGTAAAAAAAGTTTTTCGGCCTGCTGTCCAGGTCATCAAAATGTAGTTCCAGTTGTTCCAACTGCCCTAAACGTACTATTGGAAAAGTGGTTTGCTCTCCCTTCTTAAAAAATTTTATGCTTTTAATAGTGCCCAGATAGGTTTGCTCCGGGTTAATGGATTGGGCTTTTACACCTGAATAATTTCCCCAAAGGAGCAACAAAAAAAAGAGACGCATTTTTATTAAATTCTGTGAGGTTAAATATATTAGTTTTCCTCCAATTGTTCTTCATCTATTATCTTGGGAATCACTAAAATTTTGTCAATACGTACTCCGTCCATATCTACAATTTCAAAGTAAAAGCCCCGCCATTCAAAAGTATCCCCTGTTGAAGGGATTCTTTCAAGGTTATGAATAATAAATCCACCAAGGGTATCGAACTCCTGCTCATCATCCATCCAGTCTTCTTTATCAAATTCTGCAAGGAAATCATAAAAGGGTAACTGTGCATCAATCAGGTAACTGCCATCATGTCTTGGAGTGATTTCATAATCGTCGTCCCCTTGTTCGGGCAGGTCACCCACAATGGCCTCGAGGATATCATTGAGGGTAATCATCCCCTGCAGGGTGCCATATTCATCTACAATAAAAGCTGAATGAACCTTCGACTGTCTGAATTTTTCCATCATCTGGTACGGGGAGTTATTTTCAGGTACAAAAACTGCCGGACGCATAAAGATTTTAAGTTCGGTGGATTTATCTGCAAGTATCACATCTTTTAATTGTATAATACCTTTTATTTCATCAATTCCTCCATCGCATAATGGATATACGCTATGGCGGTTGGGTTGCATTTTTATCAGCAAATCGCCCATGGTGCTGTTTACATCTATCCAAATAATATCACTCCGATGGGTCATTAGCGATGTGATGGAGCGGTCGCCCAAATGAAAAACCCGCTCAATGATTTCCTGTTCTTTTTCGTCAATTTCTCCGCTTTCCGCGCTCTCTATTACCATGGCTTTAATTTCCTCTTCGGTAACTGAACTGGAGGAATTATTCCGGATTTTAAAAATTCTGAACACAAATGAGGCTGCCTTATTGAGCGACCAAATAATAGGAAAAGTAACTTTTGATAAAAAAAGCATGGCTGGCGAAAAAGCAAGGGCTATTTTTTCGGCATTGTTAAGGGCTATTTTTTTAGGCAGCAATTCTCCAAATAATATGGAAAAATAAGTAACAATTACCACCACCACCGATTTAGATATGGTAGAAGCATAAGGCTTTAAAAAAGAGATCCGCTCAAAGAATCCCTGCATGTCAGTACCAAAGCGTTCGCCGGAGTACAAACCCGTAAGAATAGCCACTAATGTAATACCGACCTGTATTGTAGATATAAAAACCTCTGGCTTTTCAATAAGGCTCAGTACAATTTTCGCCTTTTGATTTCCTTGTCCGGCCAATTGTTCCATTCGGCTTTTTCGGGAAGAAACCAGGGCAAGCTCGCACATACTGAACAGCCCGTTTATGAGGATCAATAAGAGTAAAATTAAGACTTCTGTCATTCAGTACCTTAAGTTGGTAGGTTGCAAAACTAATCTATTGGGATTAATTTATATTTTTGTGTTATAAAGACCTTGCTTGCTTCGCATAATATTTTTTACGTTTGTTGTTTATGACAACACTTTCATTTAATATCCGCTCCCCGTTTACCGAGGCTTTTGAGGCCGAAACCAAAATGCTGGTTTTGGAATGTAATCTTCATAGTTGTACGGTTTTGCTTTGGAATAAAGAAAGAAAAGAGCCAGAGGCTGTAGAGGTTTTTACAGATATACTGGATTGGGAAAAGGATTGGGATTCTTTAGTCAGGCAGTCTTCTATACTGGCTTACCGGCATTTACAAACTATTGTTTTTTATGGATTTCACCGCTTTTTACCCGTGCCTGCAAGCTTATTTTCTCCTGCCACAGCAAATCTTCAGTTAAAAGCCATTGCCGGTGAAGCACAAGGATGGCATTACGGTGCCGATGTACTCGTGGATCAAAGCATGGTTATGTATTGGGAAGCTCCAATGGCGTTAAATAAAATTTTCTCCTCATATTTTAAGCAATGGCAGGCCAATAGCCTTGCCACATTATTGGTAACCTTACGCCTCTATCTATCTCAAACGGCTACTGTTAGCAAAGCCACCGGGCTGTTTTTAATAAGTGGAAAAGAAATCTGGATAGCTCTTTGGAAAAATGACACCCTCCTTATTATTCAGCGGTTTAAAGGAAATGAGCCTGCAACCATCAGTTACCAGATGTTGAATGCCTGTCATCAATGGGGGCTTTTGCCCGAACAGATCAGTTGGTATGGATATGGCATGATGGATACAGCAGCTCCCTTATGGCTTTCTGTAGATAATTTTTTCGGATCGGTGGAACCAGCCAATGCGGGTATTCCCTTCGGTAAGGGTACGCCACCGCATTATTTTGCCCATCTTATTCAGTATCTTGCCCTCTTAAAATAAAGGGATAGGAGGTACAGTAAAAATGAGAATTATAGGAGGAGACCTGGGTGGACGCAAAATTGCTCCGCCATCAAAAATGCCATATACAAGACCTACTACCGACATTGCTAAAGAAGGTTTATTTAATATTCTTCAAAATCATATAGAATTTGAAGGCATAGACACCCTCGATTTGTTTGGCGGTACAGGAGCCATTACATACGAACTTCAAAGCAGGGGTGCCGGCCGTTCGTTGATTATTGAAAAAGATACCGCCATGTACGCTTTTATTAAAAAAAATATTGAACTATGGAGCATGGAAAAAGTGAAAGTTCTTAAAATGGATGTATTTTCTTTTTTGTTGGGATGTAAAGAATCTTTCGATTTTATATTTGCCGGACCTCCTTATGACCTTGGAAGAATAGATGAATTGCCAAAAATAGTCATCAGTCAAAACTTATTAAAGCAAGGAGGCGTATTTGTATTAGAACATACGCCCCGTAACCGATACGAGGATTTTCCTGGTTTTTTTAAACAAAGAAATTACGGAACCACCATTTTTTCTTTCTTCAATCCACTACCATAATGGTTTTAAATACAAAAGCAACTCTTCGTAAACAATTTCTTACCGATCGCGCCGGTATTGAGTTGCGGCAAGCCCATGAATGGCACGCACGTATGTTGGAATATTTTGCCAACATACCCATACCAGCTAACAGCAGAATATTATCTTACCGATCCATGCCCGATAAAAATGAAATTTCCATGGCATTTTTCGAAGATTTTTTATTGAACGAAAAAATTGGATCCGAGTTTTGCTATCCTGCTGTTAATAAGGAAGATGGCAGCATGGAAGCCTATCTTGATGATGAACTCTTACAATGGGAAACGGTATCTTTCGGACTCGTTCAGCCGGCATCTGGAAATAAGGTAGATCCCCGATCTGTAGAAGTTGTATTGGTGCCTCTTTTAGCTTTTGACAGGCGTGGCCATAGACTAGGTTATGGCAAGGGCTATTTTGACCGCTACCTTGCAAGATGCCGCCCCAATGCCGTTAAAATCGGGTTCAGTTGGTTTGAGCCAATGGAAGAATTGCCTGAAATCCATTCGTATGACATACCTTTAGATTATTGCGTAACACCTGAAAAGTTATATGTCTTTTAATTTTTTCCTGTTCCGGGGCTTTCGGTTATTGCTTTTCCCTTTTTCGTTTATTATTGGTATCTATATTAAAATACGCAATTTCTTTTACGATAAGCAATGGCTAAAAGCTTCTTCCTTTAACCTCCCGATGATTTGTATTGGGAACCTAAGTGTAGGCGGAACAGGTAAAAGCCCTATGACGGAATATATGTTGCGGTTGCTAAGTCCTCATTTTCAGGTGGCTATCCTAAGCAGAGGGTATAAGCGGAAAACTTCGGGCTATGTATTGGCAGGAGTAAATACAACGGCACTCGAAATTGGAGATGAACCCATGCAATTTTTTATAAAATTTCCTGATGTTGCCGTAGTGGTGGGCGAGGAAAGGGTAGAGGCCGTGCCACAATTATTGCAAGATCGGCCGGCTACCGAAATTATTTTGTTGGATGATGCCTTTCAACACCGTAAAATTAAAGCTGGGTTCAATATTTTACTAACCGATTTCAGTAATCCATACTGGCAGGATTGGTTTTTACCATCTGGTGATTTGCGCGATGAAAAAAAGAGTGCACAAAGAGCCGATGTGATAATTGTGACAAAATGTCCGAAGGAATTGGATACAGATTTGAAGAAGAAGTACCTTTCGTCCATTAAGCCGTTATTTAATCAAGCAGTTTTTTTTACTGAAATTGTTTATGGTGTGCCTTATCACCTATTGAGTAGGGAACCGTATCTGCTCCACCAAAACCTTGAAGTACTGCTAGTATGTGGCATTGCTAACCCATTACCTTTGAAAAAGTATCTGGAGAAGAATACTTCAGCTTATTTTGAAAAAAATTACGATGACCATCATATCTTTAGCATTGATGATTTACGGGAAATTCAAAAAAAATTCAAACAATTGGAAACTCCCGATAAGATTATATTGACAACAGAAAAGGATGCGGTGCGGTTGTTGAAGTTTGGTGAATTATTGAAATCCGTTCCAATTTATGTTATGCCCATCCGGCACCAATTTTTATTTAATGAAAGGGAACACTTTGATGCATTGGTTTCCCTGTTTATTGATTCTTTTAACGCACCAGTTATACAATTAAAATAATGGCAAAAAAAGTAACTAAAAAACCAAAATCATCTCCTGTACAAATGAGTAAAGGATCGCTTGAAATTACAAGATCGGGTCTTGCTTATGTAAACACCGGAGAAGTAGAAGGAGATGTGCTGGTAAGACCTGCCGACTATAATAAAGCTTTTCATGGAGACCTTGTGCGGGTGAAAGTAACCCGTGATGGAACAGGTGGTCGTAAACGGGAAGGAAAAGTGGAGGAGATACTCCACCGCAAACAAACCGATTTCATTGGACATCTGCGTCAACATGCAGGCCGGTGGTTCTTTTTACCAGATACCGATAAGCCCATGCCCCATTTCGAAATGGAAGAAGATCCGAAAGCGGAGATTGATGAAGACAGCAAAGTACTTGTTCGTTTTCTGCGATGGGATAAAAGTGACAGAAGACCTGTTTGCCAACTGATAGAAGTATTGAAACAGGAAGATTTAGGCAATATTGCCATGAAAGATATTCTGCTGGAAAATGGCTTTGCCCTTTCCTTTAGCGAGGAGGCTTTGGAAGAATCAGAAAGATTGTCTGATGCAATTGATGCAGAGGAACTAAAGAAAAGAAAAGATTTTAGGGAAATCCTCACTTTTACCGTAGATCCGGCCGATGCACGGGATTTTGATGACGCCCTGAGTATCCGGAGTGTTAAGCGCGGGCTTTGGGAAATTGGGGTGCATATAGCCGATGTCAGCCATTTTGTGCAACCCGGAACCTTGCTTGATGAAGAAGCTTACGAAAGAGCCACCAGTGTTTACTTGCCCGATCGGGTAAATCCTATGTTGCCCGAACGTATTTCTAATGAACTCTGTTCGCTTCGTCCAAATGAAGACAAGTACACCTTTTCTGCGGTGTTCGAAGTAAATAGCAAATGCGAAGTAAAAAGCACCTGGATAGGAAGAACACTCATTCATTCTGACCATCGTTTTAGCTATGAAGATGCCCAACAGGTAATAGAAACCGAAGAAGGGAAATATGCAAAGGAAATCGTGCTGATGAATAAACTGGCGCAAATACTGCGGAAAAACAGATTTGAAAAAGGAGCCATTAATTTCAGTTCTACCGAAGCCAGATTTAAATTAGATGAAAATGGTAAGCCTATTGGTATTGTAATAAAGGAAAATAAGGAAGCCAATCAAATGATTGAGGAGTGGATGCTGATGGCCAACAAAGCAGTGGCCGAAAAGGTGGCGGCAATTAAAATAAAGGATAAGGATCTGCCTTTTCCATACCGGGTACACGATCAGCCAAATGAGGAAAAGCTGGAACCTTTTATGGCATTTGCCCGAAAGTTTGGATATAAATTTAATACCAGCACACCGGAAAATATTGCAGCTTCTTTCAATGAAATGTTGCGACTTGCCAAAGGAACGCCTCAACAGGCGGTACTGGAACAATTGGGTATCCGCACTATGGCCAAAGCGGTATATACTACAACTAATATTGGCCATTATGGTCTGGGGTTTGATCATTATTGTCATTTTACCTCTCCCATCAGGCGATACCCGGATGTGATGGTACATCGCATTTTACAGGAAGTGATAGATGACAAACCTAAAATAGACAAAAAACTGGAAGAAAAATGTAAGCATAGCAGTGAACGGGAGCGGGCAGCTATGGATAGCGAACGAGCCGCTAATAAATACAAACAGGTAGAATATATGCTTGGGTTTATCGGCGAGGAATTTGATGCCGTTATCAGCGGTGTTTCCACTTTTGGCTTTTGGGCAGAAACAGTTTTACATAAATGCGAAGGACTCGTAAGTGTGAAGGATCTCAATTATTATGATGATTACCGCTTGATTCAAAGTGATTACGCTTTGGTGGGATACCGCAGCGGGCATAGCTTCAGAATGGGAGATACGGTTAAAATCAAAGTGGTTTCTGCCAACCTTGAAAAGCGGCAGATAGACTTTGATTGGGTTTCTCCGGATGGAAATTTAATGCCACAAGGTCGCAGGAAAAATAACTCAGGACGATCCGGTAAAAAGCCTTCAAATAAGGCGCCCATTCCAAAAAATCAAAAACGTAGCAGGAAGTAATTGTTTTTTACTAAATATAGCCGGGTATTTTTGCTTTTATTATGACGGGAATTGAAAGTGTAAAACTTAAGCAGGTAATTGTACATAGGATAGGTAATCCTACCAGGGGTGAACAACTTAAACTGAGTGTAAATCCGCTAACCTTAAATGATGATGTGGTGCGTCAAATGCTTGGCCGTTATTTTTTACATCCTTTCAATGAACAGGAGCTCTTTCACTTTACTCATCTCAATGATGTGAACCTGAACGAGACGTATTCCTATTGCCATAAAATCTTTTCGGATCCTGAATCTTTTACCGGGTCAAGCCAATTGTTGGCGCGCTATCTCTACAGTAAAAGTACACACGTTCGGGTAAAAGAAGGCGAACTGTATGTAGCTGAAATTCAGGAGGTGCCTTTTGAAAACGATTATGTGACAGCCATTGGTATTTTTAAGAGTGAGACCAAAGAAACTTTTCTCAAGGTATTTGAACATGGCAGCAGT
>Ga0136636_10002889_pt1 | contig 10265 bp, 9 predicted proteins | sample AntDrymUQ8522106_2_FD_104653 | JGI IMG/M metagenome (GOLD analysis project Ga0136636, IMG submission 104653) | Polar desert sand microbial communities from Dry Valleys, Antarctica - metaG UQ852 (21.06) | ecosystem: Environmental > Terrestrial > Soil > Desert | place: Antarctica: Dry Valley... | reverse complement strand
CCGGAGCAGTATCTTACACAGGATCTATTGCATCATTTACACCAACTGTTGCTCTTATGCCCAACACTGTTTATACGGGTACGGTTACGACCGGAGCTAAAAACGTTGCAGGTACTCCGCTGGCCGGTAATTATTCGTGGACATTTACTACTGTGGCAGCAATTGCTCCAACAGTGACATTAACCGATCCGTTAAATAATGCAACAGGAGTACTACTTAATAAAGTGGTTGCAGCAACCTTTAGTGTTCCCATGGATGCTTTGACTATTACGGGATCGACCTTTACTTTAAAACAAGGAGTAACTTCAATTGCCGGAGCAGTATCTTACACAGGATCTATTGCATCATTTACACCAACTGTTGCTCTTATGCCCAACACTGTTTATACGGGTACAATTACAACGGCAGCTAAAAACGTAGCCGGAACATCACTTGCTAATGACTATGTTTGGAGTTTTACAACTCAGGCAGCAATTATCGTTTTTGCCCCGGTTGTTGATCTAAAATCAGCCGGCAGATTTGGTATTCTCTCAGGTGTGGGAGTCAGCAATAATGCAGGCTTTAGCGAAGTTCGTAATATGGATGTAGGAATTTATCCGGGTGCCCGTTCTTCAATTACCGGATTCCCTCCTGCAATTGTAGTTGGGGGAGCTTTATATGCTTCCGACGACATTGCCCCTCCGGGAACACCTGCCATGCTGGCTCAGGCTAAATTAGACCTGGTGGCTGCTTATCTTTTTGCTGAAGGAGCTTCAACTCCTGCACCAGCTACAGTATCAGGTGATCAGGGTGGTTTGACACTTGCCCCTGGTATCTATAAATCAACATCTACGCTGTTAATTCAGAATGGTGACCTGACGCTGGATGGTCAGGGTAATCCGAATGCCACATGGATTTTTCAGGTTGCATCAGCCTTTACAACTGTAGGCGGAGCAGGTGGCAATATTATTCTTACCGGAGGAGCTCAGGCCAAGAACATCTTTTGGCAGACCGGTAGTTCAGCTGTTATCGGAGACTACACCACATTTTACGGAAACGTATTGGCGTTGCAATCCATAACAATGAATTCGCATGCTACTGCAGTTGGCAGAATGCTGGCTCAGAATGGTTCTGTCGTAATGACAGCTACAAACATAATCAACAAACCATAATACACAATTATAATATGAAATTTTTTACAAATTTTAAAAAGGGATCACCACTTAAGTGGTCCCTCTATAGCCTGGCCACAAAGAGTCTTATTGCAGGCGCCCTGATATTGACAGTTGCCCAGGGTTCGGTGCAGGCTCAGGAGGTTAAGTTTACAAAACCTTCATGGTATTTCGGAGTTGCAGGTGGCGCCAATATAAATTTCTATCGCGGTACAACCCAGGATTTGAATGCCGATTTTTCTGTCCCCGCAGCTTTTCATGATGGCAGTGGCGTTGGCTTATATGTAGCACCCCTTATCGAGTTCCATCGTCCTGATACAAGACTGGGCTTTATGTTACAGGCCGGATACGATAGTCGCAAGGGCGCCTTTGACCAGGTAATTACTCCTTGTAACTGCCCGGCAGATTTGGTTACAGACCTCAATTATATTACAGTGGAACCCAGCATACGCTTTGCCCCGTTCAAATCTAATTTTTATTTGTATGGTGGTCCGCGATTTGCTTTCAACACGACAAAATATAACGATCGTTCGTTTACCTATAGCCAGGGAATTAATCCCGATTATCCCGCGCAAGTGGCAGGAGCCGATGTGACCGGAGATTTTGGCAATGTAAATGAGCATATTATTTCGATGCAAATCGGTGCCGGATACGATATTCCACTCTCCTCGCAAAACAGGCACACGCAATTTGTACTCTCCCCGTTTGTAGCTTTTCAACCCTACTTCGGACAGGATCCCCGTTCGGAAGAATCATGGAATATTACCACTGTAAGAGCCGGAATGGCACTTAAACTTGGGCGTGGTCATGAAATTCCTGTCCCGGTTGTAGAACCAATACCCCAGGCGATACCTGAACCAAAACCCGAGCCAAAGCCCGAACCAAAGCCCGAACCGGTTGTTGTGGTCAAACCTGCAGTCATAGGTAATGTTTACGAGGTCTATTTCGCATTTGATAAGTGGGAGCTTGACAATCAGGCTACTGCAGAACTCGATCGCTTAGCCGTTGCTATGAATGATAATAATACTGTCGATGTTCAGATTAAATCGCATACCGATTCAAGGGGTCCTGAAAATTACAATATGAAACTTTCGGAAAAACGTGGTAAATCGGTTATTGATTACCTGGCTACCAAAGGAATCAATGCCTCAAGAGTAAATGCCCAGGCATTTGGTGAAACTGAGTTGGTTAAACCATGTCCTGACGGAGTTAAATGCACGGAAGCAGAACACGCAGCTAACCGACATACTGAAAGTACGATAACAGAATAACAACAAGTGATCACAATCATTTAATTGACACTTACTGAGATCAGGCTGTCTAAGAATGTTTAGACAGCCTTTTTCTTACAACGCCGAAAGTTAGGACATTCATAATTTTAAGTGTGAAATATGTAACTCTTTCACGTAATTATGTAACAGGTTATAACACTTGAAGTCTCATCTTTGTGGTGAAATATTTTTCAATACTGGAATAAAAGATATGAACTCAACTGAATTAAAAGGTAACTGGAAGGAGCAGAAAGGCAAGCTCAAACAGAAATTTGCAGTTTTAACAGATAATGACCTCTTGTATGATGAGGGTATGAAAGATGAAATGTTTGATAAACTTCAGGTTACACTTGGTAAAACTAAAGACGAATTAATCAAAATTCTCAACGCACTTTAATATCATTCTATAAAGGGTACTATAGGTGATATGCTTTAAAATGTGTTTGCGGGTATGATTACAGTATGCTGCACTCCCTCAAATTGAAGAGACATCGTTAACAGCATGCGCTGAGTGATGTCTTTTTGAATTTAAACCGTTTGTCATGAATAAATTAACACCGGATACAGGTAAAAAACGAGTCCCGAACCTTCAAAAGGCAAAGGAATTTACGCTTAAGATCAGCGAAAAAACAATAGCAAGAACGGAAGAAGCCAGTACTTTTTTATCGGATTTTGGGGAAGTTATCTTGTTTATGGCGCGGATGATAAAGGAAACATTTTCGCGTGACTTTGAATTTAAAGAGTTCTTTTATCAATGTTTTAAGATCGGATATAAAACATTACCACTTATTTCGGTTACCGGCGCTATTATGGGCCTGGTGCTCACACTGCAATCGCGGCCGGTTCTTGTTGATTTCGGGGCAGTATCTATGCTCCCCGGAATGGTCGCCGTATCGTTAATACGGGAAATGGGTCCGGTGATAACTGCTTTAATATGCGCAGGAAAAATTGGTTCAGGCATGGGAGCAGAACTGGGTTCAATGAAAGTGACCGAACAGATAGATGCTATGGATGTTTCTTCCACCAATCCCATGAGATTTTTAGTCGTTACAAGAGTGCTGGCAGCCACGCTTATGATTCCGTTATTAGTTTTATATGCTGATGCACTTGGCATATTGGGAAGCTGGGCAGGCGCAAATATTAAGGGGGATGTAACGCTTTCGTTGTTTTTTGCGCAGGCATTTAGCCATGTCGGATTTTCTGATCTTATGCCGGCTGTTATAAAAACATTCTTTTTCGGGGCGGTAATCGGAATTGTTGGATGTTATAAAGGGTATAACGCCGGGCGTGGAACAGAAAGTGTGGGTATTGCGGCAAATTCTGCCGTCGTACTGGCGTCACTTCTGGTGCTGATTGTTGATATGATTGCGGTACAAATTACTGATATGCTCGTTCTATGAATACAGTTCAAACAGAAAATTCAAGTAACGGTTTGATGGAACCGATAAGTAAAGAACCGATTATTGAAATAAGTAATCTTAAGAAATCATTTGGTAAACAGGCGGTATTAAAAAGTGTTTCATTACAACTTTTTAAAGGTGAAAACCTGGTGGTGCTTGGTAAATCAGGTTCAGGGAAATCTGTCCTGATAAAGTGTATTGTTCGTTTATTGTATGCAGACAATGGTATTATTAATGTGTTTGGCGAAGATGTAAGTAAATTACGGAGCGATGGCTTAGGTGCATTAAGACAGAAAATTGGTTTTCTGTTTCAAAGTGGAGCACTGTATGATTCAATGACGGTAAAGGAAAATTTAGAATTTCCATTGCGAAGAATAAGGAAGAATCTTACTCAAAAAGAGAGGGATGAAAAAATAATGGAGGTATTGGAAAATGTAGGGTTATCAGATGCCTTAAATAAAATGCCCTCGCAACTGTCAGGAGGTATGCGCAAACGAATCAGCCTGGCACGAACCATTGTTGTGGATCCGATGATCATGCTGTACGATGAACCTACAACCGGGCTTGACCCTGTGACATCAGATGAGATCAGTACACTCATTAATGAGGTTCAGAAAAAATATAAAACTTCTTCCATTATCATCACGCATGATATGGAATGCGTCCGTTCTACTGCCGACCGGGTTATTATGTTGCATGACGGTGAGGTTTATCTTGAAGGGGATTTGGATGAATTTGAAAAGTCTACTGATGAATTAATCAAATCATTTTTTAAGTAATCACCACTTTTTTCGGTGCAGGGCACTTATATGGGTGTTGATAAGGTCGATGCCACTTTTATAATCACAATTAAAACCATAAAAAAATGGATAACCATTCTCAGAACTTTAAAATACGATTAGGGCTCTTTGTAGTTGCAGGATTAGCTCTTTTTGTAATTGCCATATTTATTATCGGGAAACAAAAAAACCTGTTTAATCCCGTTTTTAAACTTTCTACAACTTTTTACAATGTTAGCGGTTTGCAGGTAGGGAATAATATCCGTTTCTCGGGCATTAATGTAGGCACTGTCGACAATATCAGCATTATCGATGGAAGGACGGTAAGAGTAGATATGATGATCCGAAAAGAGATTAAGCAGTTTATTAAATCAGACTGTAAAGTGGCCGTTGGGTCTGAAGGACTTATTGGCGACCGGCTCTTAATTATTACGCAAGGAAGCGCCGATGCCCCTTTAGCAAGTGATGACAAATTGCTTTCATCAACTGAGCCTGTTGAAACAGATGCGATCATAGCAAGTCTGCAAGTGACAGCTACTCATGCAGAAGTTATTACACAACAGCTTGCAGTGGTTATGCTTAAAATAAACAGCGGACGCGGTACACTTGGCCGGTTAATACATGATTCAATTATTGCACAGAATATAAATAAGACCATTGCTAATTTTGAACAAACCTCGAAAGGTTTGGACCAAACCATAGAAGCAACTAAAAACGACATAGGTGTCATCATGAAGAGTTTCCAGGCAACGGCGGGTAATACCGAAGCTTCGACAAAACAACTTGAAGATATTATGCTTCGAATAAATAGCGGACACGGAACTATTGGTCGTTTAATTCATGATACAATCACGTCAGAAAACATTGATCAAACCATCCTGAATCTTAAAAGTAGTTCCAAAAGTTTGGATGAAAATATGGAAGCACTCAAGCATAATTTCCTTTTCAGGGGATATTTTAAGAAGAAAGCTAAGGAGGAAGAAAAAGAGAAAGTTGAAGAAGCAAAACAAAAAGCTTTGGAAAAATAGCCAAAATGGTCAATTCATAGTAATACTATTGACGGCGGGTAATGCTTAAATACAGGTATCCGGATAACAAATAATTTCCGTGACGATGAAAAGGGAGAAGCAAATGTGGTTTAAAGATATTTTAATCCTGTTTTTAATATCAATCTTAGCCGGGGATTTTGCATTCGCTCAGCAAAAACCAATCGCCCGGGATACGACTGCAATATATAAGGAAATTGAATCTTATTCGAAACGAAGTAAGTTTACTCAATTTATGTATGGGTTATTCTTCAAACCTGTTGCATCACAAAAAAAGAAACCCCGAAGAAAGGCTTATAAGAAACTGATCCAAAAACCATACAGTACCTTTGAGGGGAAAATAATCAGGAATATTAATATCGAAACACTCGATCCTTTTGGAAATTCCATCGGCGATTCCATCGTGGCCTCTCCGAACTTTATATCCAGGGCGGGCAATAAACTGCATATAAAGTCGCAGCCGATGACAATTCGTAATCTGTTGCTAATCCGCCAGAACCAGCCATTCGATTCTTTGCTTGTTAAAGAATCAGAGCGACTGGTGCGCTCCAGAGAATATATCCGTGATGTTTCCTTCTTTGTAAAAGAGACCGCAAAAAACTCCGACTCGGTTGATGTTTTTATCCGGGCATTGGATATCTGGAGCATTATTCCCAATGGTTCTGTATCAGGCTCGGGTTTTACGCTTGATTTGACTGATAAGAATTTTTTAGGGCTGGGTCACCAGTTTCAAAATATATATTCGCGAAATTCCAACAAGAAAACCAATTCATACATAACCAATTACGTAATTCCCAATTTCCGAAATACATACATCAGTACCACTCTGAACTACAATATTCTGGGAAATCAAAGATACGACCGTAGCATATCCGTCGACCGTCCTTTTTTTTCACCCTTCGCAAAATGGGCAGGGGGAGTATTTTTAACACAACATTTTCACCAGGATTCACTGCGCACGAGCACTATGCTTTTTGAGCAGCATCCGGTTAAATATAATGCGCAGGATTTTTGGGGCGGGAATGCTATACGGGTATTTAAAGGTAATTCAGAGTACGATCGCACGACCAATTTTATTTCTGCACTCCGCTTTTTGCGCATCCGTTACCTCGAACAACCAACCGAAACAATTGACCCCCTACACAAGTTTGCCGATGAAAATTTTTATCTGGCGAGTTTTGGCATTTCATCGCGTAATTTCAGGCAGGACAGGTATATCTTTAAGTTCGGAATACCCGAAGATGTTCCTATGGGAAATGTTCTTAACCTCACAGGGGGCTACCAGGAAAGAAACAACCACGGCCGGGTATATTTAGGTGCTCGTATTTCATCCGGATATTATTATTCATGGGGATACCTGGGATCGAATTACGAGTTTGGTACTTTTTTCCGCGATTCAAAAATGGAGCAGGGTGTATTAACAGTGGGAGTAAATTATTTTTCGGGATTACGTGAAATCGGGAAATGGAAATTCAGGCAGTTTGTCAAACCACAACTTACAATTGGCCTGAACAGGATGCCTTATGACACTTTGACAATTAACGAAGAGTACGGACTGAATGGATTTAACAGTCTGGGATTGTCCGGTACTCGTCGCATCTTACTAACCTTGCAAACCCAATCGTACGCCCCCTGGAACTTTATAGGATTCCGTTTCGGACCTTTTATTACTTATTCAATGGGCATGTTGGGTGATGCAGCCTCAGGGTTCAAGAACAGCAGAATGTATTCTCAATTCGGATTAGGTGTTTTGATTAAAAATGAGAGCCTTGTCATGAATGTATTTCAAATATCTATTGCATTTTATCCATCAATCCCAGGGCTGGGAAGTAACATTTTGAAGGCGAACTCATTTAAAACATCCGATTTTGGATTGAGAACTTTCGAGATCGCAAAGCCGGGAATTGCCACGTTTCAATGAGCAAAAAAAATAAATCATTAAGTTATGAAACTTAAAAGCACCGCGAAAAAAGTGGGTTATCTACTTAAACAAACTTTTAAGGAATTTTTAGCGGACAAATGCGTAAAACTTAGCGCCGCTTTGTCTTATTATACGATATTCTCGCTGCCCCCATTGTTAGTTATCATCATCTCCCTGAGCGGGATGTTTTTTGGTGCCGAGGCAGTAAGAGGCGAAATATTCGGACAGATTAACGGACTCGTCGGCAATGATGCTGCATTACAAATCCAGGAAACGATAAAAAAAGTTGAACTTTCAAACAGCAGCAACTATGCTCAGACAATTGGAATTATAGCTTTATTATTCGGTGCATCAGGGGTGTTTGCCGAAATACAGGACTCCATTAACTATATATGGGGCCTTAGAGCTAAACCTAATCGTGGTTTAATAAAGTATTTATATAACCGACTCATGTCGTTTTCAATGATCGGGTCAGTCGGATTTTTATTACTGGTGAGTTTAATCGCCAATTCTTTACTTGATATTTTCAGCAAACGCCTCGAAGCCTTTTTACCCGAGAATACTGTCATTTTATTTTACGTAATTAATTTTCTGGTCATTTTCAGTATTATAACGCTTTTATTCTATATAATATTCAGAACCCTTCCCGATGGCAAAATAGCGCGGCGCGATTGCCTGATAGGGGCAGGAGTAACCGCTGTTCTTTTTATGATTGGCAAATTTCTGATCGGGTTTTACCTGGGAAGTTACAATATAGCTTCAATATATGGTGCAGCGGGATCCATTATTATCATACTTGTTTGGGTGTATTATTCAGCGATTATCCTTTATTTCGGTGCTGTATTTACCAAAGTGTATGCCTATAAGTATGGACAAAAAATTATTCCTAATGCCTATTCTGTCTACATTGAAAAGGAAGTTACAGAGATTCAGCCCCAAGAGAGTATGAATGATGTAAAATAATTCTAAAGTTATGTAACTCTTCTTATAATAAACATACTCAACTTTGTGACTATTAATCAATCAATAAAAATACAATGGAAAAATCTTTTCACAAACTTATCTATCTTTCCCTGATTGCCAGTGTACTCTTTACGTCGTGTGTGGCAACGAAGAAATTTAAAGCCTCCCAAAACCAGGTGAGCCAGTTACAGTCAGACAGCACACAAACACACAATCAGTTGAAGGATTGTTACCGTGAGGTAAAAAATCTTAATGATCAGAAAGCTTCCCTGCTCAATGAAAACACCCTGGTCCAAAATGATTTGAAGGCTCTTGCCACTGAATCAAAAATGACAATTGCCGAACAGGCAAAGCGGTTGAAAGATCTTCAGGATATGATTCAGGCACAAAAAAATGTGATGTTGAAGCTTAAAAATACAATTGCCGATGCATTGATGAATTACAAAACAGATGAATTGTCTGTTTATACTAAGGATGGCAATGTTTATGTATCGCTCCAGGAAAAATTGTTATTCAAATCGGGTAGTGATGTTGTCGATCCCAAAGGAAAAGAGGCACTCAAATCTCTTGCGCAAGTACTTAACTCCACATCCGATATCACGGTTATGATCGAAGGGCATACCGACAGTATTCCTATCAAAACAAAAGTATTCAAAGACAACTGGGATCTGAGTACCGCAAGGGCTACTTCCATCGTGCGTATTTTAACCAAAGACAATGGCTTTAATCCCAAACGCATCACTGCATCGGGCAAGGGCGAATTTCATCCTGTTCAAACAAATGAAACAGCTGAGGGACGCGCCAGTAACCGTAGAACAGAGGTCATCTTATCACCTGATATGAAAGAGCTTTATAAACTTCTTAATCAGTAAGATCCGTATAAATTATTACCAGGTATTTAAAAATATCCCCGAATCCTTACCGGATCGGGGTTTTTCAGTGTGATGTATGAAGCGTACCAAAAAGTCAGGTTCCAATGTGTGAATGATGTAAGTCTGATTAGTAATTGTGTAACTATTTCGGGTAAATATGAACTCTCTTTGTAATCACCAGAATTATCAATATACAATAATTTAAAAAATCAATTAAAATGAAAAGAACAAGCTTTACTTTACTTTGCTTCCTTATTTTAATAGGGAGTAATTTGTCAGCCCAGAATAAAAAATACAGTGGAGGCCATGGCAATGCTTTGAACTTGGGTGTGGGTGTTGGGGGATATTCAGGATATTACGGATACGACGGACGTTCTTTGCCGGTATTCAGTATCAATTACGAATTTGATGTGGCCAATAATTTCACTTTAGCCCCTTTTGTCACCTTAGTTTCATACCGTAATGAGTCACATAATTACAAAGAAACAGTTATTCCACTTGGTGTTAAAGGTTCATACTATCTGGATGATGCATTTAATGCCGGTTCGGACTGGGATTTTTACCTTGCAGGATCATTGGGATTCTCAGTAGTTAATACAAGATGGGATAATTACGATCGTGATTATTATGACGGATATCACAAAGTAAGGCCTTTATTTCTTGATTTACATTTTGGAGCAGAATACCACTTGAGTAATAAGGTTGGATTATTCCTTGACCTTTCCACCGGTGTTTCAACAATTGGACTTGCCTTTCATTAATGATAATTACAATCAGATAGGTGCAACATCCGATTAGTCCATGTTATTTTGAAAGTTGGACAAATACATCAAACGATGCGCAGCAATTTTTTGTTGTGCAT
>Ga0136636_10002888_pt1 | contig 10265 bp, 15 predicted proteins | sample AntDrymUQ8522106_2_FD_104653 | JGI IMG/M metagenome (GOLD analysis project Ga0136636, IMG submission 104653) | Polar desert sand microbial communities from Dry Valleys, Antarctica - metaG UQ852 (21.06) | ecosystem: Environmental > Terrestrial > Soil > Desert | place: Antarctica: Dry Valley... | reverse complement strand
GGCGATTGACCAGCCATGCAAAGGGCAAGGCCTTGGCCAGTTTCTATTGATGGATGCCTTGTTTAAGAGCCTGCAAGCAGCGACGGCCATCGCTGCCATGGCTGTGGTGGTGGACGCCAAAGATGCAGCCTCTGTCGCTTTTTACCAGCACTGTGGTTTTTTGCCATTGAACGCCTCAGAAAGCAGGTTGTTTCTGCCGATGAAGACGGTGGCTACGCTGTTTTAGTTCGACTGCCGAAATCGTTCGGCTGGCGGCATAACGTTGTCCAACCGTCAAATTGCGTCGCCACAAATAAACGGGAGGTAATTTTCCCGATCAATCACCTGCCAGGCAGCCTGCGGATACGCGTCAGTCCATTCCTTGGGCGGCTTGGGCTTGGCGTTGCCCCATTTCATCTCAAAGCCAGACAGGCCACCCGCGCGGTCTTCAACCAGGTCAATTTCATGCTGCGCGTAGGTTCGCCAAAATAATTGTTGGCATCCTCGCCCAAATATGCCTGCATTTTTAGCCGCTCCATGAGCAGGTAGTTTTCCCATAACTCACCCACGTCGCTGCGCACCGTCAGCGGGTTAAAGTTGTTGATCAAGGCGTTGCGCACACCGCAGTCAATGAAGTAATAACGGTGGTTTTTTGTAATCTCGGTGCGCAGATTGCGGCTAAACCCTCCCAGGCGTTGGAGCACAAATGCCTTTTCCAGCAAATCCAGGTAGTGGTTGACCGTGTTTTTGCTGAGCCCCAAGCTGGTGCCCAATTCGGTGTACGAGACCTCCTTGCCAATTTGCAAAGCCAGCAGCTGCAACAGCCGACCAATTTTGGCCGACTGCCGGATACCTTCCAGTTCCAGAATGTCTTTGTACAAGTAAGAAGAGATGATTTCTTTCAGATATTGCGTGCGCTCCCGGTTGTCTTGCAGCAGCACCACTTCGGGGTAAGAACCATAGATCAGCCGGCTTTCCAGCCGGGCATCGGTCTGGTGGCGCTGCTCGGTGGCGCCAATTTCAAGTTGTGCCAGCGGGTATTGGATCAGCGTTGTTTTGCGTCCGGTAAGTGGCTCGCCAATGCTGCGGGCCAAATCAAACGACGACGGTGGCAATGATGCGCAGGTCGGCCACATGGTCTACCAGCAACTTGAGGTTAAGCCCGATGTTGGGCAACTTTTGCGCCTCGTCCACCACCAGCAGTCGGTTGTTGCCAACAAAGGCCTTTAATTTTTCAATCGACTGGCTAGCCAGGTATCCCGCAACGGTGATGTCTTCGCCGCTGACCAGCAGGTAGGGTACCGTCTCTCTATTAAGAAATTCCTGAATCAGCGTGGTTTTACCGGTGCGCCGTGCGCCATAAATGACGACCACCTTGCCAGGTTTTAACGCAGCCCTGAGGTTTTCAAGATGACGTTGGCGAATGTATATTTATATAAATTCCGTCAATTAACTGACCGAATTATGACGAATTTATGTCACGCATGATGTTCAGGCAAACTGAATGGCAAACGCAACACATTCAAATTCACGCCAATTGCTAACCCTATCTGCACATGCAGCACCGCTTATTGGGCAAGCCGCTTGGTGCGCGCCCTGATGTTGAGCGCCTCCACCATCAAGGAGAACAGCATGGCCACATACACATAGGCCTTGGGCACATGCACATCAAACGCTTCGGCAATCAGAAGGGTGCCCACCATGGTCAAAAAGGCCAGCGCAAGGACCTTGATGGACGGGTGTTTGTCGACAAAATCTCCAATCGGTTTGGCCGCAAACATCATGACGGCCACAGAGGCCACCACGGCTGCCACCATCACACCGATGTTGCTCACCATGCCCACCGCGGTGATGACCGAGTCAAGTGAAAAGACGATGTCGACGATGCCAATTTGTACAATCGTGCCCCAGAAAAGGGTGGCACCGGTTTTGACACTGTCGACACCGGCACTTTCCTCTTTGGTCTCATGCGCTTCAACTTCCATGAAAATCTCGTGAGACGCTTTCCACAGCAGAAACAGGCCGCCACCCAGCAAGATCAAATCGCGGCCACTGATTTCCTGGGCCATCACGGTCACCAGGGGCGTGGTGAGTGTCATGACCCAGGCCAAACTGAACAGCAACGCAATACGCGTGAACATGGCAAAACCAAGCCCAAGACGGCGCGCCAAGTCCCGCTTTTCCGGGGGCAAACGCCCCACCAGGATGCTGATGAAAATGATGTTGTCGATGCCCAAAACAATTTCAAGGGCGGCAAGCATGAAGAAAGCGATCCAGATATTCGGGTCGGTGAGCAGGTCCATGGGGGCTATAGTCAATATAAACCCACGAGTTTACTTGTGCTCGGCTATTGCGGCCGCCCTGGCGCCTGCATCTGCGGGTGTAGCCACAAATGAACTAAGGTCTAGCCCTGTTTTGATTTACTCTGGTTTTTTCATGCACCATGCCCACAGCGTCGGGTTTTTTCGCAGCCGCTGGCGCGGCGAAGCTGTGGCGGGCACCCTGTTTTGGCGTGACATGATGTTTGTGGGCAGCTTTGTCAACCTGTTGACGGGTTTTGCGGCGCTGATGCTGGTGGTTCAGGGCACGGTCCTTTGGCTGGCGGCCCTGGTGCATTTTGCCTGCTTGCCTTACAACGCCTTCCTGATGATGGCCCTGTGGCGCACACCGCGTTGCAGCCAGCTGATGAGATGGACGTCGCTGATCTGGCTGGCGCTCATGACATTGATTTGACAAGCAGCGCGCCAATGCTGCGGCCGAAATCTTGGCAGCCCTGCCCTACCTGACTGAACTCATGCGAAGAGACCATGCAGATACCAGTTGTCAGAAGCCTGAGCGGCGTCTTCGTCACCCAGCCGCTCACGGTAAATCCACAGCAGCCCAGACAAGGCGCTACACGCCACAAAGTAGTCGCGCAGCGCCAGGTCGCCACCACCCCACCCGCCTGATTCCAGCCTCTGCGGCCCGGCCAGCAGTGTTAACGGCCCGATGTAATGGGGCAACTGCTGGCGCACCGCCAGCTTCAAAGGCTCTTGCAAAAGCCAACCAGGGGCCAAGGGCTGCGCCCAGAGTGATTGGGGGTCAATCATGGTGTTTCGATGTTTTTTTAAGCCAATTAAGCCTCTAGCCCTTTTATCTATTGAGTGAATAGCTATGGATGATGTAGCAGCTTCAAGCCAGGTCTGCGTGTGCTCTGGGCGGTGGACACCACACCAACCGCATTGGCATGGCGCGCCAGGGCGTCGGCACGCCACACCGCATCGCCAAAGACACTCTCATCTTGAAAAAAAATTGCTGAGACAGCACGCAAAGCCATGGCACACCACTTTCCTTCAAAGCGTCTTTAGACATCAATTAACTGTACAAATAAACGGGGTGTCCCCTTAGCTCCACAAGCACTGGGCCACCCTCATACCTGAAAAAAATTGTGCCGGGTCGGCCGAGTTCACCAGCCAAAATGGCGAAAATCCGCTACTTTATGACGCAATGTGGTCAGAATCATCGAGAAATCAGTTCAGTGAGCGTTGTCTGTGGAGCTAAGTAGATACCCCGTACAAATAAACAGTTTTTTAGTCAAAATTTCTACTGGCTTGACACTTGTCAACCGACACAACGCCGCGGGTTTGATGCGGTTTGGCGCAAATCCTTATCATCTGCCCATGTTTTCCCACCAGCCTCACCCAAACCACATCAGCCATTGGCGTATGACCGCCCAGCGCCAACTGGTCAGCTGGTGGTTCATGCTGCAGTTTGGGGCGGCGGTGCTGACACTGGCGCTGAGCCCGCGGACCTACACCGCGGTCTTTCGCGCGGCCACTGCGCGCCAGTTGGTCATCACCACCTGGCAAGTGCTGCCTTGGTTCAGCAGCCTGGCGGCGCTTTTGAGCCTGGTGCTGATCCGTATCGTGGTGGTCACGGCATTGAGTTATGGTTTGTCGCAATACGCGCTGCAAATGGTGGTGCAGGTGCTGGTGCTGGAACTAATTCCCCTGCTGGCCGCCTTGTTTGTGGCCCTGCGCAGTGGCCTGGCCTTCAACGCCGGCGCTGCCCCTGCGCAACCTGTGGCACTCGTCCACAAGCTGAGCGATCTGAGCCCGCAACACCTGCATAGTGAACTGGCGCCGCGTGTGTTGGCTGAATCGTTTTCCGTGCTGACACTGGCCATGGTTAACAGCGCGCTGGTGCTGGTGCTGGCTTACCTGGCCGTTTACGGTCTGTCGCCCTGGGGTCTGCCGGGTTTTACCCGAACGGTGGGTCAAGTGTTTGACCTGGCTGTGAGTCTGGGTTTCATGCTGAAAGTCCTTTTGTTCAGCCTGGCTGTGGCAGTGGTGCCGATGGCCGCTAGCCTGCAAGCCCAACCCTCCAACAGCACCATGCAGCCCGGCGCCGTGCGCCTGTTTTTGGTGCTTTTGGTTCTTGAAGTTGGCTCACTGATGGTCAAATACATCTGAACAAATGAACCCGCTTGAACCCCCACCCGCCACCGAACCGATTGCGCACCTGGAACGCAAGGCCGGGCTGCTGCTGACCCTGGTTGCTGCTGTGATCCTGGGCTTTTTGCTTTACGTGATGTATGCCCGCGGCATGTTTGAGTCGACCCAGCAACTGGTGCTGATCTCGGACGACTCCGAGGGCGTGATTGTGGGCATGGACCTGACGTTCTCAGGTTTTCCGATCGGGCGCGTGCGCCGCATTGAGCTGGCAGAGGACGGCAAAGCCCGGATGGTGATTGACGTGCCTTTGAGAGACGCGCGCTGGTTGCGCACCAGCAGCGTCTTCACGATGGAACGCGGCATGGTGGGTGACACCCGCATCCGCGCCTTCAGCGGCATCCTGAGCGACCCACCGCTGCCCGCCAATGCAGAACGTGAATTGCTGCGCGGTGACACTGCCGCCGAATTGCCGCGCCTGGTGGCCAGCGCCCGCGCCATTCTGGAAAACCTGGAGACCATGACCGGTGCCGAGTCCAGCATGAACACCAGCCTGAAACACATCAAGACCACCACCGAACGCATGGCCGGCCCCTACGGCATGCTGGGCAGTGTGCTGGGCAACGAAGACAATGCCAAAAAAATCATCCAGACACTGGAACGCACCAACGCGCTGCTGACCAAAGCCGACCAGCGTGTGTTTGGTCCGAATGGCGTGATGGACGGCGCGCAGGGCACGATTGCCAGCGCCAAAACCACGCTTGACAGCTCGAATGAAGCCGCCAGACAACTGACCTTGGTGCTGCAGGATGCCCGCCAGACGCTGGGCAAGGTGGACGCCGTGTTGGTCGAGGCGCAGGCCGTGGGCGCCAACACCCGTGTCGCCACCGCCGATCTGGGCACACTGCGTGCCGAAGTTGAAGCCAGCCTGCGCAAGATCAGCCAGCTCACCAACGAGATCAACCGCAAGTGGCCATTTGCGCGAGACACCGAGATCAAACTGCCATGAAAAAGTATGTGTTGCTTCTGGGCGTCGCGGTGTTGTCTGCTTGCGCCAGCAAACCGCCGCCCCCGGACTGGCAGGCCAACGCCTTTGCCGCGATTAACAGTTATTCGTCTGCCTACTTGGAAGGCAACACCCGTGTGGCCGACCTTGAATTTGCCCGCGCCACAACAGAGGTGTCGCGCACCGGTCGCACTGACCTGATGGCACGCCTGGCGCTGGTGCGCTGTGCGACGCAAGTGGCCAGCCTGGTGTTTGAGCCTTGCACCGCTTATCTGGCACTGGCAACCGACGCCCAACCACCCGAGCAGGCTTACGCCGCCTTCATCGGCGGCCAATGGACCAGGCTTGACACCAAGTTGCTGCCAGTGGCCTACCAGGGTTTGGTGGCCAGCCATGCCAGCGCGTCTTCTGCGGTCAGCCAACTCAACCAGATTGAAGATCCTTTGTCGCGCCTGGTGGCCGCCGGGGTGCTATTGCAGAGAGAGCAAATCAGCGATATTGACATTGGGCTGGCGGCTGAAACCGCCTCCAATCAAGGGTGGCGCAGGCCGCTGCTGGCGTGGCTGGGGGTGCAACTCAAGCGCGCGCAATCCGCAGGTGATACCGCTCAGGCAGTCCGCTTGCAACGGCGGATTGACCTGGTGCTGCAAACACCCACGCGTTGACCTTGTGAATGCCTCACTTTGAGGCGCCGCGCCGCGTTGAAAGCACTTTGGTTCGGGACCGTGCAGCCGCCTTGGGTGGTGGCACTTGGGGCAGCGCGTCATGGGTGGCACGCACCCATTGGCACAGGCTTTGACGGTCATCCCACAAATCAGCAGAAATCAGTAAATGGGGCCGTGCCTTGGGGTATGGCTTGCCTTCAATCGGCTCGGGCATCAGTGCACGCACGGCCGGGGTGGGTTTCAAAAACAACTGGTTGTCACACACCAGACCTATTGGCTTGCCTGCAAAGTACAGGCAGTATTCACCAAACATCTTGCGTGCCGTGACCGGGCCGCAGTCACTGAGCTGGTCCAGCAGGAAATCAATGGTGCTTTGAGATGTCGCCACGTGGCTTGCCCTCCAGAAACTGAAGCCACATCATAAAGATGTGATGCCAGGTGGGTGCGGTCAATGCCCTGCTGACGCCCGTTGGCTCAGGCCACCGGGTGCTCAATGACCCGGCCAATGTCGGGCCAGCGCTTGTGCAGCCACACCCAGGCCAGCAGCCCCACTGACAACATGGCCAGCGACGCGGCTGCCAAGCCGACGGTGGAATGCATCACCAGCGGCGCAATCACCCCGGCCACCAGACCGTTGGCACTGGAGCCGATGAAGGCTTGCAGGCTGGACGCCATGCCACGGCGGTCTGGGTGCAAGTCAAGCACCAGCAGGGTCACCACCGGCACCATCATGGCCCAGCCAAACGAAAAAATAGCCACCGGGAACATGGCCCAGGAGACATGCGCGGTAAAAAGTGCGTTGGCCAACAGGTTGATCACCGCAATGCTGAGCATGATTGAAAACCCGTACTTGATTTGCTGCTTGGGCGCCAGCCGACCCGCCATGCGCCCGCTCACAAAAGCCCCGGCCATGATGCCGCTGATGGTGAGCACAAAAAACCAGAAAAACTGGGTTGGCAGCAACGCCATGTGTTCACCTAAAAACACCGGAGCCGACAACACATACAAAAACATGCCGTTGAACGGGATGCCACTGGCCAGCGCCAGCAGGATAAAGCGCGGGTCAAGCCCCAACTTCCAGTAGCCCTGCATCAAGTTGCTGACCTCCAGCGGCTGGCGCTGCGTCACATGCAGGGTCTCGGGCAGCAGTTTGAAATTGGCCGCCCACAGCACCACCCCCACTGCGGTCAAAAACCAGAACACGCTGTGCCAACCAAGGTGCGCAAACAGCACCCCGCCGATCATGGGCGCAATGGCCGGTGCCACGCCAAAATAGATGGTGATTTGGCTCATGACCCGCTGCGCCTGTGCCGGGGGAAACATGTCGCGCACCACCGCACGTGACACCACAATGCCGGCACCGGTGCTCAGCCCCTGCACGGCCCTGAAAAAAACCAGTTGCCCGATGCTTTGCGACAGCGCGCAGCCCATTGAGGCCAGCGTGAAAGCTGCCAGGCCCCACAGCACGACTGGGCGGCGCCCCACGCTGTCTGACAAGGCGCCATGAAACAGGCTCATGAAGGCAAAACCAAACAGATAGGCCGACAGCGTTTGCTGCATTTGCAGCGGTGTGGCATCCAGCGATATGGCAATGCCGGCAAACGCCGGGATGTAGGTGTCTATCGAGAACGGTCCCAACATGCCCAAGGTGGCCAGCAGCACCGCAAGCGCCCAGAGCGGCGCACGCCACAGGTGATGCGCATCCGGGTTCATGGGTGCGTCAAAGCGATGCGCCGAGCATGGTCACCAGCATAATCAACACACCCAGAACAAGGTTTACCACCACCCACATCCGGATTTGAGCCAATGCCGCCGCCCCGGCAGGCCAGTCAAGTGCCTGCACTGCGCGGTTCAGGCGTTTGTAAAGAGAAAAACGGATGTAGCCAAAAATCAGCACCATCACGATGCCCAAAGTGGCCATCACGGTCCACTCCATCGGCATGTTGAAGCGCACGCCTGCCTGCACCATCTGCTTGGCCATGCGACCAATCATCCAGACCCCAGTGACCAGCGTCAGCGTAGCGGCCGCCAGCACCGCGTTGAAAAACCGGCCGAGCACGGTGTGCATCAGCCGGACACGCGTCGCAGGCTCCAGCACACCCATGGCCGGGCGTAAAAAGAAATGCGCAAACACCATGCCACCGATCCAGACAATGATGGCAAATAGATGCAGGGTTTTGAGAATGGCGTAAATCATGTGAAAACTCGCGAATCAATTGGGACACCAGAGTGTGCCTGAACTGCGTCTTGCGTGTTCAACACATGGATATCCCCAAAGCGCGTTCAGCCCGGAAAATTTCAGGCCTTTTTCGCCCAGGAACTGCACCATCCGTTGGACGCCACATGTTTGCCAGAGAACAGCGGACACATGCCTTCAGCATCGCCCGGCTTGCCCGCATACAAGGCACAGTTTGCGCAGTTGCTGCCAGCCACATGGTTGGCGACTTTGGATGTATTGGCCCGAGCGGCGTCGTTCACATAATTCAGCGCGACAGCCTGCGGACTCTTCTCATCCACCAACGGCATGCTTGCAGAGGTGGATGGCATGGGTTCTGCCGGGGCTGGGCTTTGCACCACCGGGCTCGGTGAGGCCGGTTCAGGCGTGGCAGGTGTTGGCAGCGCAGCCACGGGGGCGTCGACCTTGGGCGAACAAGCGGCAATGAACGCCAAGCTTGCGAATGGCACGATTTCAATGAAGCGGCGACGGGTTGAGACAGACATGGCAATTTCCTTTAGGTCAATGAACAGCAAATATCGTAGGTTTGCCAAGTTGGCGCGTCTGTGTGGCAAAACACATTCGCAACAAAATAGCCCCCTAACTCTTGAAACCTCAGCAAACGCCCTTATCATTAGCACTCGTTGGAGTTGAGTGCTAACAACACGTTCTGTCAGCACTCACTCCGAAAGTTACAAGGCCGCACACTTCCCGATGTGCGGCCTGTGTTGTTAAACCCCTTGTTTCAAACTTTATAGGAGTCACTATGAAACTTCGTCCCCTGCATGACCGCGTGATTGTCAAACGCGTAGAAAACGAAACCAAAACAGCTTCCGGCATCGTCATTCCTGACAGCGCTGCTGAAAAGCCTGACCAAGGTGAAGTCTTGGCTGTTGGCCCAGGCAAGAAAAACGACAAGGGCGAACTCGGCGCCATGAGCGTCAAGGTGGGTGACCGCGTGTTGTTCGGCAAGTACAGCGGCCAAACCGTCAAGGTCGATGGCGACGAGCTGTTGGTCATGAAAGAAGATGACTTGTTTGCTGTCGTTGACAAGTAAGCAAAAAAATACAATCAATTTTATAGCTAACTGCGCATATTCCATGCGGGCTATAAGTCAATTTAACATATATTTGGAGTCATAACATGGCAGCAAAAGACGTAATTTTCGGCGGCGAAGCCCGCGCACGCATGGTTGAAGGCGTGAACATTTTGGCCAATGCGGTCAAAGTCACCCTGGGCCCCAAAGGCCGTAACGTGGTGCTGGAGCGCTCATTCGGCGCCCCCACCGTGACCAAGGACGGTGTGTCCGTGGCCAAGGAAATCGAACTCAAAGACAGGCTGCAAAACATGGGCGCGCAGATGGTCAAGGAAGTCGCTTCCAAAACCTCCGACATCGCTGGCGACGGCACCACCACTGCCACCGTGCTGGCACAAGCCATCGTGCGCGAAGGCATGAAATATGTGGCCGCCGGCATGAACCCGATGGATCTGAAACGCGGTATTGACAAAGCTGTTACCGTGTTGGTCGGTGAGCTGAAGAAAGCTTCCAAAGCCACCACCACTTCCAAGGAAATCGCTCAAGTTGGCTCAATTTCTGCCAACTCTGACGAAACCATTGGCAAGATCATTGCTGATGCGATGGACAAAGTGGGCAAAGAAGGCGTGATCACTGTGGAAGACGGCAAGTCTTTGGACAGCGAACTCGAAGTCGTTGAAGGCATGCAGTTTGACCGTGGCTACCTGTCACCCTACTTCATCAACAACCCAGAAAAACAATCCGCATTGCTGGACAACCCATTTGTGCTGCTGTTTGACAAAAAGATCAGCAACATCCGTGACCTGCTGCCCACCCTTGAGCAAGTCGCCAAGTCGGGCCGTCCGCTGTTGATCATTGCTGAAGATGTCGATGGCGAAGCCCTGGCAACTTTGGTGGTCAACACCATCCGTGGCATCCTGAAGGTGGTGGCTGT
>Ga0136636_10002887_pt1 | contig 10267 bp, 4 predicted proteins | sample AntDrymUQ8522106_2_FD_104653 | JGI IMG/M metagenome (GOLD analysis project Ga0136636, IMG submission 104653) | Polar desert sand microbial communities from Dry Valleys, Antarctica - metaG UQ852 (21.06) | ecosystem: Environmental > Terrestrial > Soil > Desert | place: Antarctica: Dry Valley... | reverse complement strand
TCCTTATCTCAGGTTTGTCGAGTAACTCCATGGTACTCTGAGTACCCAGGTTCACAAGCCGGAAATTATCCCTTACCGCATTATAATCCGGATTCGACATTTCAGTCCAAACCATTGTTTCGCCCCGGCCTTCGTTTACTGCCAATGAAGTAAGACCAATAATAGATTCTGCAAGAAGATGATTCCTCAGGCTGTTATTGTCATAGTTATTCACATTGCTGTTGGCATCAACTACAACCCAATACTCTTTACCCAATTTTTGTTTCGGGAGCCAGTATTGCCCTTTATCGCTGAATTGGTCGTATTGGTCAACATACAATGATTTGGCATTGGTTGTGTCTTCTTTATAATTCTTAGGATTTGGAGACTCATACTTATCGCATCCATAATTAAATGTACTACAAAGAATAAGAAGTAATAAATTGAAGGTTCTCATGATGTCTTTTTATTATAGTTTAATTATATCCCTGATTTTGGTCTAAGCCCTTAACCTTATTGCGTTCATCCTGTGGAATAGGACGCAAAAGATGGTTGGCATTCAGGTTGTGATATTTGGCAGTGAGGATGTTATAATCCAGTGTACGTGTAATCAGCAATCCGGTACGTTTCAGGTCGAACCACCGGTCGTGTTCACCCAGTAATTCCCTTCCGCGCTCATCCATGATCACATTCAGTGTAATGCTGCTGAGTTCCATAGCAGCAGTATTTGTTGAATTTGTGGCAGCCCTGCGCCGTACTGTATTAACTTTAGCCAGTGCATTAGCTACATCGCCTGCTCCCAGGTAAGCTTCAGCGCAAAGCAGGTAAGTATCTGCCAGGCGGAAAACAATATCTTCGCGGGATCCAGGTCCGCCCCAGATCATTTTTGTATCCTTGAATTTATTCATGATCGGCATCCTGTCGGAACCATTCAATAATACCGGCAACGCTGTTGATTGCGGATACCACAGATAGTTGCCGTCTTTCTTAAACGGATAGTATTTACTTGCGTTCTTTGTATCGCCCGACTCATCATTCCAACGAGGGAAATAAAGCCCGAGTTTTCCGTAATCAGAGTTATCAGGGTTATTGATGTACAACTCACGAAGGAAAGTAGCATCGTAGCGCGAATCGATTTCAGGATTGGTGAAAAGCTCATGAACGCGGGGATTTATCCAGTAATTCCTGTTCATAGCCGAATAATCACTTTGTTTTTTGATAAACATATCAGGCTCCAGGGCAACATTGTTGAATCCAAACTGGGCTTGCTGCGGATCACCGCCGCCAACATAGTTTTTATCTGTGCCATATTGTATAGCCCAGATAACTTCAGCATTATTCTGGTTATTCTCATTAAAAACATCGGCGAATTTTTTCAGTAAAACATGCTCCTGACCTGTGGATTTGATAATTTTTTCAAAGCTTGCAGCCGCATCAGCATAATCCGTAGGCTTGGCAAAAGGTTTGTATGCCCTGGTTAAGTATAGTTTCCCAAGCAAATGAAGCACTGCTGAATTACTGATTCTTCCAGCCTCAGCTGCACGCTGCGGCAAAGAATTCTCGATGGTCTTCAATTCGGTAATCATGAAATTATAAATTTCCTCTTCCGGATTGCGTACTACTTCAGTAATTATGGAGGTTTGTTCGGTTGTGTACAAAGGCACGGGTCCGAAAGTTTCGACCAGGTAGTAATATCCCAGAGCCCTCAGAAACCTTGCCTGTGCGGTTATTGAATTGTAGTCTGCCTGGTTCATTTCGGGTGTGGTGAGTTGACTCCGGGTAAGCAGGATATTTGACTCCTGTACAATTTTATACAGGTTGCTCCAGTAACCGCCAATAACGCCAGCCGTTGAATTGAATGAATTATCGTAACCATTGAACATTCGCTCATTAGGCGATTCGGTAATTGCCATGTATAAATCGGTACCATAGTACTGCAGTTCCCCGGTGTTATATACATCCCGGTATTTGGAATATATGTCTGTTAAAAGCTTTTCCTGTCCACTTTTTGAGTTATAAAAATCGTCAGTTACTGCCGACGGATTATCCATCACTAAAAAATCAGTGCAGCTTTGCAAAGCAAGAATTGCAACTGCTATGATGAGTATCTTTTTAATATTCTTTATCATTTCTATGATATTTTAGAGATTTAATTTAATGCCAACCGAAGTAGTCATAGGATACAATGACAGTTGTGTTGAAACGTTTTCACCGATAATTTCAGGGTCGGAACCAATATAATCAGTAAAAGTGAATGGATTCTGAACCGAGGTGTAAATCCTGGCATCTTTGATGTGTATCCTGCTTAAAACCTTGGGTGAAAAACTATATCCCAAGGTTATATTCTGAACTTTCACAAATGTTCCTGACACCTTTCCCAGTACTTGGGTGTAATAGGATTGTGCCCCCACCTGCTGGTATTTATCTGAACCGTTTTCTGCTGTCCAATACGGTACATTAATTTTATTCCAGTGTTCGTTATCCCAGGCTGTAAACATGTACGCGAATTCGTCGTTATAAACACCACCAATCCGGGCAAAAACATCAATTGACAGATCGAATTGTTTGTAGTTAAATGTATTGTTCATTCCGGCAGTCCAATCGGGCATAGGCGAACCTATAATCTGGTAATCTTTTTCGTCGAGCACGTAATCTTCATTAACATCTTGCACCCTGATGTGCCCTACACTTTGCCCGTATTTGGCAGCTTCGTCGACTTCATCGGCCTGCCATATACCTATTTGTTTGAAATCATAAATAACCTGTATGGGCTGGCCAATAAACCAGCGGTTACCCAGGTCATCGGTTTTATCACCAAAAAGGTCGATGATCTTGTTCCGGTTTAAGGAAAAGTTCAGCTTGGTTCTCCACGAAAAATCTTTTTGTGAAATATTTACTGAAGCCAGACCAAGTTCAATTCCCTTATTCGAGGTTGTACCTATATTCTGATATACTGAATTATAGCCATTAATGGAACTGACCGAACGGCTGAAAATAAGACCATCAGTAGTTCGGCTGTATAAATCCAAAGTACCTGTAAGGCGTTCTTTGAAAAATCCAAAATCGAGTCCGGCGTTGTATTCTGAGGTCATTTCCCACCTTAAATCGTTATTTCCCTTATTGGAACCGATACCAAATCCATTGGCTCCGGTTGAACCAAATGAATACCGGGAGAGGTTCAGTTTAGTCCATGTAATATCATTAGTAAGGTTATTATTGCCGGTTTTACCCCAGCTCAAACGCAGTTTAAGATTGCTGATAAATTCAACCGATTTCAGGAATTCCTCTTGTTTTATCTGCCATCCTAAAGCAACTGAAGGCATAAACCCCCATTGATTTGGGCTTTTCAAACGAGATGTTCCATCGTACCTCCCGGTAAAAGTAAGCAGGTATTTATCGGAGAAGGTATAATTGGCACGTGCCATATACGACATCATCGAGGATTCAGTATAATAGCTGGTTACATCACTTATTTTCTCAGCGGTTTGTATGGCATGCCAGTCTGATGCATATGGCAATCCTTCACCACGCATGGATGAACCCTCACGCACATCTTTTTGCATACTGTATAAGCCTGTAAGTTCCAGCTTGTTATTCTCATTGAATTGCTTTTTGTAGCTCAGGATATTATCCCAAACCCAGTTTTTCGAGCGATTCTCCGACCGGTATGCTTCTTCAGGATTTACTCCGCCTTTTTGCTGGGTGTATTTCCCTATCCACTCGCCATACAAATTGGTTTGGTATTGATATGCAATCTGTGATTTTAACGAGAGTCCTTCGATAGGGGCATAATCGATAAAGCCCATAAAATTTGAGAAAAATGCTTCCTCTTGCTTTTTATTATTCTGAATCTGGACCAGTGGGTTTATCTTGCTTGAAGTAGGCTGAACAATGAAAACCAGATTACCATCCTGGTCGTAAGGGCTTTCGATGGGAGGAATAAGATATGCATTCATAAGTGCATCCGAAGCACCAAAATCGGTATTGTTATTCGAAATATAAGAAGTGATTCCTGTTTTTACTTTCTTCGAGAATCTGTGTTCCAGGCCCACGTTAGCAGTAATACGGTTATAACCCTCATTTCCAATCATACCTTTATCGTTCAGGTATCCGAAACCAAAAGTGTAAGATGTGTTATCCGAACCACCCGAGGAACTGATACTATGCGAAGTAACTGAGCCTGGATTGGATAGTTCGCGGATCCAGTCATAGTATTCACCGTTTTTAATTCTTCGCTTCTCATCCGCAGTAAGAAAGTCGGAGCGGGAAAGTGATGCGTCACCATATTTCTTTTTCCATAAGGCAATGCGATAGTCAACATATTCATCACCATTTCCCATATTCCCGATCATATCAGGAATGCGGGTCGGTGTTTTTACGCCATAAGAACCGCTGTACTCAATATTAAAACCTTTTGTTTTGTTAGCCCCCTTTGTAGTAACAATTACTACTCCGTTCGATCCCCTTGAACCATAGATGGCACAGGAAGAAGCATCCTTTAAAATATCAATAGACTCGATGTCGGATGGATTGAGAAATTGCATCCCGGAGTAGGAGGGAACTCCATCAATTACATATAACGGTTCATTTGAGAAATTAATTGAGTTTAATCCCCGGATCTGTATTGACATATCGGCCCCCGGTCTGTTGGATGACTTTGTAACCACCACACCCGAAACCCTGCCATTAAGTGATTCTGTAACATTGGAATTCATTACTTTCACCAGGTCTTTGCCCGACAAAGTTCCGACTGAGCCTGTTAAATCTTTTTTCTGTACAGTTCCATAACCAATTACAACCACTTCGTTTAAATTCATTGAAGAAGGCTTCAGTAGAATATCAAGAGTTTGTTTTCCATCAAGAGCTATCTGTTGCAATTCGTAACCTATAAATGAAACCAGCAAAATAGTATTTTCAGTCTGAACTTTGATGGAGAATTTCCCGTTAATATCCGTAACAACTCCGTTAGTTGTACCTTTTATGGCTATTGATGCTCCGGGCAGGGTTTCCTGAGAAATAGCATCTTTTACGGTTCCGGTTATTACCCTCTGCTGGGCAAACAAAAAGCCGGGCAGCAGTAATATCCACAAGCAGATTTTAATCTTATTTATTAAACTCATTGAATTGAATTTTACCTGGTTGAAATTAATTATCGTTGGATTTTAAATCAAAAGAGTAAATGACTTTAGAGAGATTATTTAGCTACTTGATGCCATTTATACTTGCCTACCAATTTAGCGGCGTGCCTGCCGGTTTTGTCTAGAATATTATCATAATTAGCAGGAACTTCAACGAAATCCCATGCGCAAACTAAATCAGTTTCGGTCCCCGCAACTTCGGAATTCATTAACGTTTTAATGTTATCAATGCTTTTAGCTGAATTCCACATGCGGAACTTTTTAATATACCCGGTCATGCATCGCGAAAAATCAGTTGGCTCCTGGAATGCCCACATTTTTAGTTTCTGCTTATTAGGATTATATTGCTGTATTACCCCTGCATTATCAAGGATATCATTTGTTTTCGCGAAAAAAAGTGTGCCGTTCATATACATTTTCAATTGCCCTTCGGCAAGGCTGGCATCATATACCATTGCAACATGATTCCATTCGCCAAAGTTTGTAGGGTATTTGCTGCCAAATTCCAATACCCTTGCAGTTTGCGGCCCCATTCCTATGGTTGTTCTTAAATTGTCGCCCATAAAATTAATTGCCCACCCCTCGAATGGAACTGCCACATTATTAAACGTGGCAATAAAATCAGCCATGCCGCTTTCATAAAATCCGGTATTGTATTTCATCCATGATTCAACCGTAAAGGCATCACTTCCTCCATAGGCTGCATCCTCGCCAAATTCTATCCTGCCTTTCTGATCGATGCCCATAACCTGCAATTCAGCCTTGGTGCCTGCAGGCAACGTAATCTGGTAAGAATTAGTAAAACCGGCTATTGCTTTACTTGCCGCAATGCAATAATTGTCAATCTCATATTGCAATACAAACCTGTCGGACATAGCCAATGATTTACCCAGTTGAAGTTCCACTAAAGCTTTTTGCAAATTAATTGCCTCTTCTCTGGGGTATGTGCCATCAATATCACCAACAACGGATGTGTCTATTATGGCAGTGATTTCTCTTAGTTTCTGATCAATGCAATCGAGCTGAAGTGCAGCGCGTGTTTTAGCAGTTTCCTTTGCACAGGATGCTAAAAAAACCGAACTGAGCAAAACAGAAAAAAGCAGGCAGGAAAAGTTTTTCATTTTAAAATCGTATTAGCATGTAAACAGATGCAAAAATCTGTTCCGATAGGTTAATTTGAAGGTTAATTTTGGATTAATTTTAGATTAATAACGAGTTAATTTCTATAACCAATGGAAAATAAATAGCACGTGGGATAGTTTTCAGGTTTCAGGGAGATTAATTACCCCCGTTTGCCCCAGTCCTAAAATGCTCTGGAATGATAAGATTAGCTGCTTAATTCTGATAGCAGGAATTGTCAGAAAAAGTTAATACCAGATTTTGAAAAATAATATTTCATCTATAAATTTCTTTTATTAGTCAAATCCTGAAAAGATAAAGGGAATCCGTCGCTGTTTTCGCGTTTGTACGAAAGCAGGTAGGAGTTGTATCTCTTTTTTGCCAGATCTGACCTTTTTAAATTTAAATATGATACTATTTCATAATGCAGTACAAGTTCATTTTGTTCGTCAATGCAGTTTAAAATCTGAGCCATCTGAATGACTTTGATGTAGTTGAGATCTTTAAAATATCTTTCCAGAAGAGGTTGCAGTATGGTTAAAACCACATCATCAAATTCTTTCTTATATGGGTCAAAACATTCATTATTTATTGATTTCAGGAAAGAACCTTTTGACAAGACACTTATCAATTTCTGAAGTGCTACGGTATTTTCGTTATCCGAAATAATGTCTTTCAGAATACTTTGATATTCGAAATAGTCACAATAAAAAAGCTCGTTTGTTTCAAGCAAAAGATGTCCCTTGTTGTTAATTAATTGAATACCCTCTATATCAGAAAGGATATGTGTAAGTTGATTGAGCGTAACACCTTTGGAGTTTTTTGCTTTCTCAACAGGTTTATCAGGCCATATATTCAAATATATTTGCTGCGAAGTAACTCCTTCGCCCTTCCTGATATATTCCAGGAAAATGAAAAGAAAGAGCTGCTTGATCCTGGGACTGAACAAATGCGTTATATCCCGGCTGTTTTTATCAAAAGCCTTAAAATCCCCAAACAGGTATATTGCATTGTGCTTTTTCGGATAGCTTATTGCATCTGCATCTACATCATTCGGTTTGCTGATTACCTGATCCGACAATTGGCTGTTTTTAGCCCGATACCTTTTTCGGAGAAATAAAAACAAACTGCCTCCGCCAAAAATCAACATAAAAAGCATTGAATAGCCTATCCATGAATTATTGACAGCAAATTTAGATTTGATAAAGAACTTACCCGAAACCGGCGGCTCGGACAGGGAGTAAACTCTTATAACAGACGAACCATCAGTCTGAAATTCCTGTGTGGTACAATATAATTCTTTTGTAATGGAATTCAGGTACAGGTTTGCATTTGTTTCAATCCGCTCAGAGTTCATTGCGATCGAGTCTCCCAAAATCTCATACCTGCCATCGCTTACATTAAACTGGTATAATTTCAAAAACGTATTCGGGATATATTCCGGATAACAGATTGTGTAAAACGATTGTTTGTCATCGGATAAAACCATATTCCTCACAGAAACCAATCCTTCATTTCCGATCAATGTATTCCATAGCTTTTTGATAGTATGGTTTTGATGATCTATACGATAGCAATCATAATAGTGTGTTTTGCCTAAGCCCTGATCTCCGGTTTTATTGCCTATGCCGCCAAAAAGCAACGTATTGTTCTTATCCTCAATGGCCTGTCCTGAAAAAAACCGGGGAGTAATAGTGTCGCCACTATACTGAATGAGATTCCATTTATCCAGGGCAATATTATACTCATGAAAATCGCCCGCAAATTTCCGGTTTCCGAATCCGCCAAAAATAATATACACTTGATTTTCAGGACTAAAAAAACCATTATGGTGATGCCGCTGCTGTTGCAGTTGAAGTTGGCTCTTATCGGTCCAGGTTAGCTTTTCAAGGTCTAAAGCAGCAATGGTGGTGCTGCTTTGTGGCAAATCGTTAACCTCGTATGCGTATACAGCCTGATTTGCTGAGTCTATAAAACTCATGCCAAGGCGCATTGGTACTTTTAATTCATTCTTATACTTTCTGGCTGATATTTTATTTGATTTACAATCAAATAAAACGATTGAATCTTTGTTTAAAATTATTATCCGTTGTTGCCTGGTATCAAAATTTAAAGCAGCAACAGTTTTCGCTTTATATGTATAGCGCAGTTTCCAATGATACGAATCATTAATTAACCAGACCGGGTTATCAACTTTTCCATATAAATCACCTTCGATGTTATGCACATCACGGCCATCATTTTCATCAAGGTTGAAAGTGAATGATTTTTTTTCTCCTTCAATAGAAAGTTTCCTGATTGCAAATTTAGGTACATCAACTACATTATCGTATTTGCCAAAAAAGATGACTGGAGAAAATCGATTTTTGTACTGCTTGAAATAAGAAGTGTATAGTTTATCATCAACCTTAATTTCAATTGCATTTTTATCAGAAAGGAAATTTATTTTTAAACGATGCCACCTCCGGTATCCAAGGTCGGTCTTTTTAATCGGAATCTGAAGCAAGTTTTGTTTGCTGTCGATATTGAAATCTAAAAAGACATAATAATCCTTTTCACTAAGCGTAAGCGAAAAGGATGCATTCGACTCTTTATCCTGAATTGAACAAATATAACCGAATGAAATGGTATCAAGTATCGATAAGTCGAACGACACAGTAAAATGATTATCAAAAACAGGCGATTTATTAATGAATACATCATACGAGGTCCTTTCGGATATCAGCTTGTCGTTGGCCTGGAATAAAAGACCTTGTGCGGAAACACGGTGTGAAATCCCAAAAAGCACAAAAATGCATATCAGAACATATGTTTTTCTTACATACCCCAATAAGTGTTCTGTTTTCAATATTTTCCCCTTAAGCAGTAAATGAATTGCAGTTTGATAACCTTGTTTATGAACTAAAATATTCGGTAATCATAAAGTTACTGCATTCGCAAAAGTATAAAAAAAACGAATTGATAATAAATCCATAATCGGGATGGCTTATTAACTGCATATAACCTTAAATCAGCTATTAGTGGATTTTGCTTTAATGAATTTAATTTTTAGTAATAGATTTACTGCACGCACCTCGGTGATTATCTTGCAAGAACTTTATAATTTGTTAATATATTGATAAACAATTATTTGTCTACCCATAAAGTAAGGTATTCTGAATATCAGACAAATACAAGTTTGAGGTACAAATGATTTACAAAAAATATTAGTGTTAACACTATTTTGATAATTATTTGCTTCTCTCACTAACAGTGTTATACCATTTTGCCTTTTGCGCCATCACGCGTCGGGAGACGCGCGCCAGCAAGGGAAAGGATTCGCGCGGTAGCGGGGTATTCTATATGAATTATCTTCGTTTCTTCGTCCATAGATGTGAGATACTGAAAATGTCAGAATTCACAATAGTTCTTATGCTCTTTTATTTTAACTTTCAGTCTGGCCGAAAGATACCTATTTCCCGCTCCAGGCGCATCAAGTATTGTTTGTGGGTTTTATTCCGGGTGCATCTTTAAGTTGCGCCCGGACTAGCTCCATCGAGGCCGGGTGCAACTTAAAGTCACGCTCGGACTAGCCGGATTGAGGTAATAAGTATTTCCATTGCAACATCGCTCAGATGGATTACATATGAAGATCAGTTCCGGGTAGCCGCTGTTTAACTTCCTGGTGTTTTGCGGCTGCGTATTTTATGGTTTGCTGGTAGAGGGTTTGGATGTCCATTTGTGATTTATAATAGGTTTAAATAGGTAGGACTGAGGAAAGAATGCAAAATGGCAAACTCAGGAAAGTTGAGAGAATTAAACTGTTATACATTGAGAGACGGGTGCTAGCCAGGGCTACATATTTTTACCGTCATGCGGCGGAAGAGGCGTGCCAGCTTGGGAAATTGCATTATCTTTTTAAAAGTTCGTGATTTATACTCTCTTCTTCAATCCATTTTTCGGGCACTAATTTTTCTAAAAGTTGTTTTGCTTCAAGCGAGAAAAGTGAAAGGTCAATGTGTGTTTTCCATTCGCTTTCTATGTCATGTAAC
>Ga0136636_10002886_pt1 | contig 10268 bp, 8 predicted proteins | sample AntDrymUQ8522106_2_FD_104653 | JGI IMG/M metagenome (GOLD analysis project Ga0136636, IMG submission 104653) | Polar desert sand microbial communities from Dry Valleys, Antarctica - metaG UQ852 (21.06) | ecosystem: Environmental > Terrestrial > Soil > Desert | place: Antarctica: Dry Valley... | reverse complement strand
TGCCGTAAATTGTTCAAAGCAAAATATTGGCTTTTTTTAGTTTTATATTTTTTTGCTACGATTGTTATCTTTGTTGATTGGAATTAATAAACGAATAGAATATGTCAACAATAAAAGTAGGTTTGGTTCAACAAAAAATGTCGAATAATGTAAGTGAAAACATACAAAAACTGACATTAAATATTAAAAAGTTGGCAGCAGAAGGGGCTCAATTAATTGTACTGCCAGAATTACATAACTCACTGTATTTTTGTCAGACTGAGGATGTTAATATGTTTAATTTAGCTGAAACAATTCCTGGATCATCAACAGAATATTATGGCGAATTAGCCAAACAATATAACGTAGTGCTAGTAACCTCACTTTTCGAAAAACGAGCGCCTGGTTTGTATCACAATACTGCAGTGGTTTTTGAAACGGATGGTTCTATGGCTGGTAAATATCGAAAAATGCATATTCCTGATGATCCGGCTTATTACGAAAAGTTTTATTTCACTCCGGGAGACTTAGGATTTGAACCTATTGCTACATCAGTTGGGAAATTGGGTGTTTTGATTTGCTGGGATCAATGGTATCCCGAAGCTGCGCGCTTAATGGCTATGAGGGGAGCTGATGTACTTATTTATCCAACAGCAATAGGATGGGAAAGTACCGATGAACAGACTGAAAAACTGCGTCAACAAGATGCTTGGGTTATTTCGCAGCGTGGGCATGCGGTTGCCAATGGATTACCAGTAATATCTGTTAATCGCGTAGGTCATGAAGCTGATCCATCGGGAGTTACAAATGGAATTGAGTTTTGGGGACATAGTTTTGTTGCTGGACCACAAGGCGAATTATTAGAAAAAGGCTCAAATGATAAAGAACAAAATTTGCTTGTGATGGTTGATTTAAAACGATCAGAAAATGTGAGGCGTATATGGCCATTTTTTAGAGATCGTAGAATTGATGCTTATCAAGGCATTGTTCAACGTTTTTTAGATAATTAATTTGTGTAGCAATGGTATTGACAAAAGGAAAATATAGAGGACGCACCGTTCCCAATAAATACTTCTTATTTATTGGTTTGACTTTAATTGCATTAGGAGTAGTTGTTAATTTGGCAAGCGGGCGCGTCGTTTATGGGTATACAATTTTAGGTATGGGCGGTGCATTAAAAGGAGTTTATCTTTACCAATCGGTCAAAGCTGGGTTGATAATTTTAGGCAGTTCAATTTATTATTTAGGAATTGGAATGGGGCTGATGGTGATATCTCAAATACTTAAATTTACTGATTCTTGGAGTCATTCAATTGAGTATATTCTGATTGCAGGAATTGTTTTTAAATCGATTTTTGTGATTCAAGTTGTTTTTAAAACACGTAAAAAACGGATTGAAACAAAGCAAGTTATTTGAGCACATAAGGTAATATTCTAACGTATTCGATGGATTGAGGAGTTACTTTTACCTGTACTGGAATAATCTCCACGCCTTGTTTTTCTGCTAAAATTAGGCCGTTTGCGTAATCAGGATCAATTTCCACCGCAGGTGCAAAAATATCCACATCCATGCGCTGAATGATGTATAGCATCACACATCGATATCCCTCTTTCTTCAAATCCATGAGACCATGCAAATGCTTGAGTCCTCGGGTTGTTTTGGCATCGGGAAACAATGCAAATTCGTTGTGTTTGTACGTTACGTTTTTCACCTCCACAATACATGTTTCTTGCTCGTTTTGTGCAACAATGTCAAAACGGCTATTGGCAAATGTAACTTCGCGGCTTACCTTGTTATAGCCGCATAAAGGAGCAATTATTTGATTTGTAATAGATTCGAATGCAAATGTATTGGGGTTGTTAGTATTTATACCAACCCAATTGTCGTTTATTTTAATCATCTCCCAAGTGAATTGAGTTCGTCGCAAAGGATTGTTAGCTGGTGAAAGGTAAACCTCAGCGCCGATTTCGATGCAGCTTTTCATGGATCCACTGTTGGTGCAATGAGCGGTTATTATTTCGCCTGAATCCAATTGAATATCAGCTAAAAAGCGTTTGTATCTGTTAATCAGTTTCCCATGAATGAGTGGAGATGTGAAATTCATTTTTTGTGAGAAATTATGGAATTACTATTTTTACAGCAATTTTTACAAAGATAGGTTTTTCAATATCAGATCATCGAACCTAATTTCACTAAAGTCAAAATAAATTAATAGATTGCTTTTTGTTTATGAATAAGATTCCTTGTCGCGAAAAATGTGGAGCTTGTTGCATTCAGCCAAGTATTTCATCTTCAATACCAAGTTTGAATGGAGGTAAACTAGGTGGTGTAAAATGTATTCATTTGTTAGATGATTTGCTTTGTGGTATTTTTCATTCGCCTGATAGACCAGCGGTTTGTGGAGGTTTTCAGGCCGATACTTTGGTGTGTGGTTATTCGCGACGTGAGGCCATGACTATTTTGGGCGATTTGGAAGGAGTTGGTTATGACGAATCTAAAGATGAATATCGACACCTTAATTAGTCTTTGACGTTTTCATGCAAAGACTAATTAAGTCACTCCAAATTTTGTTTGTTTGATATAAGGATTATATCCCCAATTATTATCTAACAAGACAGATGTTTGGCGGTTTGTATCAAATCATTTATTTTGAACTTAATTAATTTCTCTACTTTTGACAAGCTTAAGTTCTCATATTTTAGGATGAATTGCCATTGCAAGGGAATTAATAAATAATTGACATCAAAAAACACCATCAAATGGAATCCATAATTAGTTACGATTTAAAAAAGATATTTACAGAACAACCAACTCTTCAACATTTATTTGTTGCAATCTCGTTTATAACAGTCGCCTTATTGTTAGGTTTATTTATTCGGAAGTTTCTAATGAATTGGCTCTTTCGGGTAGCTCAAAAATCACGTTGGAAAGGCGATGATGTGTTATTAAAAGCATCGAACGGTATATTAGAATTCTTTTTTGTTGTAGGGGGATTATACTTAGCAGTTTATTATTTTCCTTTCATACCTCGAGTTGAATCGGCGTTATTTAAAGTTCTGGAGATTATTTCCACCTTGCTTATTACTGTCATTTCTTCTCGCATTGCCATTGGATTTATTAATGCCTATCAAGATAATCAAGATCGCGAATCGTCCTCGTCTTCTCTATTTGTTGTTGTTATAAACGTTGTAGTCTATTCGATGGGTGTTTTAATCATTCTATCGTCTCTTGGCATATCAATTGCCCCTTATTTAACCGCCTTAGGGGTTGGCGGTTTAGCGGTTGCTTTGGCGTTACAGGACACCTTATCGAATGTATTTGCAGGTCTTCAAATATTAGCTGCTAAAAATATTTCTCCAAACGATTATATACAGCTTGAAAATGGCGATGAAGGTTATGTTATTGATATTAATTGGCGTAGCACAACTATTCGAGCACTGCCTAATCGTATGATTATCATTCCGAATAATAAATTAGCCGCATCAACGGTTAAAAATTTTAGTAAACCCGATTTGGAAATATCTGTATTGGTTGATGTTGGTGTGAGTTATAATAGTGATTTAGAACATGTTGAGCAAGTAACTATCGATGTTGCCAAGTCGATTATGAAAAGGGTAGAGGGAGGCGTAACTGATTTTGAGCCTTTCACGAGATATCATACTTTTGATGCTTATAGTATTAATTTTTCGGTTATAATGCGAGCCCATCAATTTGTTGATCAATATATGATTAAGCATGAGTTTGTAAAACTCCTTCATAAACGTTATCAGGAAGAAGGAATTGAAATTCCGTTCCCAATTACCACAGTTATGATGTCGAAATCCTCAGAATCAGCTATAAAATAGATTTACGTACTGAAGTTTTAAAAAGATAGTTGCACTTTAATATTTTTACATATATAGAAATTAGCATAGCCACGAATAGTTTTATTTCGTGACTATCTATTAATCTTTATTTTAAATATTTTTTAATGTGTCTAGGCGATTTGTTAAATAAATCGATAATTTTATATTTAAGTACTTCGTTAGAAATAATGTCGTATTTTATTTAGCTAATAGATTCACTAAGAGCACAAACGAAAAACAATAAATAGGTCTGAAACCTTAAGTCAGCAATAAAACCATAAAGTGATGGAAAAAAACAAACCTCTTTTAAGAAATACTAATTGCTATACGGTTTTATTATTGTTGGTTATAAGTCTGAATATTACCTGCTTAACAGCTCAGAGCAAGCTCTTAACCAAATCGAAAAAAGCAATCGAAAGTTATGAATTTGCTAAAGCTGATTATTATAGAGGGAAATACGATCAAGCTTTAACTAATATTAATCAAGCCATTTCGAAGGATAAGCGTTTTATTGAAGCTCATTTGTTAAAAGCTGAAATTTTCTTTTCTACACATCGATATCAAAATGAAAAAGATGCTTGGCTAAATGTTATCTCAATCGATTCGTTTTATTATAAACCAGCTTATTATAATTTGGGAGTGGTTGATTTTAATTTAGGTAATTACGACCAATCAGAAATATGGTTTAATAAATACAATCAGTTATCACAAGGCGATAAAAACAAAATAAAAACCAGCTCATGGTTGCTGCGAATATCATTTGCCAAGGAAGCTGTTTACAATCCCAAACAAGTACTGCCGGTTAATGCTGGTCCACAAATAAACAGCCGTTACGACGAGTACTGGCCAAGCTTAACAGCTGACGAGAAAACAATGGTTTTTACGGTTTTAGTTCCACGAGACTCTATTGCATTTTTAAGTGGTCAAATGTCGAAAACCGCTTCGAATTTTCAAGAGGATTTTTATCTCTCAATAAATAAAAATGGATGGCAAATGCGCGAAACAGCTTTATCTCCATTGAATTCCCCTAACAACGAAGGTGCTCAAACACTTTCGGCCGATGGTAATATGATGTTTTTTACAGCTTGTGGTCGTTCCGGAGGATTGGGGAGTTGCGATATTTGGTTCTCGCGTCGAATAAATAACGGATGGAGTCAACCATTAAATATTGGAGCCCCAGTAAACACTCCTTTTTGGGAGTCGCAGCCTAGTTTTTCATCTGATGGTAAAACTCTATTTTTTGTGAGTAACCGCACAGGAGGTTATGGGAAAAAAGATATTTGGCAGGCATCCATAGTTGGTTTTCGCGATGATAGCACACCTATTTTCGGCCAGTTAACGAATTTAGGTGAGATGATTAATACGGATGGAGATGAGAATTCACCGTTCATGCATTTCGATAATCAAACCCTTTACTTCTCATCTGATGGATGGCCTGGGATGGGGCAAATGGATTTGTTCTTGTCGCATCGCGATTCGTTAAATAACTGGCACGAACCTAAAAACTTAGGATATCCTATCAATTCGTCCAACGATGAGATAGGTTTGATTGTTAATGCATCAGGTAACAAAGCATATTATTCGTCAGATGGTTTAACCGATGGTTATGGAGGAAAAGATATTTATTGGTTTGATTTGCCCGTTGATTTAAAGCCGAACCCTGTTTCATATGTTAAGGGTGAAATTTATGATGATGAGACAAAACTGCCTTTAAAGGCTGATTTTGAATTGATTAATTTAAAATCTAAAAAAACTGAAATAGAATCGCAAAGTAGGGCAGATGATGGGAGTTTTTTATTGTGTTTAGCTCCTGGTAATAACTATGGATTAAATGTATCAAAAAAAGATTATTTGTTTTACTCAGGGAATTTTAATCTCGAAAAGGTTCATGGATTGCAGGATCCCAAAACACTTGTGATTTATTTAAAACCAATTAAAAAGGGGTCATCTATTATCCTCGAGAATGTATTTTTCGATACCGATTCGTTTAACTTACGACCTGAATCAGATGTTGAATTACAGAAAATAGTTCAGTTTTTATCGGTAAATACTACGCTGTCGGTTGAAATACAAGGGCATACCGATAATGTTGGAAATGCGCAATATAATTTAGACTTGTCGACAAAACGCGCTTTGTCAGTCTATTCTTATCTTAAAGTTAATGGTGTTCAACCATCGAGATTGCAGTATAAAGGTTTTGGTATGCAAGTGCCAATTAGCGATAATACTTCTCCCGAGGGAAGAGCCAAAAATCGACGCACCGAGATGGTTGTAATTAAATAGTTGTCGGCACGAAAGCCCCAAGTATTATCGATAAATCTTCATAAAAACCGAAGTGTAATAAAAAAGCTCAGTAACCAATTAATATGTGGTAGCTGAGCTTTTAAAATATGTTGATTGGTTTTTATCGAATTGGGAGCTTATGCATTTAAAAATTTTGAGAGCGTATCCATTAATATTTGCAATCGAATGGGTTTGGCTAAATAGTCATCGCATCCTGCTTCAAGGCATTTTTCTTTTTCGCCCGACATAACATGAGCAGTTTGAGCAATGATTGGAATTTTTGGGTCAATCGCTTTTATTTGCCTTGTAGCAGTATAACCATCCATAATAGGAAGCTGAAGATCCATTAATACCAAGTCAATTGTGTTTTCTTTAAACATAGTAACGGCCTCTTGGCCATCTTTTGCCCATAAAATTTTAGCATTTGTTTTACGTAGAGCAGCATCAAAAAATATTTTGTTGGTATCCACGTCTTCAACAACTAAAATAACCTTATCACCCCAGTTTTGAACCAATGCTTTATTAATATTCTCAGAGCTATTATTCATTTTTTTAATTTCAATATTCGTATTAACGAAATTAGGGTTTGTTTACTAATAATCCAAACGATGCATAGGATAATATTTTTTTATTTCATAGCAAAGTAATGTGTTTATTTTCTTAAACTATGGTTTATTTTTTTGCTCTTCTGCTTTTTAATGGATCATAATAGAGGTAAGTTTGTTGTTAAAATGTGCTGGGAATTAAAGGAATTATTTTTTGAATATTGATTAAGCTCGTTTGACTTAATTTCAAGCAAAAGACATTGGTAATTGAATAAGTTGTTTTTATGTTACGATTTTTGTTTTTAGCAGTATACTTCAATCTATTTTTGATAATTGGGTTTTGTCAAAATATTAATGATATTTATAATAAACTAACACTGGAGCAGAGAGTTGCTCTTTTATTTTTACCCAGTGAGACGAATTGGAAATCTTCTGTCGATATTAATTCTCCAATGCAACTTCCTATATCAGGGAAAAGAGTTGTATATAGGTTGGGATATGCCAATAATTCTGAAATGTCTGATGTTATTTCAGCTCAAACTATTGAAGCATCAGATATTTTATTAGTCAAAGAGCTATTTTATCAACAATTAAACCAAAATACCAATACAATTGGATTAATAGTTTCAAGCTTAGGGCTAGAGTCTTGGATGTTAAATAAAAACACCAAAATTCCTTTCGTGCAATACATGTGTTTGATGCTTAATTCTAAGTTAAACAATAAAACTAACCAATTGGAAGCTTGGGGTGTTATCCCTTTCCCATCTGTTTTTGTTACCAATTCAGTTGTAAATAATGAATTTAATACTCAAGGTATTTATAAGTCAAATATTTTGATGTTGAAGGATGGTTTGCCTTTGAATGCAAATAAAACTGAATTGGGTTTTACTTTTAAAGATATAATGGAAGAGAACTTGCTTTTTATCTCCGATAATTTAAATCGGGATATTAAAATGGTAGCGAAAGCCATTTCTGATAATTTAATCAGTGAAAAATTGATTGAAGAAAGAGTGAAATACCTTTTATCAGCTTTGATCAATCGAAGGTTTGAATCCAAACAATTGAATAATAGTAGTGATGATAATCTAACCTATTATCGCAATCGAGTGATCGAAAATTCGATTGCGTTAGTTCGTAATCAAAAGCATCTGATTCCAATAAATTTTACAGAAATAAGTAGCTTATCTGTTATTGATCAGCGAGCTAAGAAAAATAGTTCTGCTAAAGAAATTGCCTCCTTTCATTATTATTCTACTCAATGGGTTGATAAAATCGCTGATTTAAGTCTGAATCAAGGAAAATCACCTTTGTTTGTTTTTTTATGCGATAACATAAATCAATTGGCATCTTCGGCATTGAATTCGTGGCAATTAAAAAGTAAATATCCCAACTCGAGGATTGCTTTAATACTAGCATCTCAAATAAATGCTTCCAATTATGTAGCCAATGATTACTCTTGTTTTGATGCAATTATTCTTGGCTATCAATCTGATGCAACAACTGTTGATTTATGCGTGCAAGGTTTGTTCGGAGGTATTAGTTTAAAAGGTAAGTCGGTGGTTTCGCTGAAAGGATTTATGGAGAGAAACAATCAGTTAATGTTAAATAAATGTCGTTTGAAATTTGGAATGCCAACCGAAGTGGGGATGGTGGCTGATAGTTTGATTAAGATAGATAAAATGATTAGAGATGCAATTGATTTAGATGCTGCGCCAGGTGCTCAAATAATAATAGCCCGAAATGGCACTGTAGTCTATCGAAAAGCATTTGGGAAATGCTCCTACGTAACTAACGAACCTGTTGATTTTGGAAAATTATACGATATCGCTTCGGTCACTAAAATAATGGCCACCACACCAATGGTAATGCACTTATTTGAAAACAAACGAATTGATTTAAATCAAACGTTGAAAGAGCTGCTTCCTGGCGCCGACAACAGTAATAAGGCCACTATTACTCTGCAAGAATTGTTGATTCATAAAGCCGGTTTACCTGCGAGTATGCCAACTTTTTTCACTTTAATTGATAGGCAAAACTTGGATGGGAATTTAGTTAGTAAAAAACGCACGGGACAGTTTTCGATTCAAATAGATGAAAGGCTTTTTTTAAATTCAAACATTAAGATGCGAGCTGATTTGCTTGCATCAAAACAAGACACGAGTTTTAGCATTGAAACGGCCAAAGGTTTATATTTAAATAAAAACTACTTGGATTCGATCTATTTCTTGATGTTAACGGCAAGGGTTGATCCTCTAAAATCTTATAAATATAGCGATATGGGACTTTGTTTTTTGCAACGAGTGATTGAGCTAAAAGAGAAAAATAAATTGAATGATTTAGTTGATTCAATATTTTATAAACCCATGGGTATTGAAGCCATGACTTACTTACCATTAAAAAGGTTTAGCCCTTCGCATATTGTTCCTACCGAATATGATCATGCTTTTCGTAAGCAGTTACTGCGTGGATATGTTCACGATCCAGCTGCTGCATTATTGGGTGGCGTTTCGGGGAATGCAGGATTATTTTCGAATGCTGATGAGATGGCCAAAATGATGCAAATGTATTTAAATGATGGGGTTTATGGACAACAACGATATTTTCAACCTCAAACGGTTCAGCTATTTACCAATCCGGGGATAACATCTGTCCGCAGGGGATTGGGTTTCGATAAACCAGAAACAGATCCTGATAAAGTGAGTCCTGTTTGCGGAGAGGCATCGCCCAAATCGTTTGGACATTTAGGATTTACAGGAACCATTGCCTGGGCCGATCCCGAGACAGGTTTGGTATTTATTTTCCTTTCGAACCGAGTGAATCCTTATGGTTGGAATAAAAAGTTGACTGAGAGTAATGTGCGATCGAAAATAATGAGTCAGGCATATAAATCGATTGCGCCAGTTAAAAAATAGATTGATACTACCTTGGAAATGAGAGATATGCCGAATAGACTTTTGATACTTATTTTAACATTACTATTTTGTTCAAATAATTATGGTCAGACAATAAATCAGGGGAGTAAAAGTAATTCAAGAAATACAGTATATGGTGAATTGTTAGGTAGTGCTGGATATTTATACAATGTAACCTAAGATCGAATTGTCCTTACAAAAGAGAAAAATAATATTTCGGTTGGCTTAGGAGTTCAATATTTTCCTTCTTCGTATATTGCAAGTGATAACATCTTTAGTATATCTCCCCAGATTAATTATTTTTATGGGATAAAGCACCATTTTGAGACTGGCTTGGGCGTTGCATATGATTTTATTAGTAAAGATTTTTTTATCCCTATTCGAATTGGTTATAGATATCAAAAGCCAAATGGGGGATTGTTTTATAAAATTGGATTTACACCATTGCTATCAAAATCTTATCCAATATTTGGAGAAGGATTTTCAATTATTCCTTGGGCAGGCTTAGCATTTTGAATATACATTTTGAAAGATAACGTATTGTTATACACCCAAGCATAGCATTATCCAGCATTGTAAGTCGAGTTTTATTGAGATGTAAATAGAAGCAGAGGAAAAACATATTGAAACAACTAAATGGTACCATCAAAATTGACATAAATGGCAACAAAACCCTAGTTTCTCATTTGTAAAGGTGAAGATG
>Ga0136636_10002885_pt1 | contig 10271 bp, 9 predicted proteins | sample AntDrymUQ8522106_2_FD_104653 | JGI IMG/M metagenome (GOLD analysis project Ga0136636, IMG submission 104653) | Polar desert sand microbial communities from Dry Valleys, Antarctica - metaG UQ852 (21.06) | ecosystem: Environmental > Terrestrial > Soil > Desert | place: Antarctica: Dry Valley... | reverse complement strand
GGCCCGGCGCATGGCCGAGCGCCTGCCGGTGATCCGCCAGCCGCCCGCGCAATGGCTCGACTGGTGGGGCTTCACCGGCGCCGGCGCAGCGGCCGTGCAGGCGGTGTGGCCACAGGCCCGGCGACAGGTGGTCGAGCCCACCCCGGCGCTGCAGGCGCGCAGCCGCCAGGCGCTGAACGCACCGTGGTGGGCCTGGGGCGCGCGGCGCCAGGCCGCAGCGCAACCGGTGTGGCTCAGCAGCGAGGTGCCCGCCGGCCAGGCCCAGATGCTGTGGGCCAACCTGGTGCTGCACACCGCCGCCGACCCTGCCGCCAGCCTGGCCGCCTGGCATCGGGCGCTGGCGGTCGACGGCTTCCTGATGTTCTCCTGCTTCGGCCCCGACACCTTGCGTGAGCTGCGCGCCGTGTATGCCGACGCCGGCTGGTGCGCGCCGCACCCGCCCTATGCGGACATGCATGACCTGGGCGACCTGCTGGTGCACGGCGGCTTTGCCGACCCGGTGATGGACCAGGAGACGATCCACCTGAGCTGGTCGTCACCCGATGCGCTGCTGACCGAACTGCACAGCCTGGGTGGCCACCTGGGCCGCGACCGCTTCGGGGGTCTGCGCACGCCGCGCTGGCAGGCGCGGTTGCGCCATGCGCTGGCCGCCCTGGCTGGTGCCGACGGCCGCATCACGATGCGCTTCGAGCTGGTCTACGGCCATGCCTACAAAGCCGCACCCCGCCCGGCGCGCGGCGGGCCGGCGGTGGTCTCGCTGGAGCACCTGCACAGCGGCCCGCCCCGGGCCGGCCGGCCGGGAACTGCATAGGCTTGGCCGGGCCGCCGAATCGGCTGGGCACTCCGCTAGAATTCGGTGTTGATCCGGAGTGACAAGGCCTGCTGTCGGTGAGTGTCAGGCTGCTCAATCTGCCGCTACTGCCGATTGAGCGTTGTTGCTGCACTCCGATCTGACCTGTTTCCATCACCGAGCCGCCATGTCCGTCACCATTGCCCCCAGCCCCTGGCCCGCGCCACCCGCCGCGCGGCAGGATGGCGGCTGGCGCTTCGGCCGCGAACAATCGGCGCCGCTGGGCTGGTTGTTCGACCTGCGGCGCAATGTCTCGATCACGCCGCGCCAGCTGTTGGGCAGCTACGCCCTGCTATGCGCCGTCTCGTTGGCGGTGGCTGGTGGTTTCTGGTTGCACGGGGTCACCGTGGTCAGCCTGTTCACCGGGCTGGAACTGCTGGCTGTGGGTGCGGCGCTGCTGGTGTTTGCCCGCCACGCCGGTGACCGCGAGACCATCACGTTGACCCAGCGTGAGATCTCGGTGGTCAAGCGGGTGGGCCCGGTGGTCGAACAAGTGCGGTTCCGTGCCGAATGGATGCGGGTGGAGCCGGTGGCCGGTGACGGTTCGCTGGTGGAGCTGTCAGGTGAAGGCCGCAGTGTGCGGGTGGGCCGCCATGTGCGCCCGGAAATGCGGGTGGCGCTGGCGCAAGAGTTGCGGCGGGCCTTGCGGCTGGCGCGCGCGGCTGGCGCCCAGGCGGTGGATCACGAAACTGAAGCATGACGACGATGACGATGAAGACATGGATGTCCCGCAGCCTGCGGGGTGCTGCGGCCCTGGCGCTGTCCGGTGGTCTGCAAGCCGCCTGGGCGGTCGGCGACCTGGCCGGCGGCCCGGCCAAGAACCAGCTGGACCTGCACCCGCCCGTCACCCGGATCGCCAGCGAGGTGCAGGGGCTGCATTACTTCATGCTGATCATCTGCCTGGTGATTTTCCTGGCCGTGTTCGGGGTGATGTTCTATTCCATCTTCAAGCACCGCAAGTCGGTCGGCGCGAAGGCGGCCAACTTCCACGAGAGCGTGTCCGTCGAGATCGCCTGGACCGTGGTGCCCTTCATCATCGTGGTGGTGATGGGCCTGATGGCGACCAAGACCGTGGTGGCCATGAAGGACACCAGCAACGCCGACCTGACCATCAAGACCACCGGCTACCAGTGGAAGTGGGGATACGACTACCTCAAGGGCGAGGGGGAGGGCATCGGCTTCCTGTCCACGCTGGACATGGCCCATCGCGCCATGTCCGATGCCGGCAAGCCTGTGGGCGACAACTACCTGTTGAAGGTCGACAACCCGCTGGTGGTGCCGGTGAACAAGAAGATCCGCATCATCACCACCGCCAACGACGTGATCCACAGCTGGATGGTGCCGGCGTTTGCCGTCAAGCAGGACGCGATTCCCGGCTTCGTGCGCGACACCTGGTTTCGTGCCGAGAAGATCGGCGACTTTTACGGCCAGTGCGTCGAGCTGTGCGGCAAGGAACACGCCTACATGCCCATCCATGTGAAGGTGGTGTCCGCCGAGGACTACACCAAGTGGGTGGACGGCAAGAAAAGAGAAATGGCCGCCAAGGCCGACGACCCGAGCAAGGTCTGGACGCTGGCAGCGCTGGCCGAGCGCGGCGAGAAGACCTACAGCGTCAACTGCGCCGTGTGCCACAAGGCCGATGGCAAGGGCGCCGGTCCGATCAAGGGGCTGGACGGCGCCGCCGTGGTGCTGGACGACGAGACGAGCAAGGTGATTGACATCCTGTTGAACGGCGCCAACAACGGCACCATGCCGGCCTGGAAGACACTGTCGGACACCGAGATCGCTGCCGTCATCACCTACACCAAGAACAGCTGGTCGAACAAGACGGGCCAGATCGTTCAGCCGGCTGACGTGATGGCTGCCCGCAAGTGACCCGCCGACCCATCTCCGATTCGAAGAATCAGCCGCTGAAAGGCAACGCCCCATGAGCGCCGTCCTCCCGCAACACGGGCCTCACGACCACACCCACGACGACCATGGCCACGGCCCGCTCAAGGGCTGGCGGCGCTGGGTGTTCGCGACGAACCACAAGGACATCGGCACGATGTACCTGTTGTTCTCGTTTGCCATGCTGATGGTCGGCGGCGTGCTGGCGCTGTGCATCCGCGCTGAGTTGTTCCAGCCCGGCCTGCAGTACTTCAACCCGGAGCTGTTCAACTCGTTCACCACGATGCACGGGCTGATCATGGTGTTCGGCGCCATCATGCCGGCCTTCGTCGGCTTCGCGAACTGGATGCTGCCGCTGCAGATCGGCGCCAGCGACATGGCCTTCGCGCGCATGAACAACTTCAGCTTCTGGCTGATGATTCCGGCGGCCATCATGCTGGCGGGTTCGTTCTTCATGCCCGGTGGCGCTCCGGCAGCCGGCTGGACCCTGTACGCGCCGCTGTCGCTGCAGATGGGTCCCAGCATGGACGCCGCCATCTTCGCCCTGCACATCCTCGGCGCCAGCTCGATCATGGGCTCGATCAACATCATCGTCACCATCCTGAACATGCGCGCGCCCGGCATGACACTGATGAAGATGCCGCTGTTCGCCTGGACCTGGCTGATCACCGCCTACCTGCTGATTGCGGTGATGCCGGTGCTGGCCGGCGCCATCACGATGACGTTGACCGACCGCCACTTCGGCACCAATTTCTTCAACCCCGCCGGCGGCGGCGACCCGGTGATGTACCAGCACATCTTCTGGTTCTTCGGGCACCCCGAGGTCTACATCATGATCCTGCCGGCGTTCGGCATCGTCAGCGCCATCATCCCCACCTTCGCCCGCAAGCGCCTGTTCGGCTACACCTCGATGGTCTACGCCACCGCGTCGATCGCGATCCTGTCGTTCATCGTCTGGGCGCACCACATGTACACCACCGGCATGCCGGTGACCGGCCAGCTGTTCTTCATGTACGCCACGATGCTGATCGCGGTGCCCACCGGCGTGAAGATCTTCAACTGGATCGCCACCATGTGGCGCGGCTCGATGACCTTCGAGACGCCGATGCTCTGGGCCGTGGGCTTCATCTTCGTGTTCACCATCGGCGGCTTCACCGGCCTGATCCTGGCGATGGCGCCGATCGACATCCAGCTGCAGGACACCTACTACGTGGTGGCGCACTTCCATTACGTGCTGGTGGCGGGTTCGCTGTATGCGCTGTTTGCCGGCGTCTACTACTGGGGCCCGAAGTGGACCGGGGTGATGTATTCGGAGACGCGCGGCAAGATCCACTTCTGGGGCTCGCTGATCTTCTTTAACCTCACTTTCTTCCCGATGCACTTCCTGGGCATAGCCGGCATGCCGCGCCGCTACGCCGACTACCCGATGCAGTTCGCTGATTTCAACGCGATTGCCTCGGTGGGCGCTTTCGGGTTCGGCTTCATACAGGTGTATTTCTTTGTCTTCGTCGTCATTCCGATGATGCGCGGCGTGGGTGCCAAGGCGCCGCAAAAACCCTGGGAAGGTGCCGAGGGTCTGGAATGGGAAGTGCCATCGCCGGCGCCGTTCCACACCTTCGAGAATCCGCCCAAGCTCGACCCCAGCGCCACGCGCGTGCTGGCCTGACCGGACGCCGCCCCAAAATGACCACTCCCCGAGATCCGCAAGCGCAGGGCCGGGCCAACCTGCGCCTGGCCCTGGCGCTGGCGTCGTTGGCTGCGACGTTCTTGATCGCCTTCGTCGCCAAGCTGGTTTTGTCCAGGTACTGAACAGCCATGGCCCTGCCCCCTCTGCTCGCCGGCCTGCACCGTGACAACCGTCGCATGGTGGGCAAACTGCTGGTCATCACCCTCGCCATGTTCGGTTTCGGTTACGCGCTGGTGCCGATGTACCGCACCATCTGCGTGGCGCTGGGCATCAACGTGCTGTCGGTCAGCGAACGCGTCACTTCTGGCGGGATGTTGGCGGCGGGCAAGCGCCAGGGCAACACCCAGGTCGACACCTCGCGCACCATCACCGTCGAGTTCGACGCCAATGCGCGCGGCCCCTGGGACTTCAAGCCGGCGGTCGGCTCCATGAAGGTGCACCCGGGTGAGCTGGTCACGGTGATGTACGAGTTCCGCAACAAGCAGACCCGCACCATGGCAGCGCAGGCGTTTCCCAGTTACGCGCCGATGCGCGCAAGCGCGCACTTCAACAAGCTGGAGTGCTTCTGCTTCAGCGAGTACATCCTGGCCCCCGGGGAGCAGAAGGCGTGGCCGGTGGTGTTCTATGTCGACCCCAAGCTGCCCAAGGACGTGACCACCATCACGCTGTCCTACACCTTCTTCGAGGTGCCGGGCAAGGTGGTGGGCCAGAACGCAGTCGATCCGGCCAAGCCGGCTGCCGGCAAACGCTCGTGAGCGGCGACCTGCGCCAGGCCGCAGCCCGCAAGGGCTCGTTGCTGCAGACCGTCCGCGCTGTGGGCTGGGCCTTCTTCGGCGTTCGGCGTTCAGCCGACCATGCTGAAGATGTCGCCAAGCTCAACCCGGTGCACGTGGTCATCGGTGGCGTGCTGGCTGCGGCCGTGTTCGTCGTGTCGCTGGTGCTGCTGGCGCAGTGGGTGGTGCGCAGCGGCGTGGCCAGCTAGGCTGTCGCCGCATCGCCTTTCGCACCGATCGACGACCCTTCCCATCCAGAGTCCCAGGTTTCGAGGAAAACACACAAGATGTCAGCAGCGACACCGCACGGGACCACCCCGTACTACTTCGTGCCCGGCCCGTCGCGCCACCCGGCGATGGCCGCGCTGGGCCTGTTCTTCGTCATCCTGGGCGCCGGCCAGTGGATCAATGGCGGCGGATGGGGGGCTTATTCCCTGCTGCTGGGCATGGTGATCTGGCTGTCCACGCTGTTTGTCTGGTTCAAGGAGGCGATTGCCGAAAGCGAGAGCGGGATGTACTCCGAGCGCGTCGACGTGTCGTTCCGCTGGAGCATGAGCTGGTTCATCTTTTCGGAGGTGATGTTCTTCGCTGCCTTCTTCGGCGCCTTGTACTGGGCCCGCGCCCATGCGCTGCCGATGCTCGGCAACCTGGACCACCAGGTGCTGTGGCCCGATTTCAAGGCCATCTGGCCCAGCGCCGGCGGTGGCCTCACCGCGTCGCCAGCCGGCACCGTCGAGCCATTCGCCACCATGGGCCCGTGGCCGTTGCCGACGATCAACACGGCGCTGCTGCTGACATCCGGCCTGACGCTGACGATCGCCCACCACGCGCTGCTTGCCGGTAAGCGTGCCAAGACCATCACCTGGATGTGGATCACCGTCGCCCTGGGTGCCACCTTCATGTGCGTGCAGGCCTACGAATACATCCATGCCTACCGCGACCTGAACCTCAAGCTCACCTCGGGCATCTTCGGCTCCACCTTTTTCTTGCTGACCGGCTTTCACGGCTTCCATGTGTTCGTCGGCATGCTGATGCTGCTGTTCATCACGCTGCGGCTGCAAAAGGGCCACTTCACGACCGAACGGCACTTCGGCTTCGAGGGCGCTGTCTGGTACTGGCACTTCGTCGATGTGGTCTGGCTGGGCTTGTACTTTCTGGTGTATTGGTTGTAGGCCGGCGCTACACCCCTGCTGCGGTGCTGCCGCAGGCGTTCGGTAACGACCCGTTGATGCTGCCCTGTTGATGCCGCCCTGTTGATGCCGCCCTGTTGACGCCGCCCTGTGCGGCGTTTTTTATTGGGCCACCGGTCAGCGGACTTGTCCCGCATCCGTCCCCCGGATTTCCCCAGCGCTGTCCACAGGTGACGCCGGGGGCGCAGCTTATGATCTCCGACACATCCTTCGAACCTGGCTTTGCCGAGCCCTTGCCCGCCCATGTCAGCCGTCTTTCGCGCCACCCAGCAGGCCCCCGGCCCCGACGACGAGGTGGCACGCCTGCGGATTCCGCCGCATTCGGTGGAGGCCGAGCAGAGCGTGCTGGGCGGCCTGCTGATCGACAACCTGGCCTGGGACCGCGCCGGCGACCAGGTCGGCGAGAGCGACTTCTACCGCTACGAGCACCGCGAGATCTTCACCGCCATCGCCGCGCTGATCAACGCCAACAAGCCGGCCGACGTGATCACCGTGTTCGAGCAGTTGCAGAACAACGGCAAGGCCGAGGCCTGCGGCGGGCTGAAGTATCTGAACGACCTGGCCCAGAGCGTGCCCAGCGCAGCCAACCTGCGCCGCTACGCGGAAATCGTGCGTGAGCGGGCCATCCTGCGCAAGCTGATCTCGGCCAGCGACGAGATCGCCACCAACGCCTTCAACCCGCAGGGCCGGCAGGTCAGCCAGATCCTCGACGAGGCCGAGGGCAAGATCTTCAAGATCGGCGAAGAAGGCTCGCGCAACAAGCAGGGCTTCATCGGCATCGACAAGCTCACCATGCAGCTGATCGACCGGGTGACCGAGCTGGCCGAGAACGGCGCCGAAGACGTCACCGGCGTGCGCACCGGCTTCTACGACATGGACCGCATGACGGCCGGCATGCAGAAGGGTGACCTGATCATCCTGGCGGCGCGCCCGTCGATGGGCAAGACCGCCTTTGCGCTGAACATCGCCGAATACGTGGCGGTGAATGAAGAGCTGCCGGTGCTGGTGTTCTCGATGGAAATGGGTGCCTCGCAGTTGGCGCTGCGCATGATCGGCTCGCTGGGCCGCATCGACCAATCCGGCCTGCGCACCGGCCGCCTGCGCGACGACGAATGGACCCGCCTGACCGAGGCCGCCGAGCGCCTGGGCAAGGCGCAGCTGTTCATCGACGAGTCGCCCGCGCTGAACCCGGCCGAACTGCGCGCCCGCTCGCGCCGCATGGCGCGGCAGTTCGGCGGCACGCTGGGCCTGATCGTGGTCGACTACCTGCAGCTGATGAGCGGCACCGGCAAGAGCGATGGCGAGAATCGCGCCACCGAGATCAGCGAGATCTCGCGCAGCCTGAAGGCGCTGGCCAAGGAGCTGCAGTGCCCGGTGATCGCGTTGTCGCAGTTGAACCGCTCTGTGGAAACGCGCACCGACAAGCGGCCGATGATGAGCGACCTGCGCGAATCGGGCGCCATCGAGCAGGATGCGGATGTGATCATGTTCATCTACCGCGACGAGTACTACACCAAGGACCAGTGCAAGGAGCCTGGCATCGCCGAGATCATCATCGGCAAGCAGCGCAATGGCCCGGTCGGCACGATCAAGCTCACCTTCCTGAAGCCGCTGACCAAGTTCGACAACCTGGCACCGGGCAGCACCGGCAGCGGCGAGTACTGATTCGCGCTGCGCAACATAGCGTAAAGTACTGGACGAATCTACAGTGACTGTCTATATTGACAGTCATGCGAACCATCCCCGTCTATCCCAGCCGTCCCGTTCCCCCGGCCAGCATGGCGGTCTCGACGCTCAAAGGCCGAGGCACGGCCTGGGCGCTGGCGCACCGGTTCTCGCAAGACGATCGGCAGCCGCTGGACGACGGCTGGGGCAGCCTCGACCAGGCCGTGGCCGAGCAGCCGTTGCCGCCCGCCACACGGGTGCTCGAAGAGCAGGCCAGGACCATCCTGGCCGGCAATGATTCACCCGACATCGGCTTCGACCTCTCGATCAACCCGTACCGGGGCTGCGAGCATGGCTGCATCTACTGCTATGCGCGCCCCACCCACAGCTACCTGAACCTGTCGCCCGGGCTGGACTTCGAGACCCGCATCGTGGCCAAGGTCAATGCCGCCCAGCGCCTGCGCGAGGCGTTTTCGGCCCGCAGCTACAGCCCGATGCTGCTGAACATCGGCTCCGCGACCGACGCCTACCAGCCGGCCGAGCGCAAGCTGGGCATCACCCGACAGGTGATTGAGGTCTGCAGCGAGTTCCGCCACCCGTTCTCGCTGATCACCAAGTCGTCCGGCGTCGAGCGCGATATCGACCTGATCGCGCCGATGGCCGCGCAGCAGCTGGCTGCGGTGTATGTCTCCATCACCACGCTCGATCCGGCCCTGGCGCGGGTGATGGAGCCACGCGCCGCCGCGCCCGAGCGCCGGCTGCAGACCATCCGCAAGCTGGCAGCCGCCGGTATCCCGGTGGGTGTGAGCGTGTCGCCGGTGATCCCGTTCCTGAATGAACCGGAGCTGGAGCGCATCCTGGCCGCAGCGGCTGAAGCCGGCGCCAGTTCGGCCTTCAGCATCGTCATCCGCCTGCCCTGGGAGGTGAACCCGCTGTTCCAGCAATGGCTGCAGCAGCACTTCCCCGACCGCGCCGCACGGGTGATGGCCCGCATCCGCGAGATGCGGGGCGGTGCCGACAACAGCAGCCAGTTCGGTGAGCGCATGACCGGCAGCGGCATCTGGGCGCAGCTGCTGCGCCAGCGTTTTTGCAAGGCAGCCGATCGCCTGGGCCTGGCGCGGGCGCGGGTGGAGCTCGACCTCACCCAGTTCAGCAGTGCCCGCCGCCAGGCGGCGGTGGCACAGGCCCAGGCCAGCCTGTTCTAGCCAGCGGGGCCAGCTGCTCAGCCGGCCTCGTACTTGATGCTGCAGCCGTAGGGCGGGGCGCTGGGCGTGGCGACTGGCCTGCCGGCCAGCACGTCGGCCAGGGCGGCACGCACGAAGTTCTTGGCCGTCGGAATTTCAGCCGGGTTGGAACTGCGCTTGTCGTCGATGCCGCCGGCAAACACCAGTTTGCCGGCAGGGTCGATGACGTACATGTGCGGCGTGGTGCGCGCGGCATAGGCACGGCCCACGCTGCCGGCATCGTCCATCAGCACGGCAGTGGGCGTGGCGCCCCAGTCTTTGGCCAGCTTGTCCTGCAGCGCGGCCGGCGCCAGATGGTCCTGGTGGCTGCGGGCGGTGGAGCTGATGCTCAGCCACACCACGTTCTTCGCGCGGGCCTCCTTCTGCAGCGCCTGCATGTTCTGCGCGCCGTAGTGCTTCACCACGAAGGGGCAGCCGGGGTTGGTCCATTCCAGCACCACCGTGCGGCCCTTGAAGTCCGCCAGCTTCACCGCCTTGCCCTGGGTGTCCTTCAGTTCGAACGCAGGTGCGGTGTCGCCCACCGACACGGCCAGCGCCGGCCATGGCAGGACGACCGAAGAAAACAGGACGGTGGCCACCGCGAGGCGACCTGCGAGGCGGCGTGAGAGGGGACGTGAGAGGCGACGTGAGAGGGGCATGGGATGCTCCGATTGCCGGTGGTGAAAATGGATGGTGACGGCGGGCAGTGCAGGTGGGACGGTGCAGCGCAGACGATGACGGCCGGACACTCGGTACCGGCCACTTAGCCGTTGCTCACAGCCCGGTCAGCGCGCTGCGCACCAGGCCAGCGGTGAGTATCTCGGGCAGCAGCAAAGGGTCCTGGCCAGGGCGCAGCAGGGCATAGACCGGCACACCGTTGCGGCCCAGGCGTGCCAGCGCTGCGGTGATCTCCGCGTCGCGTCGGGTCCAGTCGGCGCGCATGCGCACCACCTGCGCCTTGTCGAAGTCGGCCAGCACATCGGGCTGGTTGAG
>Ga0136636_10002884_pt1 | contig 10271 bp, 8 predicted proteins | sample AntDrymUQ8522106_2_FD_104653 | JGI IMG/M metagenome (GOLD analysis project Ga0136636, IMG submission 104653) | Polar desert sand microbial communities from Dry Valleys, Antarctica - metaG UQ852 (21.06) | ecosystem: Environmental > Terrestrial > Soil > Desert | place: Antarctica: Dry Valley... | reverse complement strand
GACGAAGGATTGTAGCGGGCTCTCCATGACTGAGGCGCAACAAAGTATCAGTTCAAAAGAGTCGAACAAACCGTCAAAGACTTCGTGCCCCTGCCACTAGTCTGTTAATCCCATTCAAAACCCGTAAACCGAATGCCGCATTTTCCGCCAAGTTGATGTCCTTGTATCCTCTAACTATTATCAATGCAAATACCTTGCCTTCTCCTGCTTTTCCTCGCGCTGTTTTCGGCTTGTACCCCTTCAAAAAACGTGAGCGTACCCGGCTCCAATTACCCCAATAATATAGGCGATATCAAGCCCGACTCCAGTCTCGACGATTCCACTTTTCGAGCCTGCCGGGAATCCAATATTCCCCAGTATTACTCCATAAACAGTGGCTTTGAAGGCGAAAAACCTGCGATAAAACGCTATTTTGATCAAAATTTTAAAAAGAACAGGTCTTGGGCCAAGGAAAATGGCTATATCACGGTACGCTTCGTGGTGAACTGCAATGGCCAAACCGGACGCTTCAGAATGTTGGAAATGAGCCCCGAATACCAACCCAAAAAATTCTCCCCAACACTATCGGATCAATTGTTACAATTGACCAAACAAATGTCTGGCTGGCTTCCCGGGAGAAGCGAAAACATCCCCTACGATTATTACCAATACCTAACTTTCACGATCACCAAGGGTGAAATCACGCAGATCATGCCATGAAAATTCAATATTTGCTTTTGTTTTTTTTGCTGCAAATCCTACACATCAAAGCGCAGATCAACTGCAATATCTACAAATGGGCGGGCGACTCTTCCTGCTACCGAGCCTGCCAAATTTATGAAACCGCCAACCACACCCGACAAGGCAGCCGTATCTCTCAGATCATGTACGACAGCGTGATTGCCGTCTGCCCAAACTTTGATATGGCCTATATGGAAAAAGCAGTGCCTTACCTCAAGCGCGGCGATTTTGTGACCTGGCGCATCTGGATAGATAAAGCGGTGACCCTCAATCCAAAAGAACATCTGGGCTATCGTGGTTGGTGCCGCTACCAGTTTTTGCGCGATTACACCGGAGCACTGGATGATTTGGAAGCTTTGGAAAAGATAAAACCAGAGAACATCGGTTATTCCGTCAATGGCGATTACCACCTGGAAATCGCCAAAGCCTTGTGTTTCAAAGGACTGGGTCAAAAAGAAAAGGCCATTCAAACCATTGAAGCACAATTGGCTATCCCTGATTATAGTCCGGGCTATTACGATTACCTCCACCTAGCTGTTTTGAAAATCGAAACGGGAAAGCCCCATCTAGTTATCCCGATTTTAGAAAAACAATTGGCCTTATCTGCGGCCTTTGCAGAAACCTATTACTACCTGGCATTGGCCTACAAACAACTTGAACAACGCCATCAAATGCTGGAAAACCTGGCCTTAGCTAAAAAACTTTATCTGGAGGGCCGACATCGTCTCGACCCATATTCCAACCCCGACGATAGGATTTATCGGAAAGACCTGGAGGAAGCCTTGGCGGAGTGGTAAATAGATTCCGTCCTTTGCTTAAGGAACGCGGTTGGAATAAAGGTGCAATTTTGGCGGCCTTATTTTGTTTCTCTCTTCGTTGCTCGTCGATTTTTTAGTCCCACTAAACGCCCTCCTCGCGCCTTGACAGAGACAAAATCGACACCCCAAAATTATACCTTTATTCCAACCGCCTTCCTTGTGAAAAATCTATCTATTTCCCAGAAAACCAACCCAATCCTTCGTTTTTGGCGTGGGAAACGCTTTCGTACCGAGTTAAGAGGCACCTTTCGGCTTGCGCTCCCGCTCATGCTCGGGGAGCTCAGCAGCATTCTTATGGGCTTGGTTGGCACGGTAATGATCGGCCAACTGGGCGAAACCGAATTGGCGGCTTACGGCATCGCCAGTGTCCTTTTTGTGATGTCTATGCTCCTGATTTGGGGCGGTGTGCGGATGATTCCGACCCCGGTGGCGGAAGCCCACGAGCTGCGGGATGGTGTGCGGGTTCGTACGTTATTGCACGCAGGACTTTGGCTAAGCGTTTTTTTTGTGTTGGTTGCCTTTCCGGTTTTGTGGCTGGGGATTCAAAGTTTTGAGTTGCTGAAACAAGACCCGGAGGTGACGATATTGGCCATGGAATACCTGAAAATCATGGTGTACAGCCTGCCAGCACTCATTCTGTTTGCGGTGCTGGTCAATTTCGCGGATGCTTTCTCCTATGTCCGCCTGACAATGGTACTGTCTATTGGTGGACTAATGCTGGATGTTTTGCTCAACTGGATCTTTATTTTCGGAAAATTCGGCTTCCCCAAAATGGGCATCAATGCCATCGCCATGAATACCGGGATTACACATGCCTTATTGACGATTATTTTGTTTGCAGTGATTTGGCGAAAAAAAGACCTCCAATATTTTCGGGATTGCCGCACAAGTTTGCAGGCTGTCTGGACACAGACCAAATCCTTTATCCAATACGGAATTCCCTCCGCGTTGCAAATCATGGTGGAATTTGCCGCATTCGCCGCAGGTACGATCATCATCGGACAAATTAGTAAAACGGAACAAGCAGCCCATCAGATTGCGATGAACCTGATTTCGGTCACGTATGTCACCGTTATGGGTGTTTCGACTGCGGGGATGATCCGTGTGGGACAGGCCCTGGCGTACAAAAGCCGGGTACGGGTCTGGATGGCAGGTGTCTCCAGCATTGGACTGGCTTTGCTGATTATGGTGCTGCCCACGGCAGCATTTTTGTTGTTTCCGGGGAGCATCGTCGCGCTATATATCCATGATCCTAAGGTAGTTGCCATTGCCACAACCCTTGTCTTTTTTGCCGGACTATTTCAAATCGCCGATGCAATGCAGGCTACCAGTATGTCCATGCTGCGCTCGCTTAACGATGTTTTATTGCCATCGGTTATTTCCTTCGTCGCTTTTTGGATGGTTGGTTTGCCGATAGGCTATTGGCTTGCAGTACACCAAGGCTGGAATGCGGAAGGTATTTGGGTGGGTTATCTCATTGCCCTGATCATTCAGGCAACTTGGTTTTTGAAGCGGTTTTTTAGATTGGTGGAGCGGGTTTGAACATATTCACTATATGCCGTGGTGAAAATGATCTACAGATTTCAAAATTGATTTTTTGCAAGAGGTCAAAACCCGATCCATCGGTCAGTTGAATGTCGAGAAACAACAAACTGGCATGTGGATTATTACGCACGGTTTCTACACCTTCTTCCACGGAACTGGCTTCCGCCACCACGGTTATTTGAGGGCAATGCAGGTTTATCTCCAGGGCGAGAGAGGCTCTTGCTGCCGACTCGTCGTCAACGATGATGGCGTTAATCATGCTTTGGGTGATTGATTTGAAACGGAATATGCAGCACTACTTCTGTCCCACAGGGGGTATCGTTTTCATACAATTCATGAACCGATTTGATCAGCACGGACGGTGATCGCGGAGACTGCAACAGGACACGCTTTGGAACAGAAAGAAGTCCATCGTCTTTGCAGATAAAGACTTGATTAGGAACCTGGACGAAAAAAGTACCGTATTTTTGCCCAGACCGGAAAAGTGCTCAAACACTAAAACTTTGCTACTAGATAACCACGGCCGCGTACTTAATTACCTCCGCCTTGCGGTGACAGATCGCTGCAACCTGCGCTGCCACTATTGTATGCCCGAACATGGCCTGGAGTGGCTTTCCCGATCCGAGTTGTTGAGCTACGAGGAAATGTTGCGTTTGTGCCGCGTAATGGTTCGATTGGGCATCAACAAGGTGCGAATCACGGGTGGTGAGCCGTTTGTTCGCAAAGACCTGATGAAATTTCTCACCGAACTTTCGAAGCTCGAAGGGTTGCAGCAAATCAGCCTAACCACCAACGGGGTGCTCACTGCTCCGCTCGTGCCCGAACTCAAAAAAATCGGGATTCGGAGCGTCAATTTAAGCCTCGACACCCTCGATCGGGCGCGATTTTTCCAAATCACCCGTCGCGATGAATTGCCGCAAGTACTCGAAACGATGGATGCGCTGCTGCGACACGATATTGAAGTGAAAATCAACGCGGTCGTCATGGATGGACAAAATTCCGATGACATTCTGCCTTTGGCGGAAATGACCAAAAATCTGCCTGTTGATGTTCGATTCATCGAAGAAATGCCGTTCAACGGCGGCGACCACAGCACAACTTTACCGATTTGGGATTACCGCCGAATCCTTCAGACCCTGCAAACTGAATGGCCAGATTTGGAAAAAATCCCTGACCCGCCATTTTCCACCTCCATGAATTATCGCCGGCCCGGGCACCAGGGTAAAGTAGGGATCATCGCCGCCTGGTCACGCACGTTTTGCGGCACTTGCAACCGAATCCGGGTTACCCCGCAGGGGGTATTAAAAACCTGCCTGTACGACCACGGCGTACTCAATTTGCGCGATCTGATGCGCGAGGGCCTGAACGATGAAGCATTGACGGAGCATTTGCTGCGGGTATTTAATCATCGGCACAAAAGCGGCTGGGAAGCGGAGGAGGCCAGACGCGGAGTCCCGGTGCAGGAGTCTATGGCTACTATTGGGGGGTAGTCTTCATTAGGCCAATCAATGAACCTTTAACTTGCAGATTGTCGTTTTATTCGCAACGCTGCGCTTCAGACTTGGTGGTTTTATCGGATACCTAGTTTTTTTGTTTCTCAGACACACTTTTTGGGACACAATCAAAAAATGTGGCAGAAAATGGAAAATCCAACCCTAAAAAGCTTCAAATGCAAAAATGGTCAACGCTATCCGCATCAAAATCGTCCAGTTGTAGACCTCTCAGCTATCCAGTGCCGACTCTATGGACAGACACTAATTAACTTTAATAAAAGTTCTTTTTCTATAGACTCTATATGATCCGCTTGGCAACACTACATCATATGAATGGCCTATATTAAGATATGGGGGTTCGTGGTCAATCTCCCACGCGTCCTTTCGATATAGATATGGAGAATCTCCGTAATATGGATAAAGGTTTATTTTGTTATCAAACGAATCTAGTCTCCAAGTACCTGAAGTCGCTTTTGTATAAATATCATTTTGCGACGTAAAAGTAAGATCCGACTTAAATTCATATATCGAATTTAAATCAGTAGAGTCGATTGGATTTCCGAGGGAGTCAAGATAATAGGCAATAGCTCCGAATTCCTGCCAAATACCAATCATGTGCTCTTCTTCGTCCCGCAAACCTACCCTATCATCTAAGGACACGAAGGGGTTTTTATCTGGTTTGCATGCAGAAAAGGCAATGCAAAAAAGCAATATGGTAACAATGTTTTTGATCATGGTTTTAATTATTGATTGTGAATGAACAAATTATCGGGGCTGTTAAGAATAGACCGGAATCATCTTGTAGCTTTAATCACTATTTGTTGGAAAAACTCACTCTCATATTCAACGATAATATGATACGGCCCAGCGGGAAAGTAGAGCGAGTCGATATTTATTTGCTGTTGATTTTGTGAGTCAAACTTTTCTGTGTATACCAACATACCTAAGTTATTATAGATTGAAACTTTCACTTCTACAGGGTTAGTCACCAGTTTTTTTGGAAGTACTATCCGAATCTTGTCATTAAAAGGGTTTGGATAAACCAATATTTTATTGCTCAAAACATAGTTCTCCAAATCAGATATATCGAAGGTTTTAATCGGAAATTGATTCTCTTGACCAATCATATTAAAATAGTCTTCTACCGACATGCCAAGATCCACTTGTTTATGTAGTCCGAATTTCTTAGTACCAGTTTTAATGCTGTAAGTTTTTAAATAACTCAGCAAAGTATACTTCCCAGAGAAAACATTGCTAGAGGTATCTACTGTTGTTCGTGCTGAACCATCTCCAGAAGTAAAAGCAACTATACACCCTTCGCTTGCCTGACCTGGCGGGGCAGGCTCGGTCGGCAAATGAATTGGAGGGTCCATATCCGGGCAAGTACATAAGCTCTCACCAACAATCTGATCCCTACATGCATACACTATTTTGCAACAATCCGGTTGGTCAGGGCAATCATCACCATATAGATCCATTAGCTCATACTGAGTTGCAGCTATATAAGGAAGAAAATAAGTTTCATTATGTTCACCATCAATATCTATATTAAGAAATTCGCAGCCATTCCCATAAAAGCACTTCATAGTTTCAAAATCTGTCGATAACTTGTCTACAACGTGGGTTCCATATTTAGTTATTCCTCCCGACCCTCCACATTGGATCTCACAGGTTGCGGAATTATATATAGCATTGATATCATCTGAACTTTGCCCGACTATGCTGTTCGTATAATCACAATACAAACTATATGAATTGCAATCTGAATAATTGGTTGACTGAAGCGGGTGGATATCAGGGGGATTTGTAAAAGTTCCGCATCGAGCTGTCCGACTACATGGGTTTGAGGAATATGTGATTACCGGAGGTAACGTTAATAATGTCGCTGTCAAGGTCTTGATACATTTACCAGTATCAGTTACAGTAACAGTATATTGCCCACCAATTACACCTGACAGGTTTTTTGTAGTTGCTCCATTGCTCCAAAGATAGGAGTAAGGCGTGTTTCCGCCTGAGACATTGATGTTAATTGCCCCCACAGTGAATTCGGTACAGTTATTTATCTTTGAAGCAAGGCTTACTGTAAAATTTGAACACGCAGTTAATTGTATGCAAGTATTAGTGGAATTACAACCATTAGTGACCGTAACGCAGTATAGCCCGGGGTTAACATATTTGATATCTTGATTGGTAGAGATCATTCCATTGGGGCCCGTCCAATTGTAATAGAAACCGCCTGCCTGTGTACCTCCTTGCATCGTAATATCAATAATGCCATCCAAAGAAGTGTTTGTTTGTGGAGCGGTGAAGTTTGAGATAATTATCGGTGTAGGAGGTGCTTGGTTGGGTGGCAATGAACAAGGGTTCAAGCATGATGGAACGCTTATAGAAGATTGGACATAACAACAGCAGATACCTGCGCTTAAAGTTCGAGTACATCCACCTGGATAAGTAATCGTAACAGTATAAGTCCCCTGACACAAACCGGAAACATTTTTGGAAGTACTTCCATTCGACCAATTATATGATGCTGGAATGATGCCTGTTGTCAACAAACTGATTGAACCATTACAAGAGGAGAAAGCTCCTATACATGGATCATTGGGATTATTCGAAGTTTTACAATTAGTAACATTTGAGATTCCAACTGATGTGGTAGAAGTAAGTGAAAAGCATTTAGTGTCGCTACATGCATAATCATCAGTAATTGTTACACAATAAATACCGGGATTTAAATTGCCAATATTCTGAGAATTTGAGTTATAGCCATTGGGCCCATTCCATGAAAATTGAAATGGCCCCTGCCATCCGGTGATGTTCAATAAAATGGTTCCATTATTACTACATGGATTAGTAGGATTAGTAATTGTACCAATAACATTTCGATTCTGATTAATTGGCAAGGCTATAGAACTCGTTCCAACACATCCTTGGCCACTGGTTATAGAAACAGTGTATGTTCCAATTTGCGTAACTGCAATGGCATCTGTTGTGGCACCTGTATTCCAAAGGTAGGTATAAGGGCCACCACCACCATTTCCGACGCTGGTAAAAATATCGGTTGGGAAGCCGCAAGAATTAGATTGCGTTAATTCAATCTGCATAGGCCGGTAATTGATATAAAACTTTCCAGCTGTTGCAGCCCCAGGGCAAATGGATGAAGTAACTGTAACACTGTAATAATCGTAATAATCAATAGCACTTACGTAGATTTCAGCCCCCCAATCACCCGTACTCCAATGATATGTCGGAGGATCTGTCCAATTTGGTGGGGGTACGTTTGGAACATTGGCCTTGAGTTTGCCAGGGCCACCAAAGCAATTAGGAGATGGTGGTGAAGCCTCTATAGAAACCATACTTATTGGTTGCACTTCTGGCACAGTATAACACGCTGGTTGAGATTTACACCCATTAAAATCAGATACAGTGACACAATATTGTCCGCCTGCTGGTAGATTTTGGATTTCTTTAGTTGTTGCTCCATTACTCCATAAGTATGAATAAGGAGAAACACCTCCAGGAATGGGATTCAAAACGTTGGCTCTGCCATTATTCAATCCCGTACACGAAGGCGTAATATATAATTGTGGTTTAAAGTCGGAACCACACTTTATCAGGCTTACGGTAAGAGTAGTGTAACATGACCCATCAGCAAAGATAACTTTTACAACATATACCCCAGGGTTGCAAAGGCCATTTAAATCTTCTGTACTTACCATAAACCCATTCGGCCCTGTCCACTCAAAAGTAAAAGGACCAGCAGTACCGATGGCCGTGATATTTACAGCCCCGTCACATGAGATATTATTGGCTATTGGAGTCACGGAGGTAACCTCGATAACGGCATTTGCTGTGAAAGGTAACTGTAGAAGCACAATAAAAAAAATAATAGATAGGACGTTATTGTATCTCATGGGGTTTAGTTTTTAAATGGAAAAGTAAATTCTAGTTCTAAATCCAATGGTGGACTGTTGTCATAAAGTTTGAATAAGGTCATTTCAAGCCCATTTAAAACGATTTTAGCAATTTCTCGCATTCTGCTATTTCCATATTCAAGGGAGCCAAACCCATATTTTTTAGATAACCTCAGATATTGAATCGCTTCATCTCGATTTTTAGATTTTAGCATCACATTTTGCGCTTTTTGTGCATACATTGAGTTCAAATAAAGCATGGCGTAGGGGCACAATGAAGATTTGGGGAATTTTTTTATTAAATATTCAGCACGAGCAATATCCGAAGTATCAACGCCCATTGAAAACAGGGGGAAAAGTAAAAATTCAGGCCGGGGTTGTTTCTTCAAATAGCCAAATGCAAGGGAATCATTTCCATGGTATTCGTTAATATATACGGTGACAGGGGGAGAGATCGCACGTTCTTGTTTTAATCCTTCCAATAGACTATAAGAAACTCTAACTTCAATTTTCCCAGGCCTTATAGACTGCATAGGAGGCATACAAAAAAAAGAACCTTCAATTCTTTCATTAGGATGAAGTGTAATGCAATAATTTTTTTCACTTGAGTATATATGGCTATATCTATTTATTAGGAGTTTTGTGTTCTCCCAAATCGAATCATTTTCATGTTTTTTCTCTAATATTATCTCACCGTATTCAGCTACGTATCCACTTGAAACAAGTAGAGGATAGACCAAAACATTACCATCTGATGTATTTAAAACCTCTAGTTTGAAAGACCAGGGTGTAAGTAGGTCTATAGTATCTTTTTCAAAATAAAGATTAAGACTTAGGGCTGTTTGCGCCTCAATTATTTTGATAGAACTTGCAAAAAACATAATGGAAAAAAATATTTTTTTCATCGAATTTAGTTATTTATAGGTTAAAAACCTGGACTTTGCCTTCTAGAGCGAATCAGATTCTGATATCTTGGAATAAAAAAATTATCATTTATGGTTACCCCTGCGGATGCCATAAGGCCCATTGTTGGGGGTAAGCTACACTCTGGAATAGCAACGCCTCCTACACCAGGATAAATCTGATCACCATGTCCTAATCCAAATTGATGACCAATTTCATGGGCTAAGGTAATAGCCTCACTCTGTGGAATTTCATTTCTAACAGCCGTATAAAGATAAGAGTGATTTGAACCTTGTACAATACTAATATTTGACAATAAATCAGCTTGTGACAATCCCTCACCATATGTCCAGCCTAAATATGAGTTTGCTTCAATATTATTTGTTATTGAACCACATCTTCCCCCGGCCAATACTGGAATGTCTTCAGTAATAAGATCACCATCAATATCTCTTCTGCTCTCACCTTGCCAAGCACTCAGTGAATATGCTCCCCAATAGTTTTCATTCTCTGTTATCACAGGAGGTGCAGGGTGTAACAAAGCATTATTAATATTAATATCAGGAAAGTCCATAGGATCATCTCCTAAATTACTATCGAATGTAACGTTATTATTTCCTCCAATGCTCACGGATTTGACGTAACATTTTTCATACGCCCCCATTGAAGCTAAAGAGGGCCAATGTGGTAGGGTACTTAGTGGAAACCTTGGATCATCATCAAATACCTTAACTAAGATTCTAAATTGACCTGTGGTAATTGTTTTCAAAGTATTGTTTGCAGCAGTTATGTTTACTATTCCTGCATTATTAATTTTAAACATTCCACCTACTATATAATTGGTTAAAATAGTGCCTACAGTAAGAATGTTATTTAAT
>Ga0136636_10002883_pt1 | contig 10274 bp, 7 predicted proteins | sample AntDrymUQ8522106_2_FD_104653 | JGI IMG/M metagenome (GOLD analysis project Ga0136636, IMG submission 104653) | Polar desert sand microbial communities from Dry Valleys, Antarctica - metaG UQ852 (21.06) | ecosystem: Environmental > Terrestrial > Soil > Desert | place: Antarctica: Dry Valley... | reverse complement strand
TCTAGCAGAGAGGCAAGAAATCAGCCAGCTTGAATCTACGGCTCGATTTGAGCGCATTGAGCAACTGAACGAAAACACCGCACGGCTAATCGAAAGCAACGCCAGGGCAATCGCGGCTCATAGTGAAGAGCTGCGCACCAGCCTTGCTTCTCACCGTGAGGAGCTGCGAGCGAGCATTGCTGATGTGGTGAACATGGTGGGCAGTGTTGCAATCCAGCGGCAACAAGAGCAGGCAGCAGGCGACCGCGAGAACAGCACCCAAATCGAAGTGCTTCTAGGCGAGAGCCGCGAAAACATCAGGCAGCACCAGGTGTTCAGAGAAGAGGGCGTAGTGTTCAGAGAAGAGGGCGTAGTGTTCAGGGAGCGGCTTGATCGCATGTTTGCGGAGATTCGCGCCATCTGGCAGCGGCTAGCAGGTTAACGTGGCAACCCCCACAGCTGGTGCCGTCAAAGAGTTTATATCGTGTGCGTGTCTGTATATAGTGTCAATCTTTGACAGGAAAGGGTTTGAGCGTCTATGATTTGGGTATAAACCAATCGAAAAACTTTTTCAAAGAAAGGATGATCGATCGAAAGAAGTTTCGGGCAGTATTATTATTCGGTGTGCCCACTGAAGGGAGAAAAGAAATGTCCGGCCACTCAAGCACCACAAAATCTATCGGGGTTCGGCTAAAAAACGGATTCCTAGATAGCTTGGACACTCTGGCCTTCGAGCAAGGCATCACGCGCACTGATCTGATGCGGGAGTGGCTTGAGATAGCCTATGCCGATGCAGTTCGCCGCGCCCCCAAAGCAAAACCCGCTCCAACAGCAAAAACCCCCAGCAATAGCTGAGGGTCTTCTTAAACACGCCTGAATAACGTTTTCCGAAAGTTTACGACGCCTAGGAAACGTATCAGGATTCGCCAGGGAATGAACCCGTGCTTTACAACAACAATTCTAGCAAACACGATACAGAATCCGCAAGTCCCCAAGCAGGTGAGGCTGCTGACTCTCTCGCTGCATCTGCCTCCCATCATAAGCCCCAGGCACAGGGAAGGCAAGAGCAAGACCCGGCTGGGAGCCTTCCTGGAGCGCTTACTCCCCGCGATCGCATCCTACAAGAATTCCGCAAGAGCGCCATTTCCGACGAAACCGCGCTGCTCAATTTTGAGTATATCAGCGGGGAAATGGCGATCGAGACTATGGCCGAGGTGGCGGTCTCGCAAGCCCAAACGGTAACATCGTACGCTACCGTCCCGGTTGCCAAAATCCTCAAACGCTACGAATTCGCAGCGGCAGGCGGCTGGGTTGCGTACGGCACAACAATCGATGGTGGCAAAGGTAGCACAGCCTACTTCAAGCCCGACGAGCCGCGCCGGGATTTTGAAGATCGCAAACTCATCAAATACGAAACGCCACAGGGCTGCGCTGCCACGCCGCTGCTGGCAAACCTGCCGCCCGAAAAGTGGCAGGCGCTGTTCGCCAAACATAAGGCCACGCCGCTAGAGGGTGAGACGCCATGGCAAACTGTGCAACGCTGCAACCTGCCGCTTGGGATAGTCGAGGGCTGGAAGAAAGCGCTCGCACTAGCAGACCACGGCATCGCATCGATCTGCATTCGGGGGGTGGCTCAATGGCACTCCAAAGGGACGAACGAGCTATGGGACGCGATCGCCCAGCTCGCCACCAGCGGGCGCAAGATCTTCATTTTCTTTGATGAAGACGAGAAAGAAAAGACGCGGCAAAACGTGGATACGCAGCGCATGAAGCTAGCAGCAGCGCTAGAGCAGACCGGGTGCAGCCCATTGCTACCCCGCTGGGATATGGCGCTAGGCAAGGGCATTGACGACGTGCTATTTGGCCTGGGCACCGATGCCCAAAGCTGGCTTGACGCCCTGGTCAAGAGCGCCCCGTCCCTAAAGGCGACGCGATACAGCGAGCGGCTCAAGTGCGCGGCGAAAATTATCAAGCAGCTCAACACCCTCACCTACCCGGTAGAGCGAGCGACCGAAGGGAAGTACATGCCAGAGCTGCCGCCCATTGAAAAGGGCGCGATCCATGTGTTGAGCGCTGATATGGAAAGCGGAAAAACGACCCGGATCGGGCAGGACTACGTGAAGCCGTGGATCGCCGATGGCGGGATTGTGGTGTACCTCGCTCCCAGTAATTCACTTGGCAAGCAAACTGCTGAAACACTGAATCTGCCTCACGTCCACGACTTTGACAAGACGAGCGAAGGGCTGCCGCTGCTGCATACGCAAATTGGCTACGATGGCGGCGTCGTCATGTGCCCCGATAGCCAACACCGCCTGCCTTCATGGCTATTTGAGCGTCCGCTATTGCTAATTTTGGATGAGGCCAATCAGATCGACAGCCACATGGCCGAAGGCAATACTCTTAAGGAACGTTTCTCAGAAATCTGGGAAAAATTCGGCACCGTCGCGCAGAATGCGATCGTTAATGGAGCCATTGTGCTGAGTGAGGCCAACCTGCCAGATCGGGCAATTGACTTGGTTAGGAAGGTGTCTGGGGCTACTAAGGTGCGGGTCTTCACCCACAAAAAGGTGGGCGTGGCGTGGCCTACAGAGGTTTTAAAGGGACAGGTTTCCGGCTATCGCGCCATGCTCCTGAATGCAGTGGGCGACGGCAAAAAGCTGCTAGTCGTCACCTCCTCCCAAAAAGAGGCGGAGCGGATAGAACGCATTTTGAGCGATCGCCACCCAGACTTCAAAATCTTCCGTGTGGATTCTAAAACCAACCGCGAGGGCAACTTCGACGATCTCTTTCGCAAGCCGAATGAGTGGCTACAGGCAGAGCAGCCAGATGTGCTGATTCTCAGCCCCAGCGCCAAATCTGGCGTCGATATTGAGGGTAATGTAAGCGCCACTGATGCCTATTTCGATGAGGTCTGGGGATACTTCCCAAGTCTGACAACCGATACCCACATGCAGCTGCTGGGTCGCTACCGCCCGCCAGTGCCGCGCATCATTTTCTGCCCACTATTCATTCAGGGAGACTTCAATGAGCAGGCGGCATATCCATCGGCGATCGCCCGACACATGCGGAGCCATACCAAATTAGTCGGGGGCGTTTACGGGCTGGATGAAATGCTAGAGGCAGAAGGCGATCGCGCTGAGGCGATGCTGACGACCGAGCAGGCCGTCGCGGAATACCTCAGCGCTGAGCGCTCAGTAGCTGGTTGCCAGAAGCTGATGGCTCACGACGAATTGGTTCGGCGGCTGGAGGCGGCTGGACACAACGTAACTTCTCAAGATATTGCCAAAAGCCCCGAGGCGGCTGCAATTTGGAAAGCTGCCACCGAAGAGCTGGAGCGCGAGGATGGTACATTCATGGCGGCGCGAGTAGTGCAGGAGGAGCACACCCCCGAATGGGCAAGGAAGCGCTTGAAATTCATGGAATGCACCTTGGAGGTTGAGATACTGGCTCAAAAGGTGCTGTTGCGGGCTGAATTCCCCGGCGTGGCGTTCGATGACCCGGACGACTGTTATAGAGCAATTTACAAGGAGTACGGCAGCATGAAGCGGGGCGTGATTAACCAGGGCAAGGCTGAGAATCTAAGCGCTGCCCAAGAGATTGACAGGGAACTAGCTCGCTCAATCCTGGATCAAAATATCAAGGCAAACCACCGATTGCCCAGAGCTGCCATGCGGGGTAAAGTGCTTGCCGCATCGGGCATCCTGGAGCTGGTCGATGGCCGCGAATATCAAAACTCCGATAAGCGGGCGATCGCAGTGAAAGTTAACTGTCTGCGATTCAGGAAAGAGATTGCAACCTATCTCTCTCTGAATGTGAATGAAAGCCAGACCCCGGTTGAAATTTGCAACAAGCTGTTGAAGCGGCTGGGGCTGAAGGCAATCTCGACTAGCCGCCCTGGCCGCAGGGGAGAGAGGATCAATCGCATTTATCAGGCTGTGGGGCACGACGACCCACTTCGAGTGCGGCTGCTCAATGCTTATAGGGCAGGGCTTGCAGCCACCGTGTCCTCGATTTCTAATAAGGAAACCTATATAGGAATCACGGACACAGCCCACAATCCGCCCCCAGATATCAGCGGTTGGCTCTCTCCCGAATCCCTCAAGGAGATAAAAGAATGGTATGAGCAGGCTGATAATTGCCCCGAAAATAGAGGATTTCTCGATAGCATTCCCCGTGAGGTGATTGAATTAGCCCTCGCCAGCTGAATCCCCCCCCCAGCCCCCAAAAAAGGACTGCACCCGCAATCCCACGGTCCTACTGTGAGCCGCCCCCATTCCACCCACCACAGGAGACCCCATGCCCAAGAAAACCAAAACGCCGCCCACGTTCCACAGAATTCCCGACGCCTTCATCCAGGCTGCTGAAAGCTATCTGCCCAGCGCAATCCTGGAAAGCGATCGCCCCCTCGCCAAAGTGTTCACAGCTGCCAAACAGGGGAAGGAAGTGGCGCGCGGCCTGATTTCCAGGTCGATTGACGAGATACAAGTTTTGGAAGAAAAGCGCAAATTCAAACTAATGATGTCGGGCGACCTTGACCCGGCTCCTGATGCGATCGCCCTTGAGCTGATTGCCATGCTGAAGCTGGCGTTTGTGGGGGACTCTGCCGCCGTCGCCGTCGAAACCACCTCGCCCACATCTGCTGCTGCTGTTGAGATTGCGCCCACACCTACCGTGGCCAGCCCTGATCCCAAAACTGCAATCGCCGCTGAATTAGGTACGGGCAAAAGCGTAGCTAAAATCAAACGAGTGCTTCCCAACCCTGCACCCAACCCTGCTGCTGAGATTGGGATTGAGAGCGAACCTACTGCCGCCCCTGGGCTTGAACCTGCTGCCCAAAAAACATTCAAAAACAGGAAAATCCTCGCCGTCCCGACTGGAGCCGTGCTTAAGCCTGAAATTCCGCTGGCAATTGGTGCTGATGCAACCTTCAGGCAGTTCATGTGGCTGCGCGTGCCCGGTGGCCACGACAACTACAGCGCGATGAACCTGCACCGTCTGATTGCGGCGCTCGGTGACAAAGCAGATGATACCCGGCAACAAATCAAAGTCCTGTGGCAGCAGCGCAACGACATTGATAGCGACGAATACCAGCAGCGCTTCAATAACAAAGTGCTCGCCCGTGTGCTGCGGTGGCATCTGCGCGGCCTGAGCATCGATGCTGCGGTGAAGAAGGCGCGAATCGACTACCTGACTTTCCAGGGAATCGCGGCTAAAAAGCAAGCGGCGTAGGCAGCACACGGGCCGCTGTGGGCAATATCCTTTATCGCTCAACAGGAGCCTATGTTCAGCAGTTATAACCGTCGGTTGACTTTCACTCCTTGGAAAAGCCAGGAACAAAAATCCGCTCAGCGAGAAATCGACCTGCTGCTCGCCGCCGCCTACGAGCTTGGCAAAAATCATTCCGAATTGGGTGTTCACGCGCCGCCAACTCTCAGCTATGCCTTGAAGCATAACGCCGACGAACTTCCCGGCCTCTCCGACTTGTTGGAGCGGCGCGAGTAGCCCCTCCCATTGTCGGGCAGGTAAATCTGCACCGCGCCCGCGCTACCGTCACTGCTGGTGATGTCGATCCGCTGTTCGGCAACGTCTTTGCGGCCATGACGCGACCTTTCCCAGTGGACGGCAGCTTTAAAGGCAAGGCTGCTGTCGTGCGTCTGCGACATGGCAGACCAAATTACTTTTGCTGCAACATGCTCCGAATTTGCGCGGCCAATTGCGATCGCCTGTTTCACCTGTGGGTGCCCAGTTTTCCAGTCGCGCCACGTCCTAGTAGGGATTTGCCTATCGTGCTGGTCAAAAATTAGCGCGACGGTCGCCTCATCCGTCAATCCAAGCATCACAGCAGTCGTGATAGTTGTTACCTCAGCTTCGCTAAGCGTAAATCGCTTTCTGCCTGTCATTTCTGCCTGTTTTGCATACGCCTAAAACCGACCCTGACCCGCTCACACAACCAATTCCAGCCAATTACCCAACATGCAATGATGGTAAAAAGGCGCGGGTGGTTCGCGCCTGTAGCTCTTACTGAGTGTGGCTTTTAGCCTATCGCTTGGGTTGTGGGGGCTTGGGTTGTGGGGGCTTGGGTAGGCGAAGGTTCTGTGCGATCAAAACGGATTTAATGGCTTTATCGATAGCATCCATCTTTTATTCTCTGTAGGAGTTAAAGTGCTTCGGCGGGTTTTAGCTTCGACAGGAAATGTTGGAATTCGATGACCTTTGGCAGCGCGGCAAGCTCCTCCATTTTCTTGTCGAAGGCAAGCCGCTCGTCATTTTCCCGCATGGCCCTCGCCATTACGCCCGCGCTGATCTCAGACGGTTTCGACTCGGTGGAGGCGTTCAGTTGCTCAAATTCTTCTTTTGAAATCGGTCGGGCGAATCTATTCATTTGGTGTCGCTGAAGGGATATTAGACATTGCCCCCAGACCCGCCCCCAAGCGACATCCTCCCGACATATCCAAGAAAATCACCCCACCTCGTAGCCTGAAACCCCGATACTGTAAGGCTTTGAGTGTCCAGCACCAAGTGTGAACCTAGCTCTAACCCGGTTTGAGCCTGATTGTCGCCAACTTGGAACCGCTGTGATGGTAATTTGGCAAAATTCAGACCGTTTCCGCGCTCCGAAAAAATAGGGGGCTGAGCGGCAACGAGTTTGCTGGGTTTCAGCCGCCCTATTTTTCTGGGAGCCGCCCCTATTTTTTCAGTGCCCCTTCACTCCGGCAGCGCTCTCAGGATGTTGGTGATGGTGTGCTGCTACTTCACATCAGCCCAGATGTATACGATAAAGGCCAGGTTCAGGGCGATCTGGCCAGCAACGAGGATTGTGATTAGGCGGCGGCTCATGGTTCTAGGCTCAGGTGAAGAGGTACAACCAAGACTGCCCCCAGAGAGGAGCTGATAACAGCGAAAGCTAGATATGCTTAGCGCTACAGGTGATCGTACGATGGCATCCTACCGACCGTTGTGGATCAACGCCAACTCCCTGAATTACCTATTGAGCCTCAGGAGTTACTCTATGATCCCGCTAGTTGGGAAGGTATATTGAGTTTATCCAAATTCTCCTGAAATGGAATACTAGCAAAATGTCCAGAAGACTCGGGCACAGCAGGAAGCGTTTAGCGCACAAATATGGTGTCAAATTTAAGCCTTTACTGGTAAGTTTGCTGGCTCCATCGCTGACATTGCTGGTGCTTTTGACTTCAGCGGTGCCAAGCTACACGCAAACCTCGCCAACTATTGATGTTAGGAGCGAAGTTCGAGCGCTCGCAGCTAGTGACGTTGAAGAGGGTATCTCTAGACGAAATAATGATGCCGTTAAATTGTTTAGCGGCAACGCATCAGGACTGACTGACCCAGAAATCTGGAAAGTTTACGACGAGGAATACACCAGGCAGAGCAAAGCCAAAAAGCCAGACCCGCGTGAACTGCTGAAACTGGAAAATGGTTGGTGGGCAGCATTTCTAGCGGTTGTGGGTGCTATATTTTGGGACAAACTAAGCAAGTGGGTGACAGCTCTGTGGGATGGGGCGAGTAACGCCATCTTCAATCGGTTTGCAGGCAACAAGATTTTTTGGCAAAGGGCACTCACTCGTTACCGACAAGCTTTAATCAAGGAATACCGCAAGCGGAAAAGCATTTTTCAGCAAGAAGACCAATTGCTGGATTTGCAGCAAGTTTATGTGTCGCTACAAGTTAAGGGGAAACATGACGATTGCACTCAGCTTGAGACAGAACAAGCGATCGCCGAATTCTCGCGATTGATGATCTTGGGAATTCCGGGCGCGGGTAAATCAATGCTGCTGTGGAATATTGCCGTGCGCTATGCGGAAGGTAACCCGATCGCAGTACCCAACCAACCTATACCTATCTTATTGAACCTCCATGACCTGAACGACTCTACCTTGTCAATTCAGCAGCAGCTGGTCAAAGCTCTGGCGATCGGCTCACCTCCCGCGTTTCCCAATGCGGATCGCTTTGTGGATCAGGCATTAAAGCAACAGGGGCTGCTGCTCTTGCTCGATGGGCTAGATGAGGTGAATAGTGCCAACCGTGCCGAAGTTGTACAACGGGTCAGGACTTTCTTAGACAGTCATGACTGTCGGGCTGTGATCACCTGCCGGACAGCAGTTTATCAAAACGATTTCAAAAATGAGGTCGATCGCACTCTAGAGGTACGCGAGTTTAGCGATCAGCAAATTCGCCTCTTTCTGGAAGGTTGGAAACCGTATATGCCACCAGAAAAGTCGATTGAGCAACTGATTCGAGCCTTGAGCGATCGCCCTCGAATTTTGACCATTGCCCGTAATCCCCTGCTACTGTCGATTATTGCCTTTCTCTACATCAATCCCAGATTCATCTTGCCTCATTCACGGGCAGAATTTTACCAAGAGGCAACAGACATTCTGTTGAAAAAGCTGGATCAAGCGCGAGTTCAGAATCAGTTCACAGCAATCAACAAACGGATGGTGTTACGGCATCTTGCACTCTACTATCAGACCAGTGCCAATCAACGCCAAGACCACCTCAGCGTCGATTACGAAACCGTGTTGGCTCAAATTCAGCAAGAGTTACCCCAACTAAACCTGGCGACTGAGCAGGCCAAACCCTTTCTAGATGAAGTGGTTGAGCGCAGTGGTTTATTGCTACCAATCGATGATGATCAGCGCTATCAGTTTGCCCACTTAACCCTTCAAGAGTTTCTTGCGGCAGAAGAACTAAGGGAGAGAGAAACTGACCTGATTACTTTTTTCGGTGCAGACCAAGATACCTGGCGGGAAACTGTAAAGCTCTGGTGTGGGCTGGCCGGAGATAGTACTCGGTTGATCGAACGCGTACTAGAAATTGAACCCATCACCGCCTTTGAGTGTTTGGCGGAAGCTCGACGAGTCGATTCTGGGGTTGCAGAACAGATTATTAACCAATTCAAAACCCGTCTGTCATCACCCGATGAAAAAGACGCGATTACCCAAGCCTTTGGGACAGTGGCGGCAGATACTCGTGAGAACTCTAGAGGGAGAGCTGTCTTTCAGTTTTTGAAACTGACCGTGGCAAATAGCGGTGAGCCTGACCACCGGATAGCAGCCGCCAATGCTTTATCATTGACCAATTTATCAGAATCAGCCCAAATCCTCGCTGGGCGTTATTCTCAATGGACAGAGGTGCGTCGCCCGCTGGTGCGTATGGGTGATTTAGCCATTCCTGAACTGGCGACGTTGGCAAGATCAGGTTCAACAACTGCTCTAGACGACTTGATGGCGATCGGGACGATTGCGGCGGCTTCAGCTCTTACCGATTTTTTGTGGCATCCTCAAAAGGCTTTAGCAGAAAGGAGTGCATGGCATCTGGCCGCGTTTTTACCTCAAGTAGGTGTAGAAGAAGCATTGCACGACTACCCACTGCAAGCTGCACAGCGGCAGGCAAATTATTTAGATTGGATCTGGCAACCCTTTGATACGCCGCCAGATTCAGCACTGCCGATTTTAGCAGGACGCATTGCGTATTTGCTAGCGCAAACTACCAAGGCAACGGCTCCCAATCCCCTTCCTATTGTGGATGCCCGATTAGTCATTCCCCTCTGTTCCATTCACCTCATAGAACAGTTCGTGTTCCCTACGTCCTACAGTGCAGCAGAAGCTGACAGTCTTTTACAACGAGCTGCTACCAGCACTGGATTAGATCTGCGATTACGCCAATATACCAAGCAAAGTTTGGGAGTTGAAAATACAACATCCTATTGGTACTTCTTATTTTCTTGTCTGCCACCCCAGCGACAACTTGAACTGCTGAATCGCCTGATGCAGTTCGGAGGCTCGACCCATCAAAATTGGCGTAACCTATTTCGACCGATTACGTATGAATTTCAAACAGGTTGGCATTACCGGGTTGTTCTAGCGATTGCAGCGATCGCTTCTGCTGCTGCCTTATGTCAGAGTTTTTATCTGCCTATTCACGAGCCGCAAAACTGGCTAAATTGGCTGGCATTATTTACAGGGGTAGTCATTGCCGATTTTTGGCTATTTCTATGGAAAGGAATTGAACACCGCTTAGAACCAGATTTGTTTGTCACCTTTGGTTTACTAGGACTTAAAACATTTTCAATAGAACTGTACAGTCTATGGACTAATCGATTGGTTTGGGTCGGAGCGAATCCGTTGCTTAAGATTTTGAGCAGTTCTTTCGCTGGCGCTTTCGCTGTCGATCGCGCTAGCATTGTCGCTGTCGCTCGCGCTGACGCTGTCGCTGTCGCTCGCGCTAGCATTGTCGCTGTCGCTGTCGCTTTCGCTGACGCTGACGCTTTCGCT
>Ga0136636_10002882_pt1 | contig 10283 bp, 11 predicted proteins | sample AntDrymUQ8522106_2_FD_104653 | JGI IMG/M metagenome (GOLD analysis project Ga0136636, IMG submission 104653) | Polar desert sand microbial communities from Dry Valleys, Antarctica - metaG UQ852 (21.06) | ecosystem: Environmental > Terrestrial > Soil > Desert | place: Antarctica: Dry Valley... | reverse complement strand
CTTCTCGCCAATCGCCGCGCGCAGCTCGGGCACACCGGCCATTGGCGGGTACTGGTTGCGCCCGCTGCGCATGGCGGCCAGCGTCGCGTCGAAGAGCTCGGGCTCGGCCTGAAAATCAGGGAAGCCTTGCGCCAGGTTGAGCGCGCCGCATTCCGTGGCAAGCTTGGACATGACGGTGAAAATCGTCGTGCCGACGGTGGCCAGTTTGGAGTCGATGGCAAGCGGGCTGTGGACCATGGCGTGTCGGCTAGACGGGGGGGCGGGGGGCGGTGACATCGCAGTGTAGGACGTCGTGTTACACGAAACAAGCGACCTTGCGCGGGCTTTGCTGTTTGCGCGCGCTCGCTCTTCGACGCTGGCTGTTAAAATGCCGGCATGAAGGTTAACCACGTTCCGACGCGCAGCATACAACCGGCGTCCGACACGCGCGCCGTCGATATCATCGACCAGACGGCGCTGCCCTACGACTACCGGCTGGTGCGGCTGGCTACGCTCGCCGATGCGGTACACGCCATTGCCGCGATGCAGGTGCGCGGCGCGCCGCTGATCGGCGTCACCGCGGCCTATGGCGTTGCCCTGGCCTTGGCCCGCGCACCCGACAACGCCAGCCTGTCGGCCGCACTCGACGCACTCGGCGCGACGCGGCCGACGGCGGTCAATCTGCGCTGGGCGCTCTCGCGCATGCAACAGCGACTGGCGCCGCTGCCCGCCGACGAACGCGCCGACGCCGCCTGGCACGAAGCCGGCGTGATCGCCGAAGAAGACGCCGCGCAGTGCGCGCGCATCGGCGTCCATGGTCTCGAGTTGCTGCGCCAAGGGGCTCGGCAACGCGGACGCCTCAACCTCATGACGCACTGCAACGCCGGCTGGCTGGCGACCGTCGATTACGGCACGGCGCTGGCGCCAGTCTATGCCGCCTTCGACGCCGGCATCGCGGTGCACGTCTGGGTTTCGGAGACGCGGCCGCGCAACCAGGGCCTACTCACCGCCTGGGAGCTTCGCGAGCACGGCGTTCCCCATACGCTGATCGCCGACAATGCCGCCGGCTGGCTGATGGCGCGCGGCGAGGTCGATGCGGTGATCGTCGGCGCCGACCGGATCGCCGCCAACGGTGATGTCGCCAACAAGATTGGCACCTATCTGAAGGCGCTCGCGGCGCGCCAGGCCGGCGTGCCCTTCTACGTCGCCGCACCGCGTTCGACGATCGATTTTTCCTGCGCCAGCGGCGCCGCGATTCCGATCGAACAGCGCGACGGCGACGAACTGCGCCTTGTCCGGGGTCAGCCGGACGGCGAAGTGTCGGCGCTGCGCCAGTTCCCCGCCGGGTCGGCGGTGATCAATCCGGCGTTCGACGTGACGCCGGCGGCGCTCGTCTCGGCGATCGTCAGCGAACGCGGCAGCGCGCCGGCGAGCGCCGAGGGATTGCAGGCGCTTTACCCGGAAGAGGCACACGCCGGCGCAACGCGCGCGCGGCCCGCCGTCGGCTGACTGGCGACAGAACGAACCATGCTCAGAATCACTGAACTCGCGCTGCCGCTCGAGCACCCGCCCGAAGCGCTGCGCAAGGCCGCCGCCGAGCGCCTCGGTGTGCACGAAACGGCGATCGCCAAGCTCACCGTTTTCAAACGCAGTCACGACGCGCGCAAGAAAAACGCCTTGCGCTTCATCTACACCGTTGATCTCGAAATTACGGCGCCGGCAAGCGAAGCGCAGCTCCTCGACAATTTTTCCGACGACGCAAAAATCACCGCGACGCCCGATACCGCTTACCGCTTCGTCGCCCGCGCGCAGACAGGGCACAGCGAGCGGCCGCTCGTTGTCGGTTTCGGCCCGGCCGGCATTTTCGCCGCCCTGCTGCTCGCCCAGATGGGTTTCCGGCCACTTGTCCTCGAACGAGGAAAAAAGGTCAGGGAGCGCACCAAGGACACCTGGGGCCTGTGGCGCAACAAGGTGCTCGATCCGGAATCGAACGTGCAATTCGGCGAAGGCGGCGCCGGGACGTTTTCCGACGGCAAGCTCTACAGCCAGATCAAGGACCCGCGTCACCTCGGGCGCAAGGTGCTCGCCGAATTCGTCAAGGCCGGCGCGCCGCCGGAGATCCTCTACGTCGCCAAGCCGCACATCGGCACCTTTCGCCTGGTCAGCATGGTCGAGCACATGCGTGGCGAGATCGAATCGCTCGGCGGCGAAATTCGCTTTGCCAGCCGGGTTGTCGACCTGCACATCGAGAACGGCCACGTGCGCGGCGTGACGCTCGCAGACGGCGAGGAGATCGCCGCGAGCCAAGTCGTTTTGGCGCTCGGACACAGCGCGCGCGACACCTTCGCGATGCTGCACGGCAAGGGCGTCTGCGTCGAAGCCAAGGCCTTTTCGGTCGGTTTTCGCATCGAGCATCCGCAGACGCTGATCGACCGCGCCCGGCTCGGCGCCAACGCCGGCAACCCGTTGCTCGGCGCCGCCGAATACAAGCTCGCTTATCACGCCAGCAACGGTCGCGCTGTCTATAGCTTCTGCATGTGCCCCGGCGGTCAGGTCGTCGCCGCAACGTCGGAAGCCGGCTGCGTAGTCACCAACGGCATGAGCCAGTACTCGCGCGCCGAGCGCAACGCCAACGCCGGCATCGTCGTCAATGTGACGCCCGACGATTTTCCCGGCGGCGCGCGCGGCGATCCGCTCGCCGGTATCGCCCTGCAGCGCCGCCTCGAAACGCAGGCCTTCGAACTCGGCGGCGGCACGTACGAAGCACCTGGGCAACGGCTCGGCGATTTCCTTGCCGGACGCGCGTCGACCGCACTCGGCTCGGTGGTGCCCTCGTACCAGCCCGGCGTGCGCATGACCGATCTATCGCGCGCCCTGCCCGACTATGCCATCGCCGCGATCCGCGAGGCGCTGCCCGCCTTCGACCGCCAGATCAGGGGCTTCGCGCTACCCGACGCGGTACTGACCGGCGTCGAGACGCGCACCTCGTCGCCGCTGCGCATCACGCGCGGCGAGGACTGCCAGAGCGTGAACGTCAAGGGGCTCTACCCTGCCGGTGAAGGCGCTGGATATGCGGGTGGAATTTTATCGGCCGGTGTAGACGGAATCCGCGTCGCCGAAGCGGTCGCGCTGCAGGCCCGCATCGTTTAGCGACGTCCGCCAAGGTCGCGCCTGAGCTCAGCGGGGAGTGCCGCCCGCTTGCCGCTTGGCTTTCAGCGCCGCGTCAGTAAAGGCACAAGAACCGTCGCCGACAAATAGTGTCTGTTTTTGCATGTGCTGATAAACTTCGGCACCGGGCAGAGTTTATTTTGCGCATGGAGTTTGTTGTGAGCCCTCCTCTTCTTCTGATGAAAGCGATTCGCTCGGGTCGTCTGGCGGACGTCATCGCGACGCTCGAGGCCAACGCCGAGATCGAGCTCAACGACGCCCAGGGTGGCCCCGGGCTGCCCATGGCGATTGCCTGTTTCATGGGCAGCGCCGACATCGTCCGCGAGTTGGGTATTCGTGGCGCCAAGGTCAACTGTGCCGATAACCGTGAAAGGACCTCGCCCCTGGCGTTGGCCGTTAGCGGTGGAAAATCGGAGGTGGTCAAGGTTCTGATCGAGCTTGGCGCCGAACTTCCGCCGGACATGGAAACCGGTCTCTCGCCAGAGGAACTGACATTGGCCAAATGGAAAGCTCTGCATTTAGGCGTCAGCCTGGCCTGGACCCAGTCAGGCGAGGCCGAGCCGATCGTCGAAGAGATCGAGGTGCGGGGCTGCTACGGGACCGACACCAACGTGCTCGACGCCGAGACGCGGCGCTTGGTTCAGGAGAAATGCAGCAAACCGATCGCCCCGCTGACGCCGCGCCGATGAGCGGGAAGAACGCCTGACGACGATGGCGGCGCTGTGCAGCGTTTGCCCAGCACCACCATGCCCGACGGCAAACATGCCGGCCGGGCGACTGCCGAGCTGCCCGGAAATCACCTCAACTGGATGGCGCACCGGGGGGTTGCACGCGGCGAACCAGGCCAGCTTCGGGCGCTGACGCACGAGATCGACGGTAACGGTCGGCCGCCGCTGCTCGATCTGTTGCGCACCGCAACGCCCGCCCGCCGCAACGCCCGCACCCCGGCTGACCAGCGAGGACGCATGTAAAAACGGGCGGCCCGGAAGGAAAACTCCGGGTCGCCCGCGCCAGGCCGAGTCAGTCGCTGACGGTCAGCGGTAGCTTTCCCACTTGACAGTGCGCATATCGCCCGTCTTGGCGAACTCGCGGTGCATCGCAAAACCGAGCGACAAGGACATCGGCTCATGGCTCGTCGGTTCGACGAGTCTCAGGAAATCGCGTAACTGTTCGCGGTAGTCGGGGTGCACGCAGTTATTGATAATCAGTTCGGCGCGCTCGTGCGGATCCTTACCGCGCAAATCGGCGACGCCGTGCTCGGTGACGATGACGTTCACCGAGTGCTCGCTATGGTCCATATGCGAAGCGAGCGGCACGATCGCCGAAATCATTCCGTTCTTGGCCGTCGACGGGCACGAGAAGATCGACAAATAGGCGTTACGCGTAAAGTCGCCCGAACCGCCGATACCGTTCATCATCATCTTGCCCATCACGTGCGTCGAGTTGACGTTGCCAGCCAGGTCAACCTCGAGCGCCGTATTCATCGAGATAATGCCCAGACGGCGGACGATCTCGGGGTTATTCGAGATTTCCTGCGGGCGCAGGATGATGCGTTTCTTGTAGTAATCGAGGTCGGCGGTGACTTTCTTCATCGCTTCCTGGCTCAGCGTCAGCGCGGTGGTCGAGGCGAACTTGCAGCGGCCGTTCTCGAGCAGCGGGACGACCGAATCCTGCAGCACTTCGGTGTACATTTCGAACGCCGGAATATCCTTGCTCTGGCCGAGTGCCGAGAGAACGGCGTTGGCGATATTGCCGACGCCCGATTGCAGCGGCAGAAATTGCGACGGGATGCGGCCACTCTTTATCTCGTAGGCGAGGAAGTTGGCGACGTTCTGGCCGATCTGGTCGGTAACCGCCGTCGACTCGTCAAATCCGCCGGTCTCGTCAGGCTGATTAGTGTAGACAACGCCCGCGACCTTCTTCGGATCGATGATGCAGATCGGCGAACCGACGCGATCCGATGGGCTGAAGATCGGGATTTCCTTGCGCGTCGGCGGATCCTGCGGCTCGAAAATGTCGTGTATGCCGAGCAGCGCGGCCGGGTGCGCGGCGTTGAGCTCGATGATGATCTTGTCGGCAACGCGCATGAAGGTATTCGACGCGCCGACCGAAGTCGACAACACGACACCGCCGCCTGCCGTGACGTCGCAGGCTTCGACGACCGCCCAGTTCACTTTTCCGAGAGCGCCGTAACGCACGCTTTGCGGAACCGTCGACAGGTGCATATCGAAATATTTCACCGTTCCGGCGTTGATCTGTTTGCGCAGCGTGGGATTACCCATGTATGGCGTGCGGAAGCTGATCGCTTCGGCCTCGGCGAGCGCGCCGTCGAGGGACTTTCCGGTCGATGCGCCGGTCAACACGCCGACTTTGAACGGCTTACCGGCGTCGTGTTCGCGCCGGGCTTTGTGCGCCAGCGCAAAGGGGACGGCCTTCGCCGCGCCGGCGGCAGTGAAACCACTGAAACCGATGTTCTGGCCGTTTTGGATGAGTTCCGCCGCTTCTTCAGCGGTCAGGGTAGGAAACGGTAGCGACATGATCGAACTACTCCTTGGTTAACGTGAAAAAAATGCAATCGGACTTGGCGGCCAGCCGTTGCTGTTGCGCGCGCCCGAACGGCGCCGCGCTACCCTGCTCAGATCAACTGGCCAGCGCGTCGAAAAAATTCATATACCTCGCAAGCCGCCGATGGCCGCTTGCGAGCCTTGAAACGAAGCCGGTCCCAGTTATCGCCAACGGCCGCCGAGCATTCAGCCTGACAGCGCAGGGCGTCAGGCTTTGCCGGCGTGTACGCAAGGACGCGCAGGGGATCAAACCAAGGCGCGTGCATTATATCCGTCACCCAACTAGCCGGCAATGATTGCGCGCGTGTCTGTGTTGCGAGTTTTCGATTTGTCCGGTTTTGTAGCGCGCCATCTGTCCGGTTGTCATATGCCCTGAAGGGGGTACCGGATGAGACGGACGGAACTGCTATAGGAGATCCGGAAGATGAGATTCGAAGAAGCGTATGGTGGGTGGAATGAGGGGCGGCTGACGCAAGCGGAAGCAGCGATGTTGCTGGGCGTACTCGCGTGCACTCTCGCGGCGAGCCGCGCGCAGGCCCCGGCGCAGGGAATGGCCACGCACCTCAAGATTTACGTCCTACAGTTCAGCAAAGCATACGATGCCGACGCTTCACTTTGACCGCCGCTTCATCACCGCAGGAAGAGCACAAACCGTAACTCAATCAGGGAGATCATTATGCGAATGACCATCGCTTTAAGCACCGTTGCCGTCGCGACGCTGCTCGCTCGGGCATAACGGTGCCGGCCGCAGCGGGCGGCGCCGCAATTCTGGTATGAGGAGTCGGCCCCGGGCGCGCTCACCGATTCACGCATGGTCATGACGCGAAACGGCGACACCGTGGCTTTTGACACGGGTTTTCATCCAACAGTGACCTCGCCGGGCCACGCCGAGTACATCTTCACGATTCTCGTCGGCAAGACGCAGCGCTCGCTCATCCAGCATTTCAACGCAGCGCATCGCCACCTGATGGACTAAATCCCGGGCATCGCCGCGATGCGCGAGAAGTTCAAGTAAGGGCGAAGACGCCTTACTCAGGATTCCGCGAATCAAGCCCGAGTGTCACCGGGCCGTCGTTGATCAGATGCACCTGCATGTCGGCGCCGAACACGCCCGTCGGCACCGGGCGTCCGAGGTCGCGTTCGAGCCGCTCGACCAGGCGCGCGAACAACGGGCGTGACACGCCGGGCGCCGCGGCGCGGCTCCACGACGGACGATTGCCTTTCCTGACCGACGCGAAGAGCGTGAATTGACTGACCGCGAGCAACTCGCCGCGGCTCTCGACGACGCTCCGATTCATCACCCCCGCATCGTCGTCGAAAATGCGCAGGCGGGTGATCTTGCCCGACAGCCAGGCTATGTCGGCCTCACCGTCATCGGCTTCGATACCGACCAGAAGCAGTAAGCCGCGTGCGATGGTGCCCGTCACCCGTCCGTCGACCTCGACCCGAGCCGACGCCACGCGCTGGACGACAACCCTCATTGGCGCTCGCGCTTGGCAGTCGCTGTCGGCTTATCGGCGCGTTGCCAGCGGACCGGATACACCACCGTTTCGGGTTGCAGCGTGACGTGCCCGATTCCCTGCTGCTGCAGCACGTTCCGGGCTGCAGCGAGCACCTCGGGCCACTCGGCAAAGCTGGCGACGACAAGGTGCGCCGACAGCGCGACGTGGTTCGACGAGAGCGTCCACACGTGCAGGTCGTGCACCGAGCGCACACCCGGGACAGCGGCCAGCGACTGCCCGATGCGCTCGAGCGAAAGGTGCGCCGGAACGCCCTCGAGCAGCGCCCGCAGCACTTCGCGCAGCAGGCGCAGGCTCGAGCCGAGAATGAGCAGGCAAATCAGCAGCGAGAGCAAGGGATCGATCGGCGTCCAGCCGGTGAGCACGATAACCGCTCCGGCAATCAGCGCCGCCAGCGAACCGAGCAGATCACCGAACACGTGCAGCAGTGCGCCGCGCGTATTCATCGTCTGCTCGCCGTGCATCAGCAGCCAGGCGACGCTGATATTGACGATGAGGCCGATCAGTGCGACGACGGTCACCGTCTGGCCATCGACCGTCGCCGGTTCAAGAAAGCGATCGATCGCCGCAACCGAAATGCCGACGATGACCAGGATCATGAACACGACATTGAGCAGCGCCGCGAGCGTCTCGACGCGGCCGAGCCCGTAACTGTGGCGCGACGACGGCGGACGGCGTGCCAACCAGAGTGCAAAGGCCGCCAGGGCGAGCGACGCGCTGTCAGTCACCATGTGAGCGGCGTCGCCGAGCAAGGCCAGCGACCCCGACCAGAACCCTGCCACCGCCTCGACGCCGGCAAAGCCCAGCGTCAGTAGCAAGGCGACGATCAGGCGGCGGCCGACGTCGGTCACGTGGTGATGATGGTGGGCGTGGGGGTGCGGATCGTCGCTCATGGTTGGAGCATTATAGTGCCGCCGGCTCAGCCTGCAGCACACAGACCCCGGCCGCCCGCAGTCCGTCGAGCACAGCCTCGCGGCCATGCACGATGCTGAGGACGCCGTTCGGGAAGGCACAGCGGGCGCTCAACTCGGCGAGCGCAAAGAGCGCTGACGGCGTTTGCGGACTCGGCGTGACGATGACCACGGCACCGGTCTGCAAGGCGCCGACGGCAAGACGCAACGGCGCGAGCAGGGGCCCATCGGCATTACCGGCGATGGCCACCAACTTGGCGTTTCCGACGCTGGCCACCCCATCGGTGTTGCCGACGATACTCACCACTTCAGCGCTGTTTGCCGCTTTGCCGGCCGACGCGGCGCGCAAAAGCGCTACCGCCTGCGCGACCTCGGCGTTCGCCATTTCGACGTCGTTCCCGCTCTCCTCGGCGATCAACGCAGCAAAGTGTGCGCCGTAGCCGGCGAGCGCGTCGCCCAGCGCGTTGAGCAAGGCCGAGCGCTCAACTGCGCTGCGCGCCGCCCAGCCGGCGCCCGCCGCGCGTGCCGCGTCGGCGGCTTGCCGCGCCTCGCGCGCGCCGCACAGCGGCGTACGGCGCAGGACTGCGGCCGTGCGCGGGCTGACGACATCGTGGAAGGCCTCCGCCATGGTCAGGTAGGCATGGCCATTGATCCACAAAGGAATCGCCAGCGGAGCATCGCTGTGCAGCATCGCAGAGCCTCGAGCAGGGGTTTGGGGCGGCGGCGGATTTCAGCGAAGAATACGCGAAAACGGCCCGCCGAACGCGATACCGGGAGGCCTTTGGCGACCTTCGTCCGCCCGGCGCCTCAGCCGAGACGCGTGCGGGCGGCCGCAGGGCCGTCAGCGATCAACCGCCGCTGGCGCGCGCCAGAGCGGCGTGCGTCGCCACCGTGGGCGCAGCAAGCGCCTGCGCCTGCACGCTTTCCATCCAGCGTTTGATGCGCATGGCATCGCCGACGCGGGTCAGCTTGCCGACCGAATCGAGCAGGACGATGACGACCGGTCTGTCGGCGAGGCGCGCCAGCATCACCAGGCACTTGCCGGCTTCGTGAATGTAACCGGTTTTGGAGACGCCAACATCCCAGGCGGCGCTTTTGACCAGCGGGTTGGTGTTTCGAAAGACCAGCGCCCGGCCACCAATTTCTACGCTAGCCTCGCCCATCGTCGACCACTCGCGAATCAAGGGATAGCGGTGCGCGGCGGCGACCATTTTAGCGAGATCGTGCGCCGTCGACACATTGCTGCTGTTCAGGCCCGTCGGGTCTTCAAAACGCGTATCACGCATGCCGAGCGCCTGCGCCTTGACGTTCATCGCTGCTAAGAAGGCCGGCATACCGCCCGGATAGTGGCGCGCCAGAGCGTGGGCGGCACGGTTTTCCGACGACATCAAGGCGAGCAGCAGCGCCGTTTCGCGCGTCATTTCGGAGCCGACGTGCAGGCGCGATCGGCTGCCGCGCAGCATATCGACGTCGTCGTCGGAAATCGAAATCGGCGCGTTCAAATCGGGCGTACTGTCGAGGACGACCATTGCCGTCATCAATTTAGTGATCGACGCGATCGGCGCGATCGCATTGGCGTTCTTCTGAAACAGGGCTTCGACGCCATCCTGCTCGATGACCAGCGCCGAACCGGATTGCACGGCAAGTTTGCTCGCGTCCTGCCAGGGCACGGCGTTGTTCGCCGAAAGAATACTCGCCGGCGATCCCGGTCTATACGCTACGCGGACCTTACGCGGGATCAGCTTTGGCGGCGTCGGCTTGGCTTTTTTCGCGACCGCCTTGTGGGCCGCCGACTTGACTTTTTTGTCCGCGGCCTGCGCGCCATCACCGGCGAGCAGGCCGGCGCCTAGCGCCGCGATGAGCAATACCGTGTTGAGCGCCATCCGCATAAGTCGAACTCCAGCCAGATCCAAGGAAACGATTGTTTCGGCCGAGTCTAATGATTTGCCGTAACAAAATAAAGAAAAATAAACACATAGCCTGAATGCCTGAGAAAGCAGGTCAACTATAGAGGTCGCGGCTGCGTTGTCCCCGGTGTTGCCTCAGCGCGGGTTTTGATGATCTTCGGCGGCGGTCTGCGGACGGCCGTCGAATCGATCGCGACAAACGCCACGGAGGCGGGTTTTGGACGGCGAAAACCG
>Ga0136636_10002881_pt1 | contig 10283 bp, 8 predicted proteins | sample AntDrymUQ8522106_2_FD_104653 | JGI IMG/M metagenome (GOLD analysis project Ga0136636, IMG submission 104653) | Polar desert sand microbial communities from Dry Valleys, Antarctica - metaG UQ852 (21.06) | ecosystem: Environmental > Terrestrial > Soil > Desert | place: Antarctica: Dry Valley... | reverse complement strand
GGCACGCCGGGCTTGTCCTTCATCGTCGAAAGCAACAAGATGCTGAGCACTGCCGGCACAAAGGCAACCCAGAAGAGCACGTTGTAAGAGAAAGCAGATTCGCCCAACCAGCTCAGCAGCCCGTAAGCGGCCAGCGGGCCCAACACGGCGCCGGACTTGTCCAGCGCCTTGTGCACACCGAAGGCATATCCGCGTGACTGCTGCCGGGCAACGGCCGAGAGCCAGGCGTCACGCGGCGGCCCTCGATAGCCCTTGCCAAGCCGCTCGATCACGCGAAACAAACTCAGGCCCAGCACCGAACTCGTGACCAGCAGGATCACCTTGGCCAGCGTCGAGAAGCCATAGCCGGCCAGGGCATAGACCTTGCGTTTGCCGCTGCGCTCGGACAACCAACCCGCCAGGTAATTCAGCGACGAAGCCGAGAAGTCGGCCAGACCTTCGATCAGGCCCAGCAGGGCACTCGAGCCGCCGGCCACGGTCGTGAAAAAGATCGCAAAGACCGAAAAGATCATCTCGGAACTGAGGTCGGTCAGCAGGCTGACGAAACCAAGCTTCACGACGTCGGCGGGCAGCCGCTCCGGCTGCTGTGGCGGCTGCTTTGGCAACTGCGGATCAGCGCTGTTCACGGCATGCGCTTTGGAGCCTGTCGTGAATCAGCGCGCCAGGGCGGGATAGTCGGTGTAGCCCTTGGCACCGGGCACATAGAAAGTGGGCTCGTCCGGCGCGTTCATCGGGGCATCGTTCTGCATCCGCGCCACCAGGTCGGGGTTGGCCAGGAAGGGGCGGCCGAAGGCGATCAGATCACCGTGCTTTTGCAGCAGGGCCTGCTCGGCGCTGCCGCGGTTGAAGCCTCCTGACAGGATGAACAACCCGTCGAAGGCGGCACGCAGCGCGAGCTTGAAGTCGGCGGGCAGCGGCGGCGCACCCATGCTCGAGTGATCGACCAGGTGGACATAGAGCAGGCCCAGGTCGGACAGCGACCGGGCCAGCGCCAGATACTGCGCGCGCACTTCTGGAAACTCGCCCGTGCCGTTGAAGACGCCAAAAGGCGAGAGCCGGATGCCGACCCGGTCGCCGCCGATCGCAGCAACGGTCGCGCTTGCAATCTCGAGCGCCAGGCGATTGCGGCCTTCGATGTTGCACCCGTGATCGTCGCTGCGCAGGTTCACGAGCGGGTTCAGAAACTGCTCGATCAGGTAGCCGTTGGCGCCGTGCAGCTCGATGCCGTCGAAGCCGGCATCCAGGGCCAGCTTTGCAGCGCTCACATGCTCCTCGACGGTGCGCGCGATGTCGGCCGCTGTCATTGCGCGCGGGGTGCTGTGCGGCTGCGGCCCATCAGCGTCGGTAAACATCTCGCCGGGGCAGACCACCGTGCCCGGCCCGAGCACCTCGGCGCCGGCCGGCAGATTGGCCACATGCGCGACACGCCCGCAATGCATCAGCTGCACGAAAATCTTGCCGCCCGCCGCATGAACGGCCTGGGTCGAGAGGTTCCAGCCTTCAACCTGTTCGGCGGAAAACAGCCCCGGAATGCGTGGGTAACCCAGTCCGTTGGGGCTGGGGGAGGTGCCTTCGGTGATGATCAGCCCGGCGGTCGCCCGCTGGCCATAGTAGGTCGCCATCAGCGCATTCGGCGTGTGCGCCGGCGTGGCCCGGTTGCGCGTCATCGGTGCCATCACCAGGCGATTGGCGAGGGGCAGGGAACGGGCTGAGATCTTGTCGAAAAGCATGGGGTGATGTCCTGGTAGTCCTCAGGCCCCGCCGCGCCAACCAGAGGGCTGCCGACAAGGTCTGAGGTGTCTGAAACGATCAGCCTGCGCGGCACCCTGCCTCATGTCTGTTCGATGGCGCACCGGCGCCGCCAAGCCGCGACAAACCAGCCGGCGCGCCCGCATCGTTGCCTAACGCACAGACCGGGAACAGCACTTCGCCTAACTTTCTCGTCGTCATCGAGCCCGACCCGGCGACGTTCAAGCCGACGTACGACTGACCGACCCTCCACAGTCAAGGACATCGACACCATGATCTCGCCATCCAGAGCCTATTTAGTCGGCGGCGGCATCGCTCGCTGGCCCCATGTCCAGCCGCTCCACGCGCGCTCCGACGCGCTGGTCAAGGCGATGAAGTAGCCGCAACGGGCCTGCACCTTGCCGCGAAGCACGACCAACGTTCGGTCTCATCCTTCGGCAGCTCGACAGGTACAAAACTGAGTCACCACTGCCCTGCAGTCGCCAGGAAAGAAGCACCATCATGCAAGAGAACACCGAAGCCTTTATCGCCGCCCAAGCCTCCGGGCATACCTGGGAGAGACGCTCGCCACGCCCCGAGGACGAGCATGTGCTGGGCCACACGCAGAACTGGTTGGACGCCTTGCCCAAGGGCGTGCGGCCGGTGCAGATGCCGACGGTGTTCCCGCGCATCGTCAACGAGCTGTGCAGTCTCTGGCCCGAACCATCCGCGCTCGACCGCTATTTCGAAGAGAAGGAGTTCAGCCCCCGCGATGACCGCCAGGGCTTTTCTCCGCTCATCAAGGAGGAACTGCTGGCGATGCACGTCTACTCGTTGCGCAACCGCGCCGGGCAGCAGGCGCGCCGGGCGGTGCTGCTCGGCGGCTGACCGCCATCGCCATCTGTTCGTCACGGTGAGGAAGGCAGTGGCGTCTCGCCCTGACTGTTCGTCATCCGCTTCCCGTCCAAGCAGCAGGCTGCTCCGGCTGAGCCAATCGGCACTCGGGTGCAGGTGAAGGTAACGGTGTGATTTAAGTGAGCGCTACCCACAAACACGCTGGACCGGAATCATTCGAATCCTTGAGCATCGGTCTTGTCAGCGAGGACCCTTCCAGCGCAGTGGCGCCGGGCTCTATCAACGCTGGCATGTCCGCCAACGAGACTCTGAAATCTTCAAGCTGGAGAAGTTTTATGAACGAAGCCCGCATCGTCGTGGTCGACGACTCGGTGGATACCGCCGAGGCGCTTGCCTGCCTCCTCACGCTTGACGGCTATTCCGTACGAACCGCCTATGACGGCGTTCAGGCTGCAGCGCTCGTCGAGACGTTCGCGCCCCACGGCGTGCTGTTCGACATCAACATGCCGCTGATGGACGGCAATGAGTTGTCCAAGCAACTGCGCGAGCGCTTCGGAGATGATCTCGTGTTGATCGCCATCACGGGCGAGGACGGTGCCGACGGACGAGTTGCCGCTGTGTTCGGGCGAGTCGATCACTACTTGCGAAAGCCGATCGGTCAAACCGATTTGAGGCGCATCTTTCCCCCGCAGACCAGCTAGCTGAGACTGATCGATGAACTACCGCGCAGTTTGGCTTTCTATCGGTGGCGTGGCCGTTGTTGTTGCCATCATCGTTGCCGTTGCCGCTCTCTCGCTCGAGCGGACAGCGCCCGGAAGCTTTCTTCCGCATGGCTACTGCTTTACCTGGAATCCGGCACTGCTCTGGACGCACGTCGCGAGCGACTCGCTGATCGGCGCAGCCTATGTGTCGATGCCCATCACTTTGCTGCATCTCCGACGGCGGCGCACCGACCTGCCGTTCAACTGGATCTTCCTGCTGTTCGCCTTGTTCATCTTGAGCTGCGGCGCAACGCACTGGATCGAGGTGTGGACCGTTTGGCATCCGGACTATTGGCTGTCGGGCAACGTCAAGATGATCACTGCCGCGGCTTCGGTCCTGACTGCCGCAGCGTTGATCCGCTTGGTGCCGCGCATCCTGGCAATTCCGACGGTGGCGCAATTGCAAGCTGCCAAGCGCGCGCTGGAGGTCGAGGTGGTCAGCCGACGCCACGCCGAACAGGCACTTCTGCACGAGCGCGCCGATCTGGAGCGCCGCGTTCACGAGCGGACTGAGGAACTCGGCCGAGCCATGGCTGCGGCCGAATCGGCCCGTGCCGCTGCCGAGGAAGCTAATCGCGTCAAAGACCGCTTTCTCGCCAAGGTATCGCACGAACTTCGCACGCCTTTGCAGGCCACGATCAGCTGGGCGCAAGTGCTGCAGAGCTCAAAACTGGACGGAAACCAGATTGCGCATGCTGCTGAACGCATCGCGAACAACGTTCGGGCGCAGTCCCGTCTCATCGACGACCTGCTTGATGTCTCGAGGATCCTGAGCGGCAAGCTCGCCCTGCAATACCAGAATGCGGATGTGGCGGAGATCCTCGAAAAGGCCGTCGATGTGATCCGAGCAGGTCACGACTCGGAGGTGCGCGCCATTGATCTCGAGATCGCCGAAGCCCCCCTCTTCGCTTGGACGGACCCTGTCCGGGTCGAGCAAGTGTTGTGGAATCTTCTGAACAATGCTGCTCATGCCACCGCCCCCGGAGGCCGCATCACGGTGAGGGTTCGGGTCGAGGGGGGAGCGCTGCTGATCTTCGACATTGAAGACAACGGCCGGGGCATCGAGCCGTCGGAACTGGCCTCGATTTTCGATCCGTTTTGGCAGAGTGAGCAGGGTCATCGGTCGACCCGCGGCTTGGGACTCGGACTCGCCATCTCCCGGAGCATTGTCCAGTTGATGGGCGGGGAGCTGAGTGCCACCAGTGAGGGTCTGGGGCGTGGGGCCATCTTCACCATGCGATTGCCGAGTGCGCCGAGTTTGCCGATCGAGAACGAACCAGGTCGAGCAAGCGCAGATGTCGAAAGAATGCTGACCCTAGCGGAGCGCCAACGGTTGAAGGGCGTCCGTCTCCTGCATGTCGAAGACGATCCGGATATCGCTGCCGGCGTCGAGCACACCCTCGGGGAAATGGGCTTGGACGTGGAAACATGCCGTGACTTCGACCTCGCATTTCGACGTGTCGGTGCCGGTGGCTTCGACCTCCTGCTGGCCGACCTGAACCTCGGTGGCGGACACACCGCGTTCGAGTTGCTGGCGGAACTCCGCCGGTATTCGCATGGCAAGACGTTGCCTGCCCTCGTCTTGTCAGCGTATGGCGGTGCTGAAGACCGGCGAGCCACCATCGCCGCCGGCTTTGCGGCGCACCTCGTCAAGCCGCTGAGCGCAGAGCGACTGGCACGCGCAATCCTCGACGCCCTGCCCGCGTAAAGGCCTGGCTATCAATGTAGGGCTGCGTCACAAGCGCTCGCCCTACTTGAACTACATTCCTCTCAGTGCCGCGCCCTCACCGGCCAGGCTCAAGAAAAGTAGCGTTTTGCGACTACTGGAGGCACATGGTGCGAAAAGCAAGTCCAGCATTTCTGATCGCATTGGCACTGGCCTTCGGGCTTGTCCTCTTCAGCATGGGGCTGACGATCACCAATATCCGCAGCCTGCGGCAAGACACTGCGACGGTACAGCGTACCGACCAGGTCCTGCTTGAACTTGAAACACTGCTGTCCTTGATGAAGGATGCCGAGACGGGGCAGCGGGGTTACCTCATCACCGGAGAGCCCGTCTACCTCGAGCCCTACCGATCGGCGCTGAACGGCATTCAAGCGCGCCTCGATTCGCTGCACAGCCTCACCGCCGATGACCCTGCTCAACAAGAGCGGCTGTTGGAGGTTCGAAGACGTGTCGGCGCGAAGCTGGGCGACCTCGATGTATCGATCGAAACCCGCAGACGGCAGGGGTTCGAAGCGGCTCGCGAAATCATTCTGCTCGGTCGCGGCAAGGCCGAGATGGACGCGATCCGGCAAGGCGTGCTCGCCATGCAGACGGAGGAACGGCGCTTGCGCGAGCGCCGAAACGATGTGGCGCGCAGCACGCTGAGAAACGGGCTTTTTTGGGGTCTGGCATCCGGGTTGACGGCCTTGGCGGCAATCCTGACCCTCCTGATCGGCTCGCGTGCGAGCTTGCGCAAGCGCGATGAAGCCGCAGCCGCAATTGCCGCCGAAGCCGAGAAACTGCGAACCACCTTGCTGAGCATCGGTGATGCGGTGGTCACCACCGACACCGCCGGCCGCATCACGAACCTGAATCCCATCGCGGAGGCGCTGACCGGCTTCTCGGCCGCCGAGGCCATCGGAAGCCCGTTGGACGAGCGGTTCCACATCGTCCATGAGACCACCCGAGAGCCGGTGATGAATCCGGTGACACAGGCGCTTCAGGAAGGTCGCATCGTCGCCTTGGCCAACCACACCACGCTCATCAGCAAGGACGGTACCGAACGCCCCATCGAAGACAGTGCAGCACCGATCAAAACAACCGACGGCACCGTGATCGGCTGCGTCCTCGTGTTTCGTGACGTATCCGCCCGCAAGACGATGGAAAGTCAGCTCCACCAAAGCGAGAGCCGCCTGCGTGTGACCTTGGAGAGCATCGGCGACGGCGTGATTGCGACCGACCGCCAGGGCAACGTGACCTACCAGAACCCGGTTGCCGCGACGCTGACCGGCTGGGTCGTCGGTGCTGTCGGAAAGCCGCTTCCGGCAATCTTCCGGTTGGTCAACGAGCACAGCCGTGCGCCGGTTTTGAATGCGGCGCTGCGGGCGATGCAGGAGGAGCGCTTCATCGAGCTTGCGAACCACAGCGTGCTCGTTTCCAAAGATGGCCGCGAGACGCCGATCGAGGACAGTGCAGCGCCGATTCACGATGACCTTGGCCAGGTGAGCGGCGCCGTACTCATTTTTCGCGACGTGACAGAACGAAGGCAACTCGCCCGGCAGCTCGAAAAAAGTGAAGAGCAGTTCCGCACCCTGGCGGAATCGATCCCCCAGCTTTGCTGGATGGCCAGTGCCGACGGCAGTATCTACTGGTACAACCGCCGCTGGTTCGACTACACCGGCACCACGCTCGAGCAAATGCAGGGCTGGGGATGGCAAAGCGTCCATGATCCAGCGGTCTTGCCCGAGGTGATGAAACGCTGGCAGGCGTCGATCGAACTCGGCGAAGCGTTCGAAATGGTGTTCCCGCTCAAGGGATCGGATGGCCGGTTTCGCGATTTCCTGACCCGCGTGGTGCCGGTCAATGACGACTCCGGCGTCACACGGTGGTTCGGCACCAACACCGAGATCTCGAGCATCACCCGGGCACAGTCCTGACTCTTTGGCGCGAGCTTCAAGCTCCCAGGCGTGCGCATGATCCGGGTGCAAGCCCTGGGCAATGACTAGGCTTGCCGGGACATGGTGCTGCCCACCTGTCGCAGCTCAAAAGCAATGTCGTCGTCATGAAGCGTGCCGCTGCGTTAACGGACGATGACGAGTCGTCGCTGTCTTACGCAATCGACGCGCCTTGTACCCTCGATAAAGCGGAGGCAAAACTTGAACCAAACCCGACGCTGCGCATGGCTGCCGAACTGAATTCATCATGCGAACAGCCAGCATCAGTCGTGACACGTTGACTTTTAGCGATCGCGCCTGCCGATATTCAGGGCCGGGCCAAGCTCAAGCGGATCTTCTTGCGATAGGCCTGCGCCTCGCGCTTGATCGCGGCTTCGTCGAGCGTCAGCAGCTTGCGGTCGCGCATCAGCACGCGACCATCGACCAGTACCGTGCGCACGTCGCTGGCCTTGGTCGCGTAGACGAGCAGGGAGTAGATCGCATTGGCTTCGACGGCAGGCGAGCCGCCGTCGCCCGGCCACTGATGCAAGGCGTCGATGTCGACGACGACGATGTCGGCACGCTTGCCGACTTCGAGTGATCCGATCTCGTGGTCGAGATGCAAGGCGCGTGCGCCTTCAATGGTGCCCATCGCGAAGGCTTGCTCGGCACTCAGCGTGCGTGCGCTGTGCGTCGCGTGCTTGTGCAGGAGGGCCGCGAGGTTCATCTCTTCCCAAAGATCGAGATCGTTGTTCGACGCAGCGCCGTCGGTGCCGAGCCCGACCGCGACGCCGGCTGCTTGCATCCGGGGCACTGGCGACAAGCCGGCGGCCGACTTCATGTTCGACGTCGGGTTGTGCACAACGCCCACACCGCGCTTGGCCAGCAGCTTGATCTCGCTGTCGTCGAGCGCGACCACGTGCGCAGCGATCAGGTTGCCCTTGAGCGCACCCAGACTCTCGAGATAGGCCACATCGCCGCGAGCACTGGTGCGACCGACGATCGGCGGCACCGGGAATTCGGTTTCGGCCACGTGGATGAGGATCGGCACCTTCATCTGTTCCGACCAGGCCTGGACCTGCTGGAGGTGTGCCGCAGTCACGGTGTAGGGCGCGTGCGGCGCGATCGCCGGCACGATCAGCGGATGGCCCTGCCAGCGTTTGACGAACCGGCCCGTGTAAGCGAGCGCAGCATCCCAGGTCTTGTTGTCGGGCGCGGGGAACTCGAGCACCGTCTGCCCAAGCACGGCACGCATGCCGGCCTTGGCAGTCTCTTCGGCGATCGCATCCTCGAAGTAATACATGTCGCAGAACGTGGTCGTGCCACCGCGGATCATCTCCGCGAGGCCAAGGCGCGTGCCAGCGCGCACGAAAGCTTCGTCGACGTTTCGCGCTTCGGCCGGAAAGATCCATTGGGTCAGCCAATCGGACACCTCAAGGTCGTCGGCCAAGCCGCGGAACAAGGTCATCGGCACGTGCGAATGACCGTTGATGAGTCCGGGGATGATCAGCCTGCCCGCGGCCGGCAAAACGTTGCGCCCGCGGTAACGGGCGCGCACGTCAGCCGCTTCGCCGATCGCGACGATGCGCGACTTGTCGATCGCGATCGAGCCGTGTTGGATCACGCGCCGCTGGGCATCCATCGTGACGAGAATGCCGCCGTCGATGATCGTGTCGACCGTTACCGGCGAGGCGGCAATGGCAATCGAGGTCCAGCCGGCCAGGGCGGCCGGGATAAGCGCAGCGAGGCTGCGCAGCAGCATAAGAATGGGCATGGCAGGCTGCTTCGATGTTGTGAGCGTCGAAATCGATGATGGAGGCGCGCCGATGGTATCGGACGACCAACCTCACGCGCGCTTGCCACCAGGGGTCGGTACTACCGGGGTGGGAACGGGCCGCAGTCTGGTTCGGTTCGGTTCGGTTCGGTTCGGTTCGAGTCGGATCGGGTCGCCGACGTTCAGCGCAAGCAGTCGGCCGTGCCGGCGGCATCGCAATCGACAACCCTTTCCAGCCGCCAAGTACTTCAATATCCCGGCCAGGGGCGAGTGGCTGCGGTTGAACCGGTCGACTGCTTCCTGGATGACTCTCCGGCAAGAACACTCGGAGAGAGCATCAATGCGGGCAGTCCCGAGCTAAGCAATGGCGTGCGCCTGAAGTTGCTCCAGCGAGACCACTGACAGTGCGTTCACGTGCGTGGACACAAGATTGACCCCTGGCGCAACACCGGCCAAAAACGCCTCTTTCCAGCGATTCACACACAAGCACCAACGGTCGCCGGCCTTGAGTCCGGGAAACCTGTATTCAGGCCGGGGCGTCATCAAGTCGTTACCCCGTGACCTTGAGTACTCCAAAAACTCCGCCGTTAACCGGGCGCAGACCACATGAGTGCCGTGGTCGTGTTCATCGGTGTTGCAGCAGCCATCGCGGTAGTAGCCGGTAATGGGGTCAAAGCTGCATGAATGCAGTGGCGTTCCAAGGACATTGAGTGCGGTCATGAGAGTGATGTTAATCCGCCCAGTTTCAACAGGAGTCAGTGGTGGAATGGGTCTGCTCGTTGGGCTGCCCCCCTTGCGCGGCTACGCCGCCGGGGCTTCGCCCCACAAGCGCATCCCGGTCATTCGACCGTGACGCTCTTGGCAAGGTTTCTCGGTTTATGGTTTCGGCCGGCGCTTTGCGCCTTAACTTGGCTGCGCCAAGTGAGCCTTCACCGCAAGCCACGCCACTTGTGCGCCGAGGGCGCAGGCGCTGCGCACCTCCAAGAGCGTCACGGTCATTCGACCGTCACGCTCTTGGCCAAGTTCCGTGGCTAGTGGTGCGCGCCCGGCGCTTTGCGCCTTCACATCGCTGCGCGATGTGAGCGTGCCCCTAAACCGCGCCTCCTTGCGCAGCTACGCCGCCGGGGCTTCGCCCCACAAGCGCACCCCGGTCATTCGACCGTGACGCTCTTGGCAAGGTTTCTCGGTTTATCCACATCTGTTCCGCGCACGCAGGCGGTGTGATAGGCCAGCAATTGCAGCGGCACGACGTGCAGGATGGGGCTCAGCTCGCCGTAATGTTCGGGCATGCGGATCACGTGCAGGCCGGGTTCGCTTTCGATGCGGGTGTCGCCATCGGCAAACACATAGAGCTGGCCGCCGCGGGCGCGCACTTCTTGCATATTGCTCTTGAGCTTTTCCAGCAGCGTATCGTTCGGTGCGATGCAGACCACCGGCATTTCGGCGGTGACCAGGGCCAGTGGGCCGTGTTTGAGCTCACCGGCCGGGTAGGCCTCGGCGTGGATGTAGCTGATCTCCTTGAGCTT
>Ga0136636_10002879_pt1 | contig 10289 bp, 7 predicted proteins | sample AntDrymUQ8522106_2_FD_104653 | JGI IMG/M metagenome (GOLD analysis project Ga0136636, IMG submission 104653) | Polar desert sand microbial communities from Dry Valleys, Antarctica - metaG UQ852 (21.06) | ecosystem: Environmental > Terrestrial > Soil > Desert | place: Antarctica: Dry Valley... | reverse complement strand
TTGTATTAATGATGCAAAGTTTATGGAAATATATCGATGACCTGGTTGGTAAAGATCTTGACTTAGCAACTATTGGACAATTTCTTTGGTATGCAAGTGCATCGTTACTAATACTTGCTATTCCCATAGCTATCCTTATTTCCTCTATAATGACATTTGGCAACTTAGGTGAAAGTTTTGAATTGATTGCTATTAAATCAGCAGGCATTTCATTGTTGCGTTTTATGCGTCCCTTAATTATTGTTTCAATTTTTTTATGCTTTGTTAGTTTTTTCTTTGCCAACAATGTTATACCGTTTGCCACACTCAAGTTTAAAACAATTTACTATGATATTGCCTACAAAAAACCGGCACTTGATTTAAAAGAAGGCACTTTTTATACGCAAATACCTGGTTTTGCAATAAAAGTTGGTAAAAAGGATGCGGACCAGAAAACCATTCACAATATTGTAATTTTTGAGCAGCAAAATCAATTGCAGGATAATTGCATAGTAGCAGAAAAAGGCACTATGAAGATTTCTGCTGATAAAAAGTTTTTAGAATTTGTTTTACAAAATGGATTTAGATACCAGGAACGGGGAAATAATGGAGACAGTACTTCTGAGTTTATAAAACTAGCTTTTAAAGAATATAAAAAACTATTTGATGTATCATCTTTAAAAATGAGTAAAACATCTGACACCACTTTTAGAAATGATTCAAAAATGCTGAGCATAAGGCAACTAACAAAAAATATAGATTCTTTACAAAAAGTATCTGACAGTATTGCAAAGCGATTAACAAAAGAGGTAAACACTCAATTTCAATACTCCATTGTTAAAGATAGTAATTGGAAAAAGGCACCAATACCGGCAAAAAAGATTAAAAATATTAATGAAATAATACCCGATAGTTTAGCTGTAACGGTTTTTGAGAATGCTATTAACATTGCAAATGTGTTAAAAAATACCTACCAGTTTACAGGATCTGAAGTAGAAAATAAAAAACTGGAAACAAGGTTTAGCGAAATAGAATGGCACAGAAAGTTTTCATTTTCTATGGCTTGCATTGTATTGTTTTTTATAGGTGCTCCCTTGGGCTCAATTATTAGAAAAGGTGGCTTGGGTATGCCTTTGGTAGTTGCTATTATATTTTTTATAATTTTTCATTTGCTAAATATTTTTGGTGAAAAATTTGCAAAAGAAGGTATTACCTCCGTATTTTTTGGTATGTGGCTTTCCATTATTGTACTAATTCCGGTGGGTGTATTTATTACCTATAAGGCTATGCATGATTCTCAACTTTTTAATAAAGAATTTTATACAAGAGTTTACAGAGGTATCTACAGGGTTACGCTTGTATTTGTTAATAAATGGAAGGGTAAGCAGGATAATGTTTAATTTTAGTAATTAAAAAAATTATATGAAAAAATCAACCAGAAGATCATTTATTACCTGTGCTGCTAAAGTAGGTATATGTACTGCAATAGTTACACCTTCTTTAGGTGCATTGTTAGCTGCTAAAAAACCTGTATTAAATTTGATTAGTACGGGATTTGAACAGCAGCCTCTTCAATATGGTTATAGCGCCCTTGAGCCTTCTATTGATGCAACCACTATGGAAATTCACTACTCCAAACATGCTGCTGCCTATTGCAAAAATTTAAAAGAAGCAGCTACTGCCGAAGCGGTTAACTCCAAAAAACCATTAGAAGATGTATTGAAAAACATATCGAAATATTCTACCAAAATGCGTAACAATGCAGGTGGACATTACAACCATGAAATGTTTTGGAAAACGCTCAGCCCAACTGCAAACACTATGCCGTCTAAACATTTAAGTGAAGCGATTACAGCAAATTTTGGTTCGATGGATGCATTTAAAAAGCAATTTACTGAAGCCGCTAAATCAAGATTTGGGAGCGGATGGGCTTGGCTTTTAATAAATTCAGATAAAAAATTGATTATAAGCTCTACTCCAAACCAAGATAACCCCTTGATGGATGTTGCAGAAGTAAAGGGCACTCCCCTGTTTGGATTAGATGTATGGGAACATGCCTATTATTTAAAATATCAAAACAAAAGAGCAGATTATATTGAAAGCTTTTGGAAAGTATTAAACTGGAATTATGTTTCAGAAAATTTCAACAAAATATAATTATCCAATTGATTCAAATGCTAAATAAGTTTTTTATACTTGCTGCAGGTACCATTATAATGCTGATAGTAATGGGTAAAACAGGTGCAATTTTAAAAACCAATACCACACCGCATGGCATACTTAATCTGGAATTTGCAAGCAATACACAAAAGGTAAACGCTATATTACACGCCTGGCAAAAAAATACCACCTCAAATAACATTAAAGCAGCTACCATTAATACGCTGCTCGATTTTATCTTCCTAATTTTCTATTCGCTTTTTTTAAACAAATTGTGCAATATCATTGCTGATAAACTGAGCGGTTTGCTGGTAGTTGCAGGCAGAATAATTGCCTATAGCGCATTGGCAGCCGGCGTATTGGATATAATTGAAAATACGGGCATGCTGCTATCTTTAAATGGGCATATCAACAGTGAAACAGCAATCATAACTTTTACTGCAGCCTCCATAAAATGGTTGCTTGTAATTGCAATATTGCTGTATGTAATGGTGGGTGGATTAATTGCTTTGGTAAAAAAAAGCAATAATAAAACATCTTTGTCAATGCCATAAATAGACTCAGCCTTTGCAAAAGAGGTAAAAATTTTACAACTAAGGCAAAGGCTGATAAATTGGCGTTCAATCTTGCGTGAAGGTAATAACAGAAGTAAATAATAGCAACAGTTTTTTAAATTTTATGAAAACTTTTTAATAGTTTAAGTTTATTTGTAAAAGTATGCTCTCCGTATAGTTAGTTACGGATGTAATCCTATTTTTTCCAACCTTTTAAACTGTCTATTGTTTGTAGGCATCTGTATACATTTAAAGAATTATTTATAATCTAATTAAAAAAAAGCAGTTGACAGGCTTTGCTAAACCGCCTAATTTTATCATTTGTAAAATATCAACCTTAATTAAATACTTAAAACCATGCAAGTTTGGAAAGAATACCAGGAAAAAAATAAAGATCGTTTTTTAAATGAATTATTAGACTTATTAAGAATACCTAGCGTAAGCGCCAAAGCAGAGAACAAGACAGACATGATAACCTGCGCCGAAGCAGTAAAGCTACGATTGTTAGAAGCCGGTGTAGATAAAGTTGAAATTTACCCTACTGATGGCCACCCAATTGTGTATGCAGAAAAAATTATTGATGCTACAAAACCAACTGTACTCGTTTATGGCCACTATGATGTACAACCGGCAGAACCTTTAGAACTTTGGAAAAGTGGTCCATTTGACCCCGTAATAATTGATGGAAAAATATTTGCCCGTGGCAGTTGCGATGATAAAGGGCAGGTTTACATGCATGTGAAAGCATTAGAAACAATGGTACAAACCAATACCCTCACTACCAATATTAAGTTTTGTATTGAGGGTGAAGAAGAAGTAGGCTCACCCAACCTTGGCAAATTTGTAACCACCCACAAAGCGCTGCTTAAAGCAGACTGTGTATTAATTAGTGATACGGCTATGCTTAGTATGGACACGCCAAGTATTGATACAGGTGTACGTGGGCTTAGCTATATTGAAATTGTAGTAACTGGCCCAAATAGAGATTTACACAGTGGTGTTTATGGTGGCGCCGTTGCTAACCCTATAACAATTTTGGCAAAAATGATTGCCAGTTGTCATGATGAAAACAATTATATTACCATACCCGGTTTTTATGATGATGTAGTAGAGGCAACTGTAGAAGAAAGAGAATTAATGGCGGCAGCACCATACAATGAAAGTGAATACAAAGAAGATTTAGGAGTTGAAGAATTATGGGGAGAAAAAAATTATACTACCAATGAAAGAACCGGCATAAGACCCACCATTGAAGTGAATGGGATATGGGGTGGCTACGAAGGCGAAGGTGCTAAAACAGTGTTACCATCCAAAGCATCTGCTAAAATTTCGGCAAGACTGGTTCCGAATCAATCTTCTGAAAAAATTACAGCTAAATTATTGGCCTACTTTAAATCTATTGCACCGGCAAGTGTAACTATTAGTGCTTTTGAACACCATGGTGGCGAGCCCTACATGACACCTATTGACAGTAAAGCATACAAAGCCGCAGCTATGGCAATGGAAACCACATTTGGTAAAAAACCAATACCTGTGCGTGGTGGCGGTAGTATTCCTATTTGTGCATTATTCGAAAAAGAGCTAGGTATTAAAATAGTATTTATGGGCTTTGGGTTAGATAGCGATAACCTACATAGCCCTAACGAAAAATACAATGTTGCCAATTATTACAAAGGAATTGAAACCATCCCTTATTTTCATCAGTATTTTAGTGAAATGTAATTAAATATAATAAAGGAATTTTTAAAAGCCGAAACATTTTAGTTTCGGCTTTTTTGATGATAACTAAAAACTTAATAGATTCTAATGTTTTAAATTCAATATCCAAAATGAACAAATAGTTAAATATCTTGACCAAAATCATAGATGTTAATTTAATGTTAAGTAAATCCCTAATTTCGCTTTAAACCAAAATTTAACATTTATGACCGTACAAAAAACATCGGGCGCATTATTATTGCTTCTATTTATCCTTTTTGGAATAAATACCATGGCACAGGTTACTACAGCCACTCTAAGTGGTACTGTAAGTAATGATAATGGAAAAAGCCTTGCAGGTGCAACAGTAAAAATAAGCTATGTAAATGCTGGCATCAAAAAAGTAACTACCACGCAATCTAATGGTAGCTTTATGGTTCCCAATCTTAGGGTAGGCGGACCATATAAAATAACAGTAACTTTTACAGGGTTTCAGGAAAAAACAGAAGATAATATTTTCCTTGAATTGGGCCAAAACACAGCAATAGATTTTAGTCTTGGCAGTAACGAAGTAGGTCTTCAAACAGTTACCGTAAGCAGTAAGTCAAAAATATTTGACAATAAAAGAACTGGTGCATCAACTAATATTAGCTCAAAACAGTTAAGGCAGTTACCAACCATTTCAAGATCGGCAGATGATTTTACCAGGCTTACTCCATCAGCATCTTCTACTTTTAACGGAACCTCCTTTGCAGGAAGAAATGGACAGTATAACAACTATTCACTAGATGGTGCAGTTTTCAATAACCCCTTTGGGCTTGATGCGCCAACGCCCGGTGGACAGACAAGTTCTCAGCCAGTTTCTTTAGATGCAATAGATCAAATTCAGGTAAACATTGCTCCTTATGATGTAACGCAGGCAGGCTTTACAGGTGCAGGCATTAACACTGTCACCAAATCTGGTACCAATACCTTTGCCGGTACGGTATATGGTTTTTACAGAAATGAAGGACTTACCGGTAAAAAGGTAGATGGCAATGAAATAGTAGTGCCAAAACTTGATCAATACCAAACTGGTTTGGCATTTGGTGGTGCATTAAAAAAAGACAAATTATTTTACTTTGTAAATTTTGAGACGGAGCAAAGAAACGATGCACCTACTGGTTTTGTGGCGCAAAATTCTACAAACATTGGTAAGTCTAATACCTCAAGGGTTTTGCAGACAGATTTAGATGCTGTAAGAAGTATTCTTAAAAATAGATTTGGATACGAAACAGGCGATTACCAGGGCTTTAATTACAAACAAAAAAGCTACAAGTGGCTGGCAAAATTAGATTGGGTAATTAACAACAACAATAGCCTGTCATTTACTTATAATGGATTAGATGCTTCGAAGGAAAAACCTGCACATCCAAGTGCTATTGGCAGGCGTGGACCAGATTTTAACACCCTGCAATTTAGAAATTCCGGATATGGTATTAGTAACAAGCTTCACTCATTTGGTACAGAATTAAAATCGAACTGGGGTAATAAATTTGCCAATAAGCTGAGGCTTGTTTATACAAGTTTTAGAGATAACAGAGATCCACTATCTTCTCCCTTTCCGGTAATTAATCTTACAAAAAATAATGTACGTTATATAATAGCCGGGCATGAACCTTTTTCAATAAATAATGTACTAAAGCAAGATGCACTACAGGTAACAAACAATTTTAATATAATTCTCCCAAAACATACGCTTACATTTGGTGCATCTTACGAATCTTTCAAATTTTTTAATTCATTCAATCTTCAAGGTTACGGCCCTGCAATATTTTCTCAAGCCAGTATTAATGATTTTAGAACACAGGTGCCTGTTGGCGGCCCTTTTATTTTTGGATTCCGGCCTTTAGACTACGATGTTAATTATGCAAAGTACAGAGACTCAATTCAACAGTGGACTTCTTATAAACTTACTGTAGGCCAAATTTCAGTATATGCACAAGATGAATGGAAGGCTTCAAAAAACTTTCTTCTTACTTACGGTTTAAGGATAGATGCACCTACCTATGGTAATGCAAGTTTTAAAGATCCTGTGTTTACTAATGATAGGTTCACTGGTGCTTATAACGAAGGATCCCCTACATTCCCTAACAATCAAGACCAGGTATTATTCGATGAAAATGGTAAAAGAATAACCAATGGCGTTGGCAAAGAATTAGATAATACAAAATTCCCTACTAAAACACCATTATTCTCTCCAAGAATTGGTTTTAACTGGGATGTAAAGGGTGATAAAACAGTTCAGTTAAGAGGTGGAACCGGTTTGTTTACAGGGCGTTTTCCATTTGTTTGGTTAGGTAACCAGCAAGCAAACCCTTACACAGGTTTTTATAATGCTACAGCAAGCAATTTTAGATGGCCACAAATATGGAGAAGCAATTTAGGCCTTGATTTTAAAATACCTGCCGGAACAGTTTTTACGGCTGATATTGCCTACTCAAAAGATAGAAAAGCGCAGATGGTACGCAATTATAATTTGGGTACACCAACAGGCGTGCTTAATTCCGGTACAGGCGATAGAAGAAGTATTTATAAAGCTACAGATAAAGGTACAGACGGTCAATTTGCAAATCAAACTTATGTATTTACCAACACTAATAAAGGATACCAGTTTAATGTGAGTGTGCAGGCACAGCAGGCATTTAAAAATAATTTTTATTTGCAGGCTTCTTACAATTATTTAATTTCAAAAGATGCCAGTTCCATCTCTGCAGAAATTTCCAGCGATGCATTTGACAGGAACCCGATTTTAAATAATGCAAATGCAGCTATAAATTCAACATCCCTTTATGGAAACAGGGATCGTTTTGTATTGGCAGGTATTAAGCGTTTTGACTATGGAGAAAATAAAAAGTTTGGGACTACCATTTCTTTCTTTGCTAATTGGGTAAGCGGCGACCGTTTTGCTTATGTGTATGGTGGTGATATCAATAATGATGGCTCCAATACAAACGATTTGTTTTATGTGCCCACTGATGGAGAAATTAACAACATGCAATTTGATTCCTATTCAGATGTTTTTGGAGTTACCCAATCTGCAGATGTACAAAAGGCTACCTTTAAAAATTACATAGCAGGAGATGATTATCTTAACAAACGCAGGGGCCAACACACAGGAAAGTATGAAGGGCAAACCCCATGGTTTGGACAATTGGATGTTCGCTTGCTACAGGATTTCAATTTTGGAACCGGAGCTAAAAAAAGAACAATACAGGTAAGCCTGGATATTCAGAATTTCGGAAATATGCTTAACAGTGGCTGGGGAGTAAGAAGAGTTGCAACAAACTCAGGCTTCTTCCAGCCAATTTCTGTCAATCGATTTACTGGTTCTGGAGAACCTGTTTTCACTTTTGATCCTTCTACGAGAAGTACTTTCAATTCAAGCCCAGATCTTATTTCACGCTGGCAAATGCAGTTTGGATTAAGATACATATTTTAAGACCTTTAAAATTTTATACAAAAAGCCCCGAATTTTTCGGGGCTTTTTGTATAAATAAACTTTAAGAGTACAAATAAATTATTGATAACTAACAGCAAATTTACCTTCTGTTAATACAACCGCAGCACCCGTACCAAATAAAGATGCAGCAGTAAAATTAAATGTACCCGTTATTCTTTTAGTAGCGGTATTGTGTGTAGTAATGGTAAGTGACCCTGCTGTTGATAATAAAAAAGTAGTACTATTAGGATTGTACTGTGCATAATAATCTGCCCCAAGTGAGCCTAATGGATAAGTGCCAGCCACTATATTTATTGGAAAATATAACGCAACTGTTTTTACGCCTTGTGCATCTGTACCGTTTATTGCAATGTTACCGAGTGCTGTAACAGCTAAACCCAATATGGTAGGCGGTGTATAAACTGCCCCATCAATTTTTACAGTAAACAAATCATTTGTATTGGCAGGAGGAAGCGTTGTACTATAAGAAATATTAGTAAATGAACCTTCCGTAACAGACCGTTGCAAACCATCTACAAATCGAAAAACCTTAAAACTAAATGTACCAGACATCTTTTTATTTACTACGTCAATTGCTGTAATGGTCAATGTACCGCCAGATGCTGAAGCATTTGAACCTTGGTTAGTAGTAAAAGCCGATTTATCTGCCAAAGAGCTATCTACCAGTGCTGCCGCATTGGTAGCACTATTTAAGTCGATGGTATATTGATGTACACCAGAATCCTTTAATGTAATTGTAAGCACCTTGCTATCAATACTAAATCCTGTAATATTTATTAAGCCTCCTACCCTTGCTGCCGTAGCCATCCTGTTTGCCACCCATTGTGTTCCATTAAATTTTGCCCTTAAATCACCGGTTACATTTGTGCCACCAGTTCCGCCTGTACCACCTGTGCCAGTAGGCGTTGTACCAGTTTCAAAACTCAGTTCTTTTTCGCAGCCAGCTATTCCCATTAGCAGAATGGCAGTTAAACATGTAATAAGTATAGATTTCATTTGGTTATTTTAGCTCAAATGTAATTGATTTTGGCTGTGATGTATGTTTTGCTAATCACATCCTTTGAGCAAAAGCCTTTATTTTTGCCGGATGGAAAAAGAAAAGCTACGCATTGATAAATACTTATGGGCTATCAGGCTTTTTAAAACCAGGAGCCAGGCGGCAGATGCTTGTGATAAAAATAAAGTAAAGTTTAAAGGCGATAATGTAAAAGCTGCCAAACCGGTTTCAGTGGCGGATGAATACGAAGTAAAAACAGAAGCTAAAAGATGGATTATTAAGGTAACTGCCCTGCTCGATCATCGGGTACAATATACCGAAGCTATACAATACTACCAGGATATTACGCCAGCAGATGAACTTGACAGAATAAAATTTCAGGCGGCAGTTTTTAACACCGGCAAACGAATGAGCAAGCAAGGGAGACCCACTAAAAAAGATAAAAGAGATTTAGATGGATTTACCAGTAATGAAGTTTGATCTCATACTATGAGCAATTTTTTTTATTTCTTTACTTCATTAGCTACCGGTTGGATGGGCAATGGCAAATCATCCTTGGAATAAAAATAATTATCAGCTTTAAATAATAACCTTTCGCTACCATTTTCTTCAGCATAACGGCTGTATCCAACAACTAAATTTTCTTTACAGGTAATTACTTCTTTCCAAACAAGCAATTTTCTTCTATACCATTGTGTTTGAATAACCTTACCATGTTCATCTTTATACACCAACAGCGTAAAGGGCTGTTTTTTATCCTGGGATAAATCAAAAAATTTATAATCAATAAAGGATACATTTGATTGTACTGCCAGTTGAACCTGAGCACTTGTATAAATTAATTCACCCTGCATAAGCCTGTAAGCAATTACTTTATTATTTTCATCATAGTTATATTCCCAGCCAGCCATATTGCCCGCCAAATGCCGCTCTGCATCAAAAGGAATAATATGGGCGTTGTAAAATTCCACGGCGTATTTATCCATTTCGGCAGGCAGCAAATTACCATAATAGTCAAAATTTACCACCAGTTTTCTGGCCTTCCCATTTTCATACAAATCAATAATGGTTTGCTTTACAATGGTTTTCATGTAATCTATATTGCTTAAATATTTTAAACCAATGCCTGCAATTCGCTGATAGGCAGTTGCCACCTGCCTATCTAAGTAAACAGTAGAATCCTTAACTATAAATGTATCAGATACAGTATGGTAGGCAGTAGCCTGATGCTTATCAACAATGATCATTCCATCTACCCCAATTGCCTGAGCCTTTTGCTTAATTGCATTTAACAAATCTTCGTAACTGGCATTATCTGGTGCAGTAGTTTCTATCATTTGTACTTTATAAAATGGCTGTGTGGGCAAATCAGCATTAAAAAATACATCTATATTGTGCT
>Ga0136636_10002877_pt1 | contig 10290 bp, 6 predicted proteins | sample AntDrymUQ8522106_2_FD_104653 | JGI IMG/M metagenome (GOLD analysis project Ga0136636, IMG submission 104653) | Polar desert sand microbial communities from Dry Valleys, Antarctica - metaG UQ852 (21.06) | ecosystem: Environmental > Terrestrial > Soil > Desert | place: Antarctica: Dry Valley... | reverse complement strand
TCACCAGTTCATATTCTATTCCTGCCTGGTTCTGCCCCCTGTTTACATATAACTCCCTGACTATACCTGTTACCATATCCTTTTTTGTCTTTCCGCTCAGGGCAATGGCGTCTTCCTGCAAAATTCCGAAGGCAGTAACCGACATTTTCCCCGTCACGCCAATTTTCCGGATCGCACTGATATCAATCTTAATGCGGATTTCATTCTTAAGTTCATCAAGATCTTCATTAAGTGCACCACGCCGGGGTTTAATCTCACCTGCTGCGGCAATGAAATAAAACGAGAGTTTGTTCCCTGGACGCCAGGTTATTCCCAGATTGCTTTGAAAAATGCCGGGTTCCCAGGTATCGGTGATCGGTGTTACATTTTTGAAAAGCCCGCCTTCTCCTTCAATATTAAAGGCAGCATAATCATTCAGATAAGCTTTTGTCCAGCGGATACCCGCATCAAGAGTAAAATGTCCCAATTGATGCTCATCCACGATCACTCCCGAAAAAGTTTCCGTATCACAACGCTTGCCCATGTAAAACCGTTTGCCTTCAGGTGCTATCCAACGGTTGTATAATCCACCAAAACGCAGGGTATTGGATTGGGACAGCATTACGGACTGCATAAAATTTACACCTGCCTCATAATCCCGTTCGTTCGATGTTGTCCCCTTTGCTTCATCATTGAAAGTAGGGTTGCGGTACGAATAGAATAACTGGATTTCGGATGAAAGTTTATCCGTTGGCCTGTAAGCCATCTTGATATTCGAGATCAGTGCCTTGTATGGATCAAAGCTTTGTAACATATCAATGTATTTTTTATCTGCAGGTGCTTCGGCTATTCTTAATTGCCGGCTCCCGTCGAGATAGAATAAAGTAGCCTTAATTCCAAGTTTCTCCGATAATTGCCAGTCAAAACCAGTATTGAAATTGGCCATGCTCTCCTTCGCATGCTTACCTTCCGGACCATCGGTATTGTCGTAGCCTATCCCAGCGCGGTAACCCAATTTGCCAATCCTTCCTCCATTTGAAATATGACTGTGAAAACTGTTGAAGGTACCATATTCTACGTCGGCATTCAATTCTGAAGTAGTATATTCCTTTGTTTTAATGTTGATAAGCCCCGCCATACCCGACAATCCGGTTAGCAATGCAGCACTCGACCTCACAATCTCAATCTCTTCGATGTCTGAAGCCGAAAAGAAATAGGGAAGTTCCTGAAATTCCTGTTGCCATACCCCGTTAACCGCATAATCGGGATAGGGATACTTCTGGCCCCTTACCGAAAAAAATTGTTTTACCTGTCGTCCCCTTGTTTCAGTCAAACCACCCGGCACATGATTTAATGCTTCAATTACCGTGATCGCACCCTGCCTGCGGATGTCTTCCGATTTGATGATGCTAATTGCCGGTGAAAGCGAAGATGGTTCGGTATAGGGCGCTTTTAGCAGATTTCGTATCTGTCGTTGAGCGGTGATAGTTACTGAATCAATCTTGTATGTCTGCGCCTCGAGACTGAACATCACCGGTGAATTGTCACGGTCTTTGATGTTGATTTTTCTTCTTTCGGTCTGGTAACCGGTCATTGAAACTTTCAACGTGTAATTTCCTTCCTGTACTCCTTCAATACTAAACCTGCCGTCATTGTCTGTAACTGCACCCTGCGATGTCTCCGTGATGATCACGTTGATGCCTTTCAACGGAATTAATGATCCGGCATCCTTTACGATTCCGGTGCAATTGGTCTGAGCATTTATTTCTGTGAAACCGGTTATAAGAAAAATCAAAAGTAACAACGATACAACATAATAGCCGGATTTGATCTCATAATTCACGAAACGTTCTGATAAAGACATAATCATTAAATGTTTATCTGGCAAGCCAGCTTAATGAAATATTTGCAAAGATAAATTATTTCAACATATGGCTGATGGCAGAGCGAGATACCCAATAACAAATTTTAACCTATTCATTATCAATTTATTGTTGGGCATCAGCCTGACTTTGAGCAATTATTTTACCCTTTTCAATCGTGATGATTCTATCCGCGTATTTCACAATATCGTGATTATGCGAGACCATGATCACCGTTCCGCCATTCAAGTGAAATGTGTTGATAAGATCCATTAAAATTTTACTGTTGCCCGGATCGAGGTTTCCTGTAGGTTCATCCGCCAGCAAAATTTCAGGATTTGAGATAATTGCACGTACAAATGCAGTTCTTTGTTTCTCTCCCACACTGAGTTCTGACGGAAATTTAACCTTTAGTTCAGTGAGCGAACATTTCTCAAGATAGGAATCAATGGTATCATAATGACTTTTTTCATAGCAAGCCAGTCTGATATTGTCAAGTACGCTAAGGTATGGCATCAGATGGAATTGCTGGAATACAAATCCAATCTCCTTTTTCCGGTACGCATCCTTTTCGCTGCGGGATTGATCATAGATGTTTCTGTCCCTGAAAAGGACTGAACCTTCATCAGGATGAATAAGACCGCCGATTACATAGAGTAAGGTCGATTTTCCCGCACCACTTTTCCCGGTAACTGCTAAATATTCGCCTTTGCTTAGAGTTAAACTGACCGCGTCAAGGGCGGTATATTCATGGCTGCTCGTATAATATCTTTTGCTGACACTCTTTATTTCTATCATTTTACAACCTTTTGTCTTAAAATTTCCAATCATTCTTCGCTAAGTGTCCGGGCAGCATCTATTCTTGCAGCAAGGAGGGCAGGAATCCAACTGCTTAACATCCACAATACAGGGAATATCACAATACAGCCATAAAAAAGAGGCCAAATGGGCTTGATACTCTGCGCTGTAAACAAAAATATCTCCTTGCCGAAATATCCCGCTATTGCACTGCCCGCGAAGAATCCGATAATGCCGCCTGCTAATCCAAGTATAAAAGCTTTTAACAGGATAATGTATAAAATGCTATAAATGCTTCGTCCCATTGCTTTTAATAACCCAATCTCGCGTCGTCGTGCATTGATATTCTGATAGAACAGAAGCCCCGTAATAAGCAGACATGAGAGAATTACAAACGGAATAATAAAAGCACCATACTTATTCATCATTACCCGCTGGTTTTCGCGCGCATCGGCAATACTGCTGATCTCGGTTACCTCAAGATCAGCAAATATATTCTGAACCTGGGTTCTTGCATTTTTAATCCGGCCATCCTTACAGACACAACCTAAAGCTTCAATTTTATTGATTTGTCCCGGTATGCCAAGTACCTGCTGTAAATCTTCGAGATTAAACGATACGCCCTGATCCATTAATCCTTTGCCTTCACTGAGCCGTTTCGCGACCTCGTAGGAATACGCCTTGCCATCTTCACCTGTTATGACAAAAGGATCCCCGGGTTTTATATTTTTACTGATCAGTGAACCCAGCACTACAGTTCCTTTAGCCACATCAAATCCCATGGTTTCCTGTTCCTGAAGGTATTTTTGAATGGCTTCATCCTTATATCCGAATAACATTATCTGGTGCTTGGAACCATTTGGATCCTCCCATTCGGGAAACCTGACCTGCAAAATACCTGTTAAGTGTCTCACCGCATCAAATGTTTTTGACGTAGCCAGCACATCCACATAACTTTCAGGAAATGTACCTGTATTGTTTACGGTATAGAAATCAATGAGATTGGTACCTTTGGGATAGATATACAGGTTAAGACCCTGTTCCCGCATGATTTTCCGGGTTTCGTTTTCACTGGCTTTACTCAGTGAGAAGATCGAAACAGCCACAGAGCTCGCGACAATCACCGTAATCAGGATGACTACAGAACTAATCCTTCGGTAGAGGATCTCTTTGATAACTAATTTGAATGGATTCATATCGGATTCTTATGTTTTCTGAGAATGTATAAAGTAAGAATTGCAACCACCAGCAGGACAAAAATACCGGTAACGGCAATGGAGATATTCAATGAGTTATCTTTTTTGATGATATTTTTCGGAGGTTGTATGGTATTCAAGCCTGTCTTCTGATCAGTTAACCATTTCGGCAAAGGTCTGGACGTTGCAGAATCGTATGTCAAAGTATCTTCCTGCCTCATTTTCCCAGCGAAGGATTTAGGTCAATCATTTTATTCAGGAGCGCAGGCTTCGGATTTTCCCATAAACCTGAATACAGGATATCTGTCCCGGGAAGATCATCCTTAATCAGACAACTGCATTCGGCAATCAGAAATTTAATCATCAGGTTGATATTTTCCTCCGAGATGCCCCCTGCAAGCAGAGGCTCGAGAGCTTTAAATTTTCCAAATATGCCAAAAAGCATTGGCTCATTTATATTTTTCAAATCGTCCTCAACATTGAGCAGTAAAAAAGTAAAATGAGCCTCACTCCTGTCTTTCCGGTCAAGCTCGACAATTGATATAATCTCTTTAAAGGGCGAGGCTTTGATTGTATTCTGAAGAATTAACAAGCGGTTTTTGTCTTTGACTTCATCCCCCGTTTTAAGATAGAGCATCACGCAAAGCTTGCCACCGAGAAGTTCACCTGCAATTTTCTCCCGCATCGGAGAAGTCGCTATATGTTTAATATCCTCGTATTCATTGAATTTTTCGAGGAGTCTGTTCTTATAAAAGAGGGCATAATACGGCTGTTTAATGTCTTCCTTCAATACCCGTGAGACATTCAGATTAGCCAGCTTAAAGTCATCTGTCAGGATGCTGTTTTGTTTTTTTGCAGCATCACTCACGGGAGCATTTTCATAGCAAATCAGGGTGTATTTTTCGGGGGATGCATTCAGCAACACCCATTCCGAAACCCGGGTAGTGCATGCAAGACTTGCCAGGCTTAACAACAGGATAACCCTTACAGAAACAAAGGTCATGCTCCGGGAACATAATTTATGAAAGATTCTATTTATAGCAATCAGCATTTCCCCAAGATTAAAGTATTATAGTTCCATAATCAATTCAACTCCTGAGAGTATCGTATTTCCCCTAACCGGGTCAAGGTCGATCTTTAACGTTTTCCCTGCCTTAATCCCGGTGAATGTCCTGATCACCTCCTTATCTGTACGACCCGACTCATTTACAATATCAACATTCGCAGCTACTTTTTTGTCCTGTAACCGGATGTCAAAAATTCGTTCCCCCGGCTTTTTATTTTCGAGTTCGGCAAAATAAAGACTGACCTTGTAAGAGGCGTCAGGCGCCACAATTTCTTTTGACAGGGTTATTTCCATCGATCTTATTCCGCCAATCGCGCTTGAGCTAATCCATGGGGTAGCTTCCGATTGAACTGAGATAGGATCTTTACGGACCTGATAATAGTTCACGGAATCGACCTTCACCGTGATACCAGTTGCATTTCCCCCAACATTGGGGTAATCAAACCACAGGATATTGTCAGCCGAAGTCCTGTCTCCGGGTGCATTCAGGTTAAGGCCGAGATTTCGTATCTGTTTCCCGCCCCATCCGTAATTACTGTTAGTCCAGTAGTTCATCCACGGCATATTTATTAATGCCAGGGAAGTCTGGTTCTGATAGGCACACTGACAGGTACGGGTATAATCGGGGGAATTAAGCACTCCGTCTGCGACGATCAGGTTTGCCGAACACCCGGCCTTAAATCCGCCAAGACTGCCTGTTCCTTCAATCACATCAAGATTGATAAACCCAGCCGATGCCGAACGAAATGTAAGCACGTGTTCGCTCGCAACAACATATCCACACCCATATTCCCGTTTGAATTTCCATTTCAAATCCTCTCCTGTCACCTGGTCCTTTTCCAGGATAGGCTCGCCGGTCAGCAACTGAAACCCTTCACCGTTGGTATAAATCCTGTCATTCGAAATAATCGGGGGATTAGAATAACTTATCGTCTTGTCCCACAACACCTCCCGGGTAGTTGCTTTATACACAATCATTCTTTTGCCGTCTTCCCCGTTCAGCATATCGCGTGAAGGTCGTGTTGCCTGCAACAAGAGTTTGTGTTCGGATGAATAACCTAGCCACGTACCGAAAATGTTGTGCGTTTCTTCGTGTATTTTTTTGCCTGTATTTATGTCGAGGTACAAAAGCCTGGTTCCTGAAGGAAGGGCTTCTCCCCTTCTCCTAAGCCGTGTTTCGAGATTTTGCGGAAGTTTATCGAGGCAGAAAAGAACTTCATCACCCACGATAACCGAATTGTGAATAAATCCGTGATTCGAGCTGATACTCCATTTCTTCTCACCCGTGAATCTGTCAAGAATCAGCAACCCGCTGCTGGCGGTAACATCCACATTTTCAAATTTAGCATTGCTCTTTTCGCCCTCACTCAACGGTATTTTCGGGTATTTGGTGAAATTACAGCCCAGGATCAGGAAATTTTTATAGACACCGATGTAGCCGAATTTCTCAGTATTTCCATCACCCGATGTAAACGTTCTGACCAGTTCACCTGTATTAATATCAATCAGATGACATTTATTTGCTTCGATAACATAAACAAATTCCTTTGTGGCAATAAAATTTGTACCCCGCGCATTCGCACCCGGGAGATGTATCTGGTTATATTTGGTATCGAGCGGTTGCTCTTCGTCGTACGATTCATCATAGTAAATTAGCCATGTATCATCTTTCAGCGTTTCGAATACTTTTTTCCAGAGCAACCTTCCTGTATAGACATCACGGGCCGTAATACTGTTAATACCCTGAATGATAAGGCGACCATCGATTACCTGCTCCGATGGACCATGCCCATGACGGGGTAAAACATCCAGATTTGAGTTTCCGCCAAACCATAAAATACCAAGAGGAGCCTTAACTATATCATCATTTGATTTTACCGTATTCGCAATATCTCCGTAGTTATGGGTCCAGCTTGCAGATCCTTCAAGCGAACCTGAACGTGTAATCGTCGCATGGGTTTTTCCCGTTACCACCTCCGCACCATAAAGTTTTAACTGATCTACAGTTTTTAAGGCCATTGCAAGGTCTTCGCTAGTTGAGCTAATCCAAATTTTTCCCCCATAGGGACGAGTCGACTCATAAATACTATTAATAAACCCCCTGTCAAAATTATTGAGCCAGTGAGGATCATTAATGATTGTCAGGGAAGCAAAATATTTTGGAATTGCCTTAAAAGTTGAATCGTAACGAAGGAACGATAATCTTTCAGTTGAGATGCCTGCCTGATTAAAATATTTTCTCAGAAATTCAATCCTCAGGGGATCATTTGAGAATGCTACAATTTTCAACGTAGTTTTTAAACAGAGTGCTTTGAAGATATCAGTATCCTCTGTTCCGTAAACAACAGCAAATCCGTCGGTTATTTTGGTAGTTTTTATAATCTCATCCGCCAGGTGAGATTTTGCCTTTATTTTTGCTGCCTTGTCCCGGACAGTGAGCACCCTTTTTACAGGAGCATCCCCATATACCAATATTGCTCCATCGGAAGTAACTGCAATCAGTTTTCCGTTTGAAGCCAGGAGACGTTCGATGGTCTTCTCATTTTTTAGGATCCAGGTTTTTTGTGGCTTACCACCTTTAATATTTACCGCAGTAATACCGGTACTATCGGCTGCATAAAGATAATCGCCGGCCCTGATCAGATCGTTGGTAGCCGCGATATCTGAATTCCAAAGCGTTTCAAGCTGATTCGAATCGTTGAGAACCGATGCGCTAATTTTATCTCCCGAAAAATAAATCGTATTTCCATCGACAGCCGGGTACCCGCCGGCATCTGATTTTAATTTCTCACCCGTTTTTGAATTATACATATAGGTCATCCGTCCGCGGTGATGATTGAAATACACATGTTCGTTACTACAGGTAAAAGCACCACCGGTTTTGCCGCTTGCAGCAAGCGGATAATAAAGCTCTTCTCCCGTCTTCAGATCGAAGGCGGCTGGCACGGTGCGTCCCCCCGCAACCAGCAACTTATCGCCACTGATTGTAAAGCTTCCCTGCGGAGCAACATCTGCAAATGCGGGAGACTTATGTGGCTGAAGAATATAATTACTTCCCGTACCTTCGTTCTTCCAGATGACGTCCCCGGTTTCGGCGTTAAGTGCGTAAATAAAAGTCCCCATCATCGGAAAAATACTCGCTGCCGTATAAATAATATCATCTTTGATCACAATTCCGCCCCTTGCCGGCCACATTGAAATAAGACGTTTGTTCCCAAGCAGTTTATTGGATGCAGGAGCAAGAAGTTTTTGCCATTCTGGCAAACCTGTATTTGCGTTTAGACAATAACAGGATCCGTCGTCGCTTGTAAAATAGATTTTACCTTTATTTGCAGCCAACGGTAACCGCACCGGTCCATCGGCATAAAAATGCCACAATTCTTTTCCTGAATTAATATCCAGTGCAATAACCTTATCCTGATCATTAAATCCCAGGAATATTTTGCCGTCAGCCACAATTGGCTCAAAAATCCTGTCAAACTGCATCAGGTTCTGGTTGAGCGGATCATCCCAGACAGGTGTCCTGGCAGAGAATTGAACCTTCCATTGCAGATAAAGTTGATCAGCGAGTTGTTCCGGAGTTGAAGCGGAACGATGATGATCATACCTCCACATGGGCCAGTCGTGAAACTGAGCCTGAAGGTTGCTAAACAGAGATATCACCAGGATAACTGCAATAAATCGCTTCATATTGCCTGACCGAATTGAAAATTTAAGTTGTAAATATACAATACGGTATTTAAAACTGAGAGATGGAATATAATTTAGAATGCTTACACTTTCAGAAATTTTTTGTTTTTATACATGATTAACAGGATAAGAAAGGTGATCGAAACATTTCCCAGCCTCATGAGCACCGGGTAATAATCACCAAGAAATTGTTGTGTGCCGTGAAATAACGATTGTGAAACACTGGTGAAATTAATCAACTCATAGAGCAGGTATGCCAGGATTGAGTTCATCCCATAAATTTTCAGCCAGTTCAGGTATTTTCCATAGTCTTTGTAATCGACCATATAATAAAATAGCGCCATTAACAGAAAACAAATACCACTGCTGAAAAGGGTCATCGAACTTGTCCAGATATGTTTAATAATCGGCATATGTAAACCCCAAAGCATTCCGGAAACAATCATCAGCACACCTCCGATTGCAAGCCACTGCATTTTTTTGATTTTAGACAGGCTGCCTTTCATAATTTGCCCGGCAAATACCCCTGTCATTACGGTTACTCCAAAATTCAGACTACTGACAATCCAGGTATAACGATACTTTCCAAAATCAAGCCCCGCATCAGTAACTTTTACACCATCCCGAAATCTGCCAAGAATCATACGATCGACATATTCTGCAAGATTATGGTCCTGTGTAAAATCACCTCCACCTGAATCACCCATACGGACAAAGGTCAGAAGTACCCAATAGAGCACCAGTAATCCTGCCGTGGTAATAATCTGTCCGCGCAGTTTAAAATTAATCAGTAATATTGAGGCAATCAGGTAACCTATGGCTATGGCCTGAAGGGTGTTCGAATACAAGTATATTTTCTGCGGATTGAAAGCAAGAAGGTTACCCTGGCACATCATTCCCAGCAGGAAAAGAAGCAATACCCGTTTGAGTATTCGCTGGTACAATTGTGATTTGCTTCCTATCCTGAGATATTTGGCAAAGGCAAATGGCATAGAGGCACCCGCCATAAACATAAACAAAGGCATAATAATATCCCAGAAAACAAATCCTTCCCAAATGACGTGTTCAAACTGAATATTAATGGTATCCATCCAGGGAGCGTTTACAGCTCCCACCAAAGCGGCAAAGACAGGTTGGAAAAATACCAGGCAAAAAAGGTCAAATCCGCGTAATACATCGAGCGAGCCTAAACGTTCCGATTTTTGATGTTCCATAATAGTTTGTTTTTTGCTAAACCGGTTTGAAAAAACGGTCCGCATTTTTATTGAAAATTTTATCTGCAACACTCTTGGGAAGATGCAATCCCTTTACCTTACCGGGAAGGTATTTAATCTGTTGGGTTGAATCAGTTACCAGGTAAATCCAGTTGGATCTCCATTTTTCAGCAAGGGCGCGTGATTTGGACTCAAAATCAGGTTCTTCTTCCGGAATGGAAACATCTGTACCATATAAAATCCTGTCCTGGTATTTAATCATAAAATCACGCACATGATCATAGTCTGCAATAGACTGCGATTGGAGTCGCGCAATCCTGGCAGAGAATTCAACCTTAAAACCAGGAAACATGTCCAAACGTTTTGCCACCTCATCAATGCTCCATTCGAGGCTTGCGAGGTGGGCACCTATATAATCAAGTCCGGGATTTTTCTTTAAAAGGTTGTCCATCGCGTTGATCTGATCTTCATACGTGGGCGCTTCG
>Ga0136636_10002876_pt1 | contig 10290 bp, 6 predicted proteins | sample AntDrymUQ8522106_2_FD_104653 | JGI IMG/M metagenome (GOLD analysis project Ga0136636, IMG submission 104653) | Polar desert sand microbial communities from Dry Valleys, Antarctica - metaG UQ852 (21.06) | ecosystem: Environmental > Terrestrial > Soil > Desert | place: Antarctica: Dry Valley... | reverse complement strand
CAAAATGACCTGGTTTGCGCGACTTGGCAATGCGTGGAGCATCGACAACAAATTTGGCTACTTTTTCAGAAAAAAGAACCTTCTCAATAATTTGGTTCATCACAATAGTTTTTTGGTTTCATCTTTTTACGGAAGGTCAAAAATAACATCAAACACATATCCAGAGGCTTTTCACCCGATCTTTTTTGAAGGTTTATTAATTACACAAGATTCGCTTAATATTCGATTTTTTGCACGTGGAAGTTAAGCTTAAAACAAAAACGCTTCATCGGCAGAACAAATGGAGCAACCAAACGGAGAATTGGATTATCTTTAAAGTTTTGTTTGCCCCCGAAAGACCAGGCAGAAAGTTACACTGTAAGTTTTATAAACGAAAACAATATCAGAAATTGACTCAGGAATTTATTATCGCTATAACAGAACACCGCTCAGTTGGAACAATTCTCACTCCCCTGCTGATTGAGAAAGAACGTTCGTACAACACTGTAAAAAAAGTAGTTAAACCGCATGATTTAAAAAGCGGAGAATTGGTTTTAAACGAAACCGAACTGGAATTACTCAAACTGATTGAGAATTACACCGACGAGATGTTAATGAAGAAATTCTCAAAAAAGGCTGACAAGCAGAATTTCTTTCAAAATATGGATCAGGATCTGCTTCTGAACCACATCAGTCCATACATCGATAAATACATCTATCGGTGTGTTTTGCTGCTCATGAAAAGTAATACACGGCTTTTTTACAAGCAGGCCAAATATGCACATCTTTACGATGAGGATGAGATCAAGGTTAATCGTACATTTTCGGATTCAGTTTCCTATTTTAACCGGGACGAAACCGACACCAAATACAATCTGAAGATTAATCACGAAGGCAAACAGTTTGATCTTCTTCACAAAACCATAAAAATGGTTAGTACATTGCCCTGCTCATTCGTGTATCAGAATCAACTATTTGTTTTCAATCAGCTTTCGGGCAAAAAACTTGTCCCTTTTTTAACGAAAGAAGCAGTTATTATCCAACGCATTTCAGAAGATAAATACTACCAGACTTTTGTGCTGAATGCAATTAAAGAATCAGAAGTAAAAGCGACAGGGTTCGAAATTATTGAAAGCCGTCCGCCAAGAAAAACAATTCTTTCGCTTGAACAGGATTTGGAACTGAACCCAGTCCTGATCGTAAAATTCAGGTACGAAAACAGTCATTATATGGCCGATTCGATTTCAAATGTTTTTGTAAGTCTCGATAAAAACAATGGAACTTATATATTTAAGAAATTTGTACGCGACCGGGTTTGGGAAGAAGAACAACTTGGATTTCTGAAAAAATTGGGTTTAAAATATCAAAATGGATTCTGGAATACTGAAGAAGACAAGCAAAAACCAGAGATCGAGAATTATTACCGGTCGGTACAATGGCTGACAAATACCCGTGATGAATTAGATACACACGGATACCAGATTTTGCAGAGCAAGCTCAGTAAAAAATACTTTACCGGATCTCAGGTTCTTGAGATTCAAATTAAAAGTGACGAAGATTGGTTCGACATTCATGCACTGGTCAAATTTGGCGATTACCATATTCCATTTATCAGACTCCGTAAACACATATTAAATGACATCCGCGAATTTGAACTGCCTTCAGGAGAAATTGCCATTTTGCCATTGGAATGGTTTTCGTCGTACCGCGACATCTTTCCATTTGCCAAACTGGATGGCAATATTATAAAATTAAAAAAGCACCATTTCCAAATCCTTCAGGACAAAGTAAAAGGGATTGACCAAAACTATTTCAAAAAACTGGAAGAAATTAACCTGACTGTAAATCAGAACGCAGAGATTCCGGCAGAATTGAATGCAGAACTTCGCAGTTATCAACATGATGGTTATTCGTGGCTGTATCATTTGTACGAAAACCAATTGGGCGGCTGTTTGGCTGACGATATGGGGCTTGGGAAAACCATTCAGGCGCTGACACTATTATTAAAATTAAAAAAACCGAAATCACAGGTATTTTTTCAGGAGCCAACAGATGATTACCAGCAAAAGTCGCTTTTCGAAACTAATGAACCGACAGAGGCCATACAGCCTGCATCGCTGATTGTTATGCCAACCTCGCTGATTCACAACTGGGAAAACGAAATCCGCAAATTTGCACCTTCGTTAAAAGTTTATAAACACGTTGGAAGTCAGCGAAACAAATCAAGCAGCATGGCTTCCGCCATTAATTATTTTGATGTAATTCTGACCACCTACGGAACCCTGAGGAATGATTATGAGATGCTTAAATCATACAATTTCTTCTACCTGATTCTCGACGAGAGTCAGAACATCAAAAATTCTTCGTCGAAAACCTATAAAAGTACCATTGAAATCAGGTCAGCTCACAAATTGGTCATCACCGGAACGCCTATCGAAAATTCGTTGTCCGATTTATGGTCGCAACTGAATTTCCTGAACAAGGGACTGCTTGGAAGTTTACCGTATTTCAAACGTGAATTTATAACCCCGATTGAAAAAAAGAACGATCAGGAACAGGAACATAAACTGCAAAAACTGATACGTCCATTTGTACTGAGAAGGACAAAGGCCGAAGTTGCAAGCGATTTGCCTGCATTGACCGAACAAATCAGGTATTGCGACATGACTGATGAACAACGGGAAATTTACGAAACTGAAAAATCATCCATCCGGAATACCATTCTGAAAAACATTGAATCGAACGGTTTAAAAAAATCGGCTTTAGTGGTTTTGCAGGGATTGACCAAACTCCGCCAGCTTGCCAACCATCCATCGCTGGTTACCAAAGAGCTTGAAACAGAATCGGGGAAATTCAACGAAATTTACCGCTGCTTGAAAAATCTGGTTGCTGAAGGACACAAGGTACTTATCTTCTCATCGTTCGTAAAACATCTCGAATTACTGCAAACCAAAATTGAATCGAAAAACTGGAAATATTCGCTCCTCACCGGAAGAACCGACAACCGGCAGGAAGTAATCCGGCAGTTTCAGGATGACCCGAACAATCATATTTTCCTGATTTCGTTGAAAGCCGGTGGAGTTGGACTCAACCTGACGTCGGCCGATTACGTTTTCATCATCGACCCATGGTGGAATCCGGCAGCCGAAAACCAGGCAATAAACCGCGCTCACCGCATCGGTCAGGACAAAAAAGTTTTTGTTTACCGTTTTATAACTGAAGATTCGATTGAAGAAAAGATTCAAACATTGAAATCAAAGAAATCAGCCCTGGCCGAGAAATTCATCGGTTCAAATAATCCATTTAGTGCGGCAATTACAGAAGAAGAAGTATTGAGTTTATTCAGCTAAATAATAAATGGTTGGTTGGCATCATTCAAAACGCAATGGTTCAGGGCCTCTGGGCTGAAATGTATAAAAGCGTGTTTTGGTAACTCCATCGACCAACACACCAAATGAATTCACATCGCTTGGGTGATTGGGGTAGTATGCCAAACGTATTTGTATGGTTTTAAAAACAAGGTTTTCGTTCCTTATCCTTAACCCAACGCCAATTCCTGAGTAGTATTGCTGCTTAAATATGATTTGATTTGAATCGCCAATGATGCCAATATCTAAAAAAGAGAAGATGGCCGTTTGGAAATTCGCTATTGATCTGCGCTGAAAAAACACATTTTCAACATTTAGTGTTAACCGCTGTGTTCCTTTTTCGGTTTTACTGCCAAAACCTCTAATACCATTAATGTTTCCCAACGAAAGCTCTTCTAACTCGAATCGGTTAATGCCTAGTGAATAATTCAGTTTTATAAACTGTCTGGACTGTACATTCCACACTTTAAATAAATCTGAAATATAATTCAATTTAAAATCCGCCATCCCCTGTTCAAAGCCAGTTGATTTCCAGAAACTCCCTAATCCAAATGATGAATAAAAATAAAATGGTTTGTTCCTGAAGATATTTCCGGAAGAAAAGAATACGTGCGAATACCAGCGGTCGCCAAACTCATTGTGGTCGTAACCCATAACAAGCTCATGCAAATACCCCTTCGGAACGTCCTCTGTAATTCCATAACTATAAACCAGCAAATCGCGAACATACGATCGTTTCGAAAAACTAAATCCACCCAGATAGAAAGTACTGTTTGCATAGTATTGATTATTTTCAGCATCAGGTTCAGGACGCTCATAAAAAGAAGTATATCTGACTCTGCCAGATATGTTGATCTGAAAACGGCTGTCGTTTTCGATAATTCGCCGCTTAAGCCTACGGCCATACCAGCTATCCAGATATAAATAATTAAGCGGAAATTGAGTAAGCACAAGGTCTGTCGAATTGATCCGGCTAGATCTGAAATTTCGGATTGCAGTTAATCCGCCCGCATATACCGATTGTGGTCTTAAAAAGTCACGTTCAGCTGATATAAAAAAACCTTCACGAATATAGGTATTTGAATATCCTGTAGAAAAGTTGATGAAATTTCCCGATAAGTTATTTATCCTGTAATAGGCATCAAAACCTACATTGGGTTCCTTTTCGGTATGCCCAACCAGTTTAACCCCAATCTCATAACCTCTACCCATAATATTCTGATCATAAATTCCAATTGATCCATTATCAATTCCACCGATTGATGCTGATGCACCAAATGAGAAAACGTCTTTAGTAAGAATAATAATATCAACAAAATCAGCATTTAACTCTTGTTGTTTAATTATAATCCGAACATCTTTAAGGTAAGGTAAACTTCTTAAAAGCCGCTCGTTATCCATCATCAAATCCGGATCTAAAGCCATACCTTCTTTGATCCACAAATTCTTGCGGATAACAGATAAATTTGATTTTGTATGAAGTTGATTGGCAACCTTTTCAATCCAAACATCAGTGGTCATAGCTGTATCAATTAAATTTGGACCGAAAACTTCAAGCGATTTAATGATGATTGAACTAATTTTTTTATTTTCAAAGCTTTTGTAATATTCATACGAAAGTAAATCTCTATTTCCCTTAACTTTAGGAGTAGTAATCAGCAAGTCGTACATTAAATCGGTCACTTTGTGCCGGGAAGCTTTAATCTCCAAACTATCATAAAATAATTTTGGATCTTTCGTTTTGGGAATTATTTCCACCGAATCATTTTTGAAATCGGTTATATTATTACCTGAAAGAGTTAAAGATGAAAGAAGTATAAGAAATATCCAAATAGTTTTCATGACCTGCAAATATACTTTTCCAAAGTTTAAATTTATCAAATATTGTATGAAAGCAATATACTAATCAAAAAGAAGAATTGCTTGATTCTTCAATAATAGTCAACCATTTTTGATTTTTCGGCATTTAAACAACAGAGATAGCCTATTTTATTAAATTTGCGCCGAAATGCAAAATATTAAAAAGCTATATCGTAAAAATATATACGGGGTTATGGGAACCCTGATTTTTCACATTGGATTGGTTTCTATTTTTCTGATAGCCGAATTAAAAACAAGGGATAAAATTGATGCTGAAGAAGCAATACTACTTGAATTTACAGCTCCTGAAGAAAAAACAACAGAACCAGAGCCTGATCAGGAGAAAATACAGAAAATAAATGAGTCATTCGGGCAGTCGTTAAAGAACATGAGAAGTTCAGGAAGCAACCAGGCGGTAAACGATGCCGCAAAAAATGATAAGTTTTTTGATGCCAGCTACCGACGAGATATTGAAGAAGCTGAAAATTTGGTTTCAGATGTCAAGAAACAGTTGTCGAAAAAAACGGTTGCAGCAAAAAAATTTGAAATGCCTGAGGCTACCACCGCAAATGAAGATCCTGACTCTATAAAAAATGTAATTTATTCAGGTAAAAGCAATATCCACTATTTTTTGGAGAACAGATTTCACATCAGACTGCCCATACCTGTATATTTGGCCAAAGGTGGAGGAACTATTATTGTTGACATACAGGTGAACCGCTCAGGCAAAGTTGTAAAAGCTGAAGCCAGACCAGCAAATAACATCAACGACCCAATGCTTCCGGCCTATGCGACCCAGGCAGCAGAGCGAACAGTATTCAACTCTGAATCAAAGGCTCCTGAAATTCAACGGGGTACAATCACTTACAAATTCGTGGCTCAATAACAATTAATTAATGTTTACAACACAATATCTTTAACATGATTTAACAATTATTTTCACAATTTACGAAATCGCCAACCTATATTTGTGGAACATTTTTTTTCATAAGTTTAGGTTTAGTTAGGTTAGTTAGTTTAAGAGAGAAAAGGTAGGTTGTTGAACCTACCTTTTTGTTTTTCAGAAATAACCGATATAAATTCTTTTTTTTGGCTTAATTATTCTCAACAATAGCACTTCTCTCCAAACTTTATCACCTCCAATACGCTTAAAAACTCTCTACATTCAATACATTTGAACAAAAAAATCATTTCAAATTAGGAAAAGCTTGAATTGTATTTAAATTTGAGCGAAAATCAATTTAAATAATTTGCATTTATGACATTTTATAGTGATTTTTAAAACCGAAATAGATTAGGCATTATTAAAAAAAACTGTTGAGTTATTTAAACGATATAACCTTTCGCGATGATTGATTACTCAAACCAAGACTTATTAAACGGGATTCAAAGAAATGATACGATTGTATTACAATACATTTACAAGAATTTCTATTCGAAGATTAATTTTTTCATCAAAAAAAACAGTGGAGACGATGATGATGCCAATGATATTTTTCAGGAGGCTATAATAATAATGTATCGTAAGTTAAAAGCAAATGAATTGGTTTTAGACTGTAACTTCGAAACTTATTTATACTCCGTAAGTCGATTTCTATGGTTGAAGCAACTTGAAAAAAGAAAGTTAGAGAAAGAAAAAATAAAGGACAACCATGAATACAATGACGACATTTATGACGATGGATTAGAAAAGGTAGTTGATTTGAATGAAAGATATCGGCTGTTTCAAAGCCATTTCACTAATCTAGGTAAAGATTGCCAGAAAATTCTTCAGCTTTATTTTGACAAAGTTCCCCTCAAAAATATTGCTCAGATTATGGGATTTAAAAGTGAAAAATACGCCAAAAAGCGTAAGTTTAAATGTAAGGAATATCTCATAAAAAGTATTAAACAAGATCTTGAATACAAAAAGATATTAAGCGGAGATTAATCTCTAATTATTTTCGACCTCGAATGTTTCGGGGTCTTTTTCTTATATACCAATCCCCAAAAACCAAAAGCACTGCCAGTAAAAGAAAGATGATAAAATAAACATCTTTACTGGTGAATAATGGTTCTGAATTACCAATACTGACATAGCCAAGCCAATAATGAGGATGAGCTGTTAATGGATCAGAAGTTTCAAGATGATTTAGTTTAGCCATTCGAAGGGCAACATCCTTCCGTTTTCCTTTTGACAAATAGTAGTAAAAATCTTCCATTATTTTCACCCCCGACTTATCTTCCACTTGCCATAAAGTCATTACGATTGACGGGCAGCCAGCATAAATAAAACCTCGGGCCATACTCATTACCCCCTCACCTTTCTGAAGTTTACCAGTGCCTGTAGCGCAAGCGCTTAATACCGCAAGCCGCGCATTAAGTTTCATGTTATAGATTTCATAAGTATTTAAATACCCATCATCAGTAGAATTCGTTGCCGGTTTGGAAAATACCAATTTAGAAAACATAGGTAAACTATCGTTTATAATGGTGTGCATCGCCAAGTGTATAACATCAAAATCCGAAACTCTGTTTTTGAATTCAATCTCTTGTGCGTAGTTATTCATAAAAATATCGGACTTAATATTCCTTGTTATTCCCTTAACTTCATCAGCAGTTCCAGGCAGTGGGTTTAAAAAGTATTGAACTGAAGTTTCTGGATCTATTCTAGGTTCTTCCGCAATATACTGTGGTGAAAAAACAAGCAGACTCTTTGAACTCCTTTTCTTCTGCTCCGAGAAATTATACAAAAGCGTTGCCGAATAACTGTAATTCACAACGTAATTCTTAATCAAATAATTCAAATTTCTGAAATTCATCACGCTTGTATCGGGCATTTGAGTTAAAAGCGCATCGAATGGAATGTATGATAATTTATCATGAGGTATAATGGTAATATCTTTGCCACTTAAATTTCGGACAATCGGCTTTAAAAGCTTTTCATATAAACCATATCCTGCGGTGGCATAATTAATATAGTCTTTCTTTTTAGTGTATAGGTAATTGGGATTTATTAAAAAGTCATGAACTGTCTGGATATTATTCGTATATGAAGAATCAATATATTCCATCGAAAAATTCACTGAATCTTTGGATACTACAAATCGATATAGCTCACCATTATTATCCGACGCTTCAGGTTCTTTAATAAAGTATTCAACGATTACCTGACGTGAATTAATTATTGATTGTATTTCTTTGATTCCAACAACCTTATTTTCATACTTGAAGGCATAGTATTGTGGATATAACTTTTCAAATGATAAAACCAAATTATTATACTCATCATTATAGTTGAAAATCTTTGCGGAAAACAGACTAACTTTCTGTGAATCTGGTATTTCAGAATGATTTTCAGCAAACAACAATGACTTATAAGTAGCTATATTACTTTTAAGATTATTCTCTTTTTTTAATAAAGAATCCGGAATACCACCAAATTCCTTAGCCTTCATATCTTTTACCGACGCCAGTAAATTTGATGATTTACTCTTTTCTGAAAATTCAAATGCCAGTTCAATATATTTCTGTTGTTTGGTAAGTGCATACAACTTATAAGCAATTTTTACGGCTTCATAAAAAGTAGATTGCTGATTTTGAGCCAGAAAGTACTTGCTTTCCTCATTTACAAAGCCAATCTGAAGACGATGAATCAGTTGGGTAGCCTTGACCAAAGAATTAAGACTTGCATTAAAATATTTAGATGATTTTTCATTGTTGAATTCAGATAAATAGATTTCTCCCAATTTTTCCATAGCAAGAGCTTTTTTCTTAAACTTATCGACTAATTGAATGTCGGAAATTACATTCTTTAATGGCGGATCTAAAAACGGATCATTCGTTTGAAAAGAATCAACAAGTGATACTATTGCATCATGATAATATAAAATGGCTTCGTTAAGATACTTTTTCCGCTGAAAGCGAAAATCATCAATCTGTCTGGCTTCTGAATTTTTCATATAATAATAGTCACCAAAATTAGACTGAACTTCGGAATAAGACCGGCTCTTCTTCCCATAAAAATTCAAAGCAATAGTTTTTGCCTTACTGGAAAAGATTAATGCCTGATCATATTTTTTTTGTGAAATCAGAAAAGCAGAATAGGCCAAACACTCATCTGCTAATTCGACATTATTGTTGCCATACAAAACAGTCCAACTGTTAATTGCTAATAAATAATACTTTTCTGAAAGATCATTTTTGCCCGCATTGCGATATGCTTTAGCAATTAAATCAAACCAACGAGGTTTTAAATCAGCAAGGCTTGAATTTAGATTTGATCGTGATGAGCGAATGGCCTCAGCAATATTGCCAAGTTTAAACTGTGTCTCAGCAATGTTGTATTTTGAGATTTGGAAATTTTCAATGTCACTGAGACTGTCCATTCTTAAAATACGGAATGCATTTTTATGATATTCCAATGCTTTACTATAATCGCCAGCTCTACTATAAATATTTCCAAGATTGATGTAAACAGGACCTAATTCAAAATAATCATTCCCGAAATTGTTAACAAAGATTAATTCAGCTTTTTTGTAAGATTCGATAGCTTTATCATGATTTCCCAAATTTTTATATTGAATACCAATATTGTTTAACATTCCCGCTAATCGCATACTATTGGATCCAAATGCTTTTTTTCTGATCTCATATATTTGATTAAAATTAGAAACTGCCTCCTCGAAATCGCCAATTCTCCCGGCCTTAATTCCTGCATTATAGAGCTCTATTGACAATATACTATCCTGCTTGGAAATCATATGACCCTGTGCAGAAACCCATAAAGAGTTAATTAACAGAAATAAAGTAATTAGATATTTTATTTTCTTCATTTTAAATGCGGAAAGTATGACAGAATACAAAATCAGAAGTTACGAAAATTATTTTCATTTTTTTTCTAAATACTGGGGTTACCTTTTATCCTTTTCCGGGATAAACCATCGAACAAGAATAATTAAGGAACCAGTATTAATCATTAAAGCCAAAAGTAATGAAAACTTTATTTGCGAACAACGAAACAAAAAATTTTGATTCTTTCTCTTTCGACGTGTTAACCTCAGAAGAACTTTCTTTAGTAAAAGGTGGAAAAGAAGCAGATGCT
>Ga0136636_10002875_pt1 | contig 10291 bp, 8 predicted proteins | sample AntDrymUQ8522106_2_FD_104653 | JGI IMG/M metagenome (GOLD analysis project Ga0136636, IMG submission 104653) | Polar desert sand microbial communities from Dry Valleys, Antarctica - metaG UQ852 (21.06) | ecosystem: Environmental > Terrestrial > Soil > Desert | place: Antarctica: Dry Valley... | reverse complement strand
TTTTACGGTGCTCATAAAAATAAAAAGAGAAGCCTGAGATTGCAAGAAAGAGTCAAATAATTGTTTGGTCAACTCAAAATTGGCTTCATAATAATCGGATGGAGTGGAAACTTTTTTTAAATCATGGGCTTTTCCTGCAAGATGAATGATGGTATCTACTTCCAAATCAAATTGTTGATTGGGAAGAAATCTCATACTTATTGGAATAATAGTATAGGATGATTTAAAAAAATTCGTGAGATTAGTGCCTATAAAACCAGAAGCTCCTGTAATTTTAATTTTGTACATTAAATTTTTAATTTTTTATCTATTAAATCCCATATCTTAGTTTGCTCAAAATTTTCTTGAACAAACAACCTACCTAATAAACCATGCTCTTGAGCAATATTTTCATTTTCCAAATAAAACAAAATTTTATCTGCTATATCCTGTGGATCATTTGTTATAAATATTCCTGTTTTATTTTCTTGAATAGAATCAACACAGCCTGTAGCTCTAGTTATTATTACAGGTAATTCCATTGACGAGGCCTCTAATGAAACTGTGGGAAAACCTTCTCGATATGTTGGTAAAATAAAAAGATTCATTAACAAAAAAAAATCGGATGCGTCTTTCACAAAGCCAACAAATACAATAGAATTATCTAATGCAATTTGTTTTTTAGAATAATCCGAAATAGAATCACGTTCTTCTATTGGACCTACCAATAACAATTTTGCTTTAGGAAAATTTACTTTCACTATTTTCCATGCGTTTATCAAATCATCAATTCCTTTATCTTTGACCAATCTCCCTACATATCCAACAACTTTATCCTCTGTTGTGAAACCATATTTAATCATCAAACTATTAGTGATTTCTGAATTCTTTTTTTCTGGATTAAACCTATCCTCAGTATCAATACCATTGCATGTTCCTAATCCTAAAATTAAATTTTTTTTTTTGTTATTTAATTTATCTTTCTCGCTAAATTCTTTGACAGAATAACTTACACAAACAATTTTTTTTGCAAAAAAACCCGTAAGTTGCTCAATTTTTTTTAACAGTTTTCTTTTAAAACCTTGACTTGTTTCATACATAATTCCGTGTCTGAAATAAATTCTTTCAGATATACCAGCTAAAAAAGAAGCAATCATAGCTACCAACCCCCCTTTTGGTGTATGCCCAACTACTTTATCAATCTTATTTTTTTTTATATATCTGTAAATCTTAATTATTGATCTGATATCTTTTAAAGGACTTATTGATCTAGTTATCTCAATTTCAAAAGGAATATATCCTAATTCTTTGGAAAATTCTATAAAATCTTTTGAAGGAGTACATGCCAAATGGTATTCATTCATATTCTTTTCTTTTAAATATAGAAACTGTTTGCCAAAAAAATGATTTATCGTAAATGACACAGTTATTACATGTAAAATTTTCTTACTTTTCATACTCATTATATTTCAATAATTCTTCATACAAATTTTTTTATTTACATCATTCGAATTGCTATTCATTCGAATTAATTAAGCTATTATTTTTATATTTTTTTATTCTTTTAAAAATTACCTCTACATCATTTTTAGTTGAATTTCTCCAATAATAATCTTTTTTGGGGTTTTTCAAAACCGCATCAGTAATAATAAATTTACCAACTGGATTCAAAAGTGAACTGTCGTCATTAATTGATGTAATAAAAGTATAGTTTGCTTTATCATCAGTATAATTTTGTATATTAATATCAATTACTTTTTGAGACTTGTTTTTAATTGAAAACGATTGTAAATTAAGCCCGACTCCTATTTGATTATTAAAGGTATAGATGTTTCTAAGATTCACTTTTTTTATTTCTTCATCGTACAAACTTGGTTCGATTTGTATCCCTGCCATAGGTAGAGTTCCATAAGTATTAGAAATAAATACAGAAGTAATTTGTAAATTATTGGCAGAGGTAATTGATATACCATTTCTTCGAGCGTGGTCTATAAATCCATTTTTAAGAATGATGTTGGTACTAACCTTTCCATTTTCTGAACCTACAAAAATGCCATCTCCCCATGTATCTTTTATTTGGAAATTGTTAATCTCTACATTTGAACTATTCAAAATACAAATACCTGCACTCCATTCTCCTTTTTGCTCTTTTTTCTCTTTTCTACTTCCTACGATATTGGCATTGTAAATTTTTACATTTGAAGCATTATAAATTTTTATTATATCATTGAGTCTTCCTAATGCTGGTCCTTTAAATACCACAACAGAATGTTTATTAAAATATATTTTCCGATTAGATGGTATTAAAAGTCCTTTAGCATTTATTAAAACCAGAAAATCGGGCATCACTAATACAGGATATTTATTAATAGCTTCTTGAAGTATATTAGTGTAATCAATCATTCCTTTTTTATCTGGATTTTGCGGTAAAACTCGCTCCAAATTGTAAGCATCTTTCGGCAATACAAAATTATGATAACCAGTATAATATAGGTTTATAAATTGTTTCGATGGAGTTAAATAAACATAATCTTGAGCACACCCTAATTGTGAAATAATTAATCCGAAAAATAATGACTTGATAAAAAGAGTCTTTTTCATATGAAGTTATTTATTGGAATATGGAATTGCTTTGTCTGTTCTAAAAAGTTAAGGTCGCATACCATCATTTGTGTTTTCATCGCATTCTATTTGTGATCATTTTATAAATAGGAAAACTATCGAGATTGGAAAAATATAAAAACAAATATTAAAAATAGTATTGAACTAGTCGCTTTAATACTTATTTTACTTTCATCAACCTTAAACATTGGAGCAAATAGAAGGGGTATAACACACCAAGACATAATTCCCCATCGATCAGAATAAGGAATTTGAAACATCATAAAAAAAATAGCACTCATAAAAATGTAATACTTCAATAAATTGGTGTAATAATCATTTTTTTCAATCTTATTAAAGTAAATAAACAAAATTAAAAATATCGAATTAAATAAAACAAACTGAGGTTTAAAACCCACCGTATATTCATCAAAATCATCTATTAAATAGGAACTTCTTCTTTCATCAATAAATAAAAGCCCGATAAAATAATCCTTAAAAGATAAAATACTAAAATTAATACCCGATAAAAGAGCTGAAATTACATATAAATAATAATAATATTTTACATTTATTTTTTTTAATCTCACGACCAACACATACATTAAAATTGGTATAAGACTAGTAAAATGGAAACCTACAGATAATATTAAAAGAAATATCCATTTAATTTTATCATTTGGAGAAAAATAACGAAAGCTAATTGCAAATACGAAAAACGCTATGGAAACTCCTTGTCTTATAATATTAATTCCTAATGTTTCGAAAAAAAAAAGACTTGTCAATGAAAAACCAACAAGAAAAAAATTGGATCCATTAAAATCTGTAAATTTATTAAGGGAATAAAAATACACTAATACAAATAAAAAACTCATTAAAAATAAAAAAAGCTGAGGATTTTCGCTGAAATTATTTAAGAACTTAAACAATAATCCAACTGGAGCATCTGTACCAAAAGTTATATCTTCAAAATGTGTATACTGATAATGATACATTCCTGTGTCAGTGCCAATGTCTATAGATCGCAAACCAAACAACAAAATGTAGGCAAACATTAAGGCGAAAAATATATAATTGAAAACACCATGATAATTTCTTTTTTTAAAGTCCATATTCATAGCAATCCAAATAGCAATTAATGCTGACACCGAATAAATTATGTAATATATAATTTTATACTCTAGCACTTATAATAAAATCTAATTGTTTTTTAAAATCGAACTTCTCAGAATTTTTTAATGGCTGAAACCGTTTATTTAGTAAAATATGTTCTTTTTTAAAGGTTTCCAAAATAGAATATAACATATATTTAATCCAAGATTCAAATACCAATTTCATTATATTTATACCTGTTTCTGTGTAAGTCTCTGCAAACTTTATCTTCCCTTTAATCATTTTTAAATGTTTTCGGGAATTATTACTGCTGTCTTCTCTATAAAATAGTAAAGGTTGATTGATGTTTTGAAAACGACACTTATCAACAAGCCGATACCATAACTCCATATCTTCCATTTGAAAATAGCCTTCTTTATAGGGATTATTCAACAGCACTTCTTTTTTTGCCATTACAGTTGGATGTATTGGATAGTTTCCTTTTAGCACATCATTTCTGTCTTTTACTTCTTGAGATTTTTTATACCCCAAAATATTACTTTCTTTATCAATACTTACAGCATCACCGAAAACAATGTCAATTTTTGGATTACCTCTGAACAACTCTAATTGTTTTTCAATTCTGTCTGGGAACATAACGTCATCAGCATCCATTCGAGCAAAATAGTCTCCCTCAGCAATAGTCACCAATTGATTAAGTCTAGAAATAAGCCCTTTGTTTTCTCCATCAGATATAATTTTTATCCTGGTGTCATCAAATTGTTTGACCCTTTCGAGTGAGGAATCTTTCGAGCCATCATCAAGCAGAATAATTTCTATACTTTTATAGCTTTGATTTAATATAGATTGAACGCAATTTTCAATGTAAGATTCCGCATTATAAAAGGAAACCCCTATAGTTACTAAAGTCATATTTACATACTATAAACGCCTGAAAAAGCTTGATGAATAGTTTCCTTGAAGTTTTGAAAAAAATAAGTGGAAATTCAATGAAATTATAAAAAAAAGGATGTCTAACCAATTTAGCTTAAATTTCCAAAACCTACTTTCATTTAACATTTTAATAAAAAGAACAGTCGAAGTTTGTATACTAAAATCTTCGGCTCTATTCCTTGCCTTTTGACATTCGTTTTTATACTCAGCGGGAGTTTGATTTAATAATTTAAGAATATAATTTTCAATATTATCAGTCGCATTATACAACTCTTTTTCTTGATAGGAATACGATTTAGTTTCGTGCAAAAAACCATAACTTATTGCCTGTTGTTCGTTTTCTATACCAATTAAAGATGGTATACCACTAGCAGAAGCCTCGATTAATGCCGTTCCTGCTCCTATAAACATAAGAGAATCATCAATAGTTTCTTTAAATAAATGGTAAGGAATGCTACTATGGAAAAAGACTTGATTTTGAAGGTTTTCTTTTTTTACTAAATTTTCAAGATTTTCTCTTTCTTCACCATCTCCATAAGATTCATAGGTCAAAAAAAAACCTAGATTATTCATTTTTTTTATTACCCTAATCATTTGAAAATTATAGGTCTTCCAAGTTGTTAATCTTCCGATGGAAACTATTTTATTATTTTGAATTCCTGAAAAACTTCCTTCATATTTAGATAAATCTATACCTATGGGAGCTATAGTACTCACAGCAAATTTTTTATCATAAACTGAATTATATAAATTTTGGGAAATTTCATTAAAAAACAATATATTTTGAAAAGGCAAAATTCGCAACATCTGCACTAGTTTTTTTCCAAAAAAATAATTTTCAAATCGTTTAATATTATATTCATTAATATGATAAACACCCGTAGTAATAGGAATGTTCTTTTTACCTCTCAACAATCTAGTACTAAAGAGAATCGAATAGGTATCTGGAGCATGGAAATGAGTTGTTGAAGCCAATAAATCTTTTTGAATTTTATTAATCTTGAGTGGAAATAATAATTTAATGACTGGAAATACATTTTTTAAAAAATGTGGCATATAAACATAATCATCCCAATAGTAAATTGTTGCATATTGTTTTAATTCTTGAATTAATTTCTCGTCAAATTTGTGAGAGTAAAACAATACTGACACTGCTATATTTTTAGCATGTAATTGTTTGAAGATACGCACCAAAAAAGTTTCAATACCGCCAAGTGGTAAACAAGAATATACAAAAAGAATTCTCATAGTTTATGGTCATTTTTTAAATAATATCGCATAAAAAACAATCCAATAATAAAACAAATAAAATAAGATAATACATAAGCATAGTTGGCTCCTATTACACCGTATTTCGGAATGAAAATAAAAGAAAACAAAGCTATTAATCCAAATAACAACAATTCAAAGAACAAATATATTTTCAGTTTTTCTTTCAAGACAATAAGAAATCCAAAAACCAGACAAAGTACTTTGAATGAATCTCCTAAAGCTTGCCAGGTAACTAATGATTCTGCAGGTTGAAATGAGCTATTAAACAATAAGGGTATTAAAAAACTTTTGGTAAAAAACACAATTCCAACATAAACTATAACTAAAGGGATAAGAATTAAATAGGTCTTTTTTATAACAACTTTTAACAAGGACATAGAATCACATTTACCCAATTCAGGTAAATAATAATTGACCATAATTACATTTAAAAAAACCAATCCTGATTCGGAAATTTTTGATGACGCCTGCCAATAACCAACATGATCCCAATTACTGTTTTCCAAAATTAGTTTTCTCACTAAAATTTGAACCATAGGCAATAAAAAAGCTGATAGCACTAACATTAAAGAATATTTTAAAAGACTTTTAACATTATCTTTCTCTGTTTTTGACAACCTAAAAAGTTGAACATCATTTTTTATTTTGAAAAAATAGAATACAAAAAATAATACCCCTGGTGAAATAGCAAGCCAAATTAAACCCAACATCGCACCTGGAACTTTAAAGAAATGAACCAAGATTACTAATCCCAATGTACCTATTATTGCTGAAATTATAGTAAGTACAGAAAAAAATTTACTCCGTTGTAATCCATTTAAATAACCTCCAAAAACTACTGCGAAGCTATTGAATAGCTGCGAAAAAGCCAAAATCCTGATTACAAAGCTATACTCTAAAACTTCGAAAAGTTTCATAGAAATAAAATTTGAAAACAGCAAAAGTAACAATCCAAGAATCAGAGAAAAAAATATGCCAATCCAAAATCCCGCCGATAGTATATGATTTATTTTTTCAGAATCATTTTTATATTGTGATACCTTACTTATAATTCCGTTCGAAATTCCACCACCAGCTGTTATGGCGATTACTGACATTAAACTCATAAATTGCCCTAACATTCCAAATCCTGCAGTACCAATGTAGTAAGAAATTATTTTGATACCTATAATTCCTAATAAAACCTTTATCCCGGTGGAAACAACCAAATACAAGCCTGATCTTACTACACTCATTTATTTAGATGAATAAAATGCTTTTATTACATCTATAATGTAATTCACTTCAGTTTCAGACAAGTCAAAATATAGCGGCAATCTGATTAAGGTTTCAGAATAATAATCCGTATTTGGCAAGATACTATTTGCAAATTCCTTATAATTTTGTTGATAAAAAGGGCTTTTATGCAAACTTAAATAGTGAAAAACCGCTAAGATATTGTTCGCTTTTAAATAGGCTAAAAAAGCCGTACGTTCTTCCAAATTGTTTGTTACTAAATAGAACATATGTCCATTATTTGTAGCATATTCAGGAATAAAAGGTGTTTTTATATCGTGTTTAGCACAAATAATTTTCAATTTCTCATAATAGCTTTCCCAAATAAATTTTCTTCTGTTTTGAATATCCTGAAGATTCTCTAATTGAGCCCACAAAAAAGCAGCAATTGTTTCGGCTGGCAAAAAGGAACTTCCCATATCAACCCAACCATATTTATCAACTTCACCTCTAAAAAAAGAAGATCTATTGGTGCCTTTTTCCCAAATTATTTCAGCTCTATCTATGAATTGGTCATCATTTATTGCTAACATCCCTCCCTCTCCAGAAATAATATTCTTTGTTTCATGAAATGAAAACGTTGCTAAATGTCCTATCGATCCTAAAGGTTTTTTTATGCCATCCTTACCCACATAAAAACTATCTATGGCTTGAGCTGCATCTTCAATTACAAATAGATTGTATTTAGAAGCTAAATCCATAATTAAATCCATATCGCAAGAAATACCAGCATAATGTACCGGGACAATTGCCTTGGTTCTTGGCGTGATTAATGCTTCAATTGTAGCCGCATCCATATTTGGATTATCACTACCAGAATCAGCAAAAATAATATTAGCACCTCTCAAAATAAATGCATTTGCAGTGCTTACAAAGGTGTAAGAAGGCATAATAACTTCATCTTCTGGTAAAATATTTATTAAAATCGCAGCCATTTCCAAAGCATCGGTACACGAGGTTGTCAGCAAACATTTTTTTATACCAAAATTTATTTCAAAATATTCTTGACAAAGCTTAGTGTATTTTCCATTACCCGATAATTTCCCGTTATTTACGGCATCGTAAATATAATGCGTTTCCTTGCCTGTCAAATGAGGCTTATTAAATGGTATCATAGATTCCAAAAGTGATAAATATTAGTAATTTTTGCTATTTTAAAGTTTGCAGAAGTATATAATTGAATTGCAGCTTTATTATCTAATTGAGTTACAACTTGTATTTCTTTAAATCCTGCCTGTTTTGATCTCTGTATAGATTCATTAATAATTTTTTTACCAATCCCCAACCCTCTATACTCCTTTGAAACTGCAACAAGTCCTAAATCTGCAAGTATTGCGCTCTTTTTGTTAAGGGTAGTAAATCCAATAATCTTTTCATCCTTGCTTTCAATAATCACATCAAATGAATTTATTTTATCAACAGCGTTTTCAATCCAACGGGAATATAATTTATTGTATTCATTATTTTTAAAGTTTTTATCTATAAGGAACCTTGAGTAAACTCCACTTTCTAAAGCTAATTCTTTGAGTTGGTCAAAATCATGGAAATCCTTATTGAATGATTCTATAACGATTTCTTTTTCAGAATTAAAGTTTTTAATTTCTTGATGAAAAATTACTTTTTTATCAACTAATTTAAATTTCGAAATAAAAAGGTCACTTTCGGAAAAAACATAAATTAACTTAAACTTTTTTGCTTGTTTAAAAAAGAAATCTAAGTTTAATTTTTCTTGATTATTAATTTGCATTTTGCCTACTTCGTATCCAAAAAAAAGAGAATCCCATTCTAATCTTTCTATATTCTGTTCAACCATTTTAAAGATATTAAATTAAGGTTTGTGTTAGAAAATCCTCCATTCCTAAACACTCAGATTTTTTTTATAATGTGTTGTTAAATTTCAATTTGGTCTCCAAATAAATTCAATCTTGAAAGGATGAATTTTTGTTGGAATTAGTGTTAATAAATCTCTTATTTATGAGCAAAAATGCCAGCCCCAAAATTTAGAAAAATTAATTTTTTTTATTTTTCTTTTATGTCAACAAAATATAATATAATTAATTTACCTTTTTACAAAAAAAAAAATTAATTCAAACCCTTAAAAAAAATTTTGAAACCCAAAAGTAAAACCACTAAAAACCCTCCTAAGAACCCTCCCAATACTATCCCCTTAGCCTTCCCAAACCGCTCCGTTTTCAAAGGCAAAATAGGTGTATCAATTACCTGTATCAAGGGGGTTTCTTTACGCAAAGTAACTTTAGGTAACTCCGTCTGTTTTACCAATTCAGTCAAAATAGCTGTATTGGCTTGAACATCTACCTGTTTTCTTGCCGAAGGGGCACGTCGTACATTCAACGAAGGATTCAAACCAAATGTATTGTCATTGGCAACAGCTACTCCAGTAATGGCACTATTCAATTGCCCTCTAATAGAATCAGTTTGCCTTTGTAGAATATACATATTCTCCCGTGCTTTTTTGCTTTTGCTCTCGATGTAGAAATCGGATACTTTTTTGGCTAAAGCCTCTGTAAAATATTTTGCAAACAATTCACTTGTAGAAACCACATCAATACTGATAATATCAATTTTTTTGTCTTTTTGACCAACAGTTAATCCATTTTTAGATAAATCTTCATAAATAACACCCAAGATACTATCCTGAATTCGTGAGAAATTCTTTCTATTAGAATTGGGTATAAATTGAATATTGGCAAATTTTGGTTTATTGCCCCATTTGTCTCTCCATCTTTTATTTTGAATGTACATTTCGGCTAAAGAAATTATTTTACCATTGGAGTTAATTGGAGTTAATAAAGTCTTTTCCACCATACTTCTGGATTTGAACAATTCGGTTAGATTAGAACCAGCAAAAATACTACCTCCACTTCCTCCCAAATCAAATCCAAAAGAACTGGCTAAACCTAATGCACCACTCAATCCACCGCCTCCTTTTTCATCCTCAACTGCAAATGATAATGTGGCAGTATAAATCGGTTTTCTAATAAAAGAATACGTTAATCCTAAAACTGCTCCAATAAATCCTGCCAACACAATAATTTTCCATTGCGAAAGCAAGTAATCAAACCATTCCTTGCCTTTTTCTATCAATTCTTTTAACGAT
>Ga0136636_10002874_pt1 | contig 10292 bp, 5 predicted proteins | sample AntDrymUQ8522106_2_FD_104653 | JGI IMG/M metagenome (GOLD analysis project Ga0136636, IMG submission 104653) | Polar desert sand microbial communities from Dry Valleys, Antarctica - metaG UQ852 (21.06) | ecosystem: Environmental > Terrestrial > Soil > Desert | place: Antarctica: Dry Valley... | reverse complement strand
GCCCTGCGGGTGAGCTTGAGGGCGGCCGGGGTGACGGGGTCATGGGCGAGTCTGCGCCAGACTCTGTCGGTTCAGCGCCGGGTGACGGCCAGTCTACGCCGCCGCGATGGACGAACCGTGCATGTGAGAAAGAGTACGCAGGCGGAACCATCCCTGATGGCGATTTATCAGGCACTGGGGATTAGTCCAGCCCCGGGGGGTACTAAAAAACTGCTGAGCTGAGACGGGAATTACGAGCAAATGCGAACGATAAAATACTAGTACGCGCTAATTGTATGAATTTAATGATGTTTTTTTGGTTGGTGTTAAAGAGGGGTTAAGCTGCCGTTGGCGGAAGGTAGTCTTGGGACATCGAAGGCAATTTCGTGCGCTGACAAACATCGCTTCCGATGGGGTGTGCCATCGCACCGAATTTTCGCCGTTGCCACGTCCCATGCTGGAACGCACTGGAACTGCACCGCGATTACCGGTATTGTTTGCAACTGTTGCTGACACAAAAGTTTTTGTTTCGAGTGAGGTCCAGTTAATGGCACGATCAAAGCCCCACCCGGATTCCCTACGTCCCCGTACGGAAGATCAATTGGCCACCGCAATGGTTGATCCAGAGTCTGCATCGCCACTGGCGGAAGCCGGCACCATCAAATTGCTCCATGAACTTCAGGCACACCAACTCGAACTGGAGAAGCAGAACGCCGAACTGCGTGAAGCGCAGGCCGAGATGAAAGCCATCCTTGAACTCCAAGCCCGACGTGCGCAGGCGCTGATCGATCTCACACGTTCGACGGAACACATGGACGAAGTCGCCTTCATGGAACAGGGACAGGCGCTGGCCGAGCACCTGACAGGGAGCGAGATTGCCTTCATTCACTTCGTCAACGATGATGAGGAAACCATGGAATTGCGGGCATGGTCGCCCCGCACTCTGGCAAGCGACTGCACTGTTGCTTACGACAAACATTACCCGGTGAGTAAAGCCGGAATCTGGGCCGAGGCCTTGCGCTGCCGCGAACCTGCGGTGTTTAACGACCACGCGAGTGCCACGACTCAGCGCGGGCAACCCAAAGACCATGCCGAGTTCAAGCGGCTCATCAGTCTGCCCGTTATCGAAAACGGCAAAGTTGTCATGCTTGCCGGCGTTGGCAACAAGCGCGAGCCCTATACCGATCTCGACGTCGAATCCGTGCAGCTGATTGCCAATGAAATCTGGCGAACCATCCAGCGTCGTCGCTCGGAAGCGCAGCTCCGCAAGTTCTCCCTAGTGGTCGAGCAGAGCCCCGCCAGCATACTTATCGTCAATCTCGACGGAAATATCGAATACGTTAACGATGCCTTCACGCAGGTTAGCGGCTACCCGCGCGAGGAGTTGATTGGTCACAATCCAAGCATCCTGAACTCCGGCAAGACGCCGAGCGCGACCTACATCGACTTGTGGGATGCTCTCACCCATAACCGGGTGTGGAAAGGCGAGTTCTTCAATAAGCGCAAGGACAACAGCGAATATACCGAGTTCGTCATCGCCGCTCCGATCCGTCAACCGGATGGGCGCGTCACGCACTACCTGGCGGTGAAGGAAGACATTACCGAAAAAAAACGCATTGGCGCCGAATTAGATAAATACCGTCACAACCTCGAAAGAATGGTCGCCGAGCGCACCGAGCAACTGGAAATTGCCAAGGAAATCGCTGAAACGGCGGTTCAGGTCAAGAGCCTCTTCCTCGCCAACATGAGCCATGAGATTCGCACGCCGATGAATGCCATCGTCGGCCTGGCCCACCTGTTGCAACGGAGCCGTCTCGATTCAGACCAGCACAGCAAACTGCGTAAGTTGTCGGATAGCGCCCATCACCTGCTCTCTGTCATCAACGACATCCTCGACATCTCCAAGATCGAGGCTGGAAAGCTGACGCTCGAACAGACCGATTTCGAACTGGATCGGGTGCTCGAAAACGTTTGCTCCCTGGTGGCGGTAAGAGCCCAGTTCAGGGATCTCGAGTTGGTCATCGACATCGACCCTGCGCTGTCGGGCGTGTTCCGGGGCGACCCGACGCGAATCGGTCAGGCCTTGCTCAACTATGCCGGCAATGCCATCAAATTTACCGAAAAAGGTTCCGTTGTCGTGCGCGTGCGCGTCCAGGCAGAAACCGATGCCGACCTGCTGGTACGTTTTGAAGTGCAGGATACCGGCATCGGCATCGCCCCGGAAATCCTGGTCAAATTGTTCCAGTCCTTTGAACAGGCCGACAGCTCGACGACGCGAAAATACGGCGGTACCGGTCTGGGTTTGGCAATTGCCAAGCGCTTGGCACAGTTAATGGGGGGCGATGCCGGCGTGACCAGCCAGTTGGGACAGGGAAGCACTTTCTGGTTCACGGCGCGTCTGGGCAAGAGCGGACACCTCAGCGCGCGCGGGACGAGCAGCACTTTGTCTGACCGGCATGCCCTGCTGGTCAATGGGCTGCCCACCACCCGCAGCGTTATCAAGACAATGCTCGACACCTTGGGGTTGCGTCGGGATTCTGTCGACTCCGTCGAGGCGGCTTTGGGTGCCATCACCATCGCCGATGGCGAGGAAAGGCCTTTCGACTGGGTTCTCTTCGACTGGCACACGACGGGTCCTGACTTCAGCAAGGCGGTGCAGCAGGTCAATGCGCTCGATCTGCGCAAGCCGCCGCCGCATATACTGGCGCTGGTCCCCAACGATCCTACGGCGCAAGATGAAGCACGACGGGCTGGCTTCAAGGCGCATCTCGTCAAGCCCGTAACGATGTCCATGTTGTATGACAATTTGCTGAATACGCTGCGCGAAACGGGCCATGTGATTTCAAGCGAACGGCCGGTATCCACTGCCGAAGAAGAACTAATCCGCAATCACGGCGGCGCACGTTTGTTGCTCGCCGAAGACAACCCAATCAACCAGGAAGTGGGGCTGGAACTGCTGCGTGACGCCGGCTTGTCGGTAGACCTGGCGGCCAACGGGGCCGAGGCGGTCGATATGGCGCAGCAGATCGCTTACGATCTAATCCTGATGGATATGCAAATGCCGGTGATGGATGGCCTTCAGGCAGCGCGAACCATTCGCGGCTTGGCCGTAGGCGGAGACGTTCCCATCCTGGCAATGACCGCCAATGCATTCGCCGATGACCGCGCTGACTGTTTTGCCGCTGGAATGAACGACTTCATCGCCAAGCCGGTCGATCCGGATGCGCTGTTCGCCACACTGCTGAAATGGCTGCCCAAGCGCGCGGCGCCCCTGCTTGCCCTGCCTGTCGCGCTGGCGCCAGCCGTAAACCCAGACGCTGCGCAGCACGCACCAACTCGCCAACTTGCCGGCATCCCCGGCCTCGATATGGAGTTTGGGCTCAGGAGCGTGCGCGGCAAGATGGATACTTACGCCCGGCTGTTGCGGCAATATGCACAAACGCACGGCAGCGCCCTCGACGCCGTGCCCAAACGCTACGCTGCCGGAGATGTTGCCGAGGCGAGGCGTCTGGCGCATTCGTTCAAGGGAGTATCCGGCACACTGGGCGCGAAAGCGGTGCAAACACGGGCCGCCGCGCTTGAGGCGGCGATATGCGAACAGCAAGGCGTGGACGACATTGACCGCCTGGCGACGGCGGCACATGCCGAGTATGCGCAGCTGGCGGCTGCGCTGCTCCGGGCATTGCCGGACGCAGCGGCAGCGCCGGCAGGTACGGTGGACTGGCCGCAGGCACGCACAGTGCTGACCCGGCTTGAAGCTCTGCTCGGCCAGAACAATGTGCAAGCCAATACGCTATTCGACGAAAGTGTTCCCCTGTTGCGCGCAGCATTGGGCAAAGCGGCGGACGAACTGGGAGGACAAATCGGCAATTTCCATTACGAACAGGCGCTGGCGACGCTGCGCACTGCCCGTGCAGCGCAGCAGGAACTGGTTTGAAGGAGATTGCTTGTGGCATCGCAGACTGAACTGGCAAAGGCATTCACGGCGACCATCCTGATTGTCGATGACGCGCCGGAGAACCTGACCGTTCTTAGTGAGCTGCTGCAACCGACCTATCAGGTGCTGGCCACTCATTCCGGCAAGCGTACGCTGGAGATTGCCGCAAGCGTTCCGAAGCCCGACCTCATCCTGCTCGACGTGATGATGCCCGAAATGGATGGCTACGCTGTTCTGGCGCAGCTGAAGGCGAATCCGACGACCGAAGATATCCCGGTCATCTTCGTCACGGCAATGGATGCGGACGAAGACCAACGGCGTGGCCTTGATCTCGGCGCGCTGGATTACATCAGCAAGCCGCTGCGCCCATCAATCATCCTGGCGCGCGTGCGCACCCAGATCGATCTCAAGCGGGCGCGCGACTGGATGCGCGATCAGAACGCGATTCTCGTCGCCGAAGTGGCGCGGCGTGTTGCCGAAAACGAGGTGATCAATCTCCGCGAACTCTCCGAGCGGAGTCGCACCGAGAAGGAACTGCGCGAAAGCGAGATGCGCTGGCAATTCGCGGTCGAGAGTCATGGTGATGCGATGTGGGACTGGGACGCGGACAAGGACGAGCTCTTCCTGACGGCAGCGGCGAAAGAACTGTTTGACCTGCCTGATACGGATTCGACGCGGCCAATCGCCAACTTGATCGCGCGGCTGCACCCAGATGACCGGGCCGCGCTGCAAGGCCAGATCGACGACATTATTGCCGGCAAGACCTCGGAGTGGTTGGGTGAGTGGCGCTTATCGCGGCCTGGAGGAATGCCACGATGGATTGCCACGCGCGGACGGGTCATGACGCGCGCCGCGAATGGACGGCCGCAGCGCATCGTCAGTATCAGCCACGACGCCACCCAGAGAAAACGCCGAGAGGCCGAAGCCGGACGACAAAAAGAACTGGTTGCACAGCAGGGCCGCCTGGTGCTCCTGGGCGAGTTGGCTTCGGCCCTGGCTCATGAAATCAACCAGCCGCTGACCGCGATTGCGGGGTTCTCTGCCGAGTGCGCGAGAAGAATTGCGGACAATCCAAGAGCGCTCGAACTGGTCCGTACCATCGAGGAGCAGGCCATCCGCGCGGGGGAGATCGCTTGGCGCATGCGCGGCTTTGCTCGTCGTCAGCGCCTCGGACGGACTGCACTGTCCTTGCATGAGATCATCGCCGGAGTTGCCAAATGGATACGCATGGACAGTAGCTATCTCGATGCCGTCATCGATATCACCGGCGTAGGCAGCCACTTGCCCCAGGTCTATGGCGACCGGGTAGAACTGGAGCAAGTGTTGTTCAACCTGGTGCGCAACGGTATTGAAGCGGGCCTCCCTAATGTGAAGGAACAACGAATAGCCATCGCTGGACGTCCAGGAGAGCGGCCGGGTGAGGTCGAAATCAGTGTTACCGATTGGGGATGTGGTTTGCCGGCTAACGCAGACTTCGATGTCTTTCAGCCATTTACCTCATCCAAAGAATTGGGTCTGGGCCTTGGGTTGACGATTTGCTTTTCAATCATCGAAGGCCACGGTGGCCACCTGTGGACGACAGCGAATCCAGAAGGGGGGACGATTTTCCATTTCACCCTACCCGAAGCGGGCCCCGCAGTGCCGCCTAACGCGGAGAATATTCAGGGGAATCTGTCGTACCGGCAATAATTGGTCAGGCACAGCACCCATGCTCGGCATGAATATACCAATAGGGAACTAATTTATGAGCAAGCAAGCAGTTAAGGATTGTGTGGGGGTGGTGGAAGACGACGTCGCCGTTCGGGAGGCATTGCGCCTGATGCTCGGGGCGTTGAACATTGAGGTACATACCTATGCCTCGGCCGACGATTTTCTCGATGACGCCGACGTACCGAGCCGCTGTGCCTGTCTGGTGTTGGATGTGCGTTTGCCTGGTATCAGTGGAATCGAATTGCATAATCAACTGCTGACGCAAAAGCGGGTTCCTGCCATCGTCTTCATCACCGGTCATGGCGACATTCCGATGGCGGTGGAGGCCATGCGTTACGGTGCAGTGGATTTTTTGCAGAAACCCTTCCGCGAACAGCAACTGCTTGACAGCGTTCAAAAGGCGCTGGCATTGAAGCGGCAGGAACGCAAGAAGCGAGATCAAGTTGAAACCACGACGGCACGCCTTGCATGCCTGACTCCTCGAGAGCGAGAGGTGCTGTCGAAGTTGCTGCTGGGTTTTCGTTGTAAGGAGATCGCCACCCAAATGGGGCTCGCCACAAAAACTCTCGACCAGCATCGCGCCAACATCATGGGCAAAATGCGCGCCACGACCATCGCCGAGTTGATGTCCATGTGCAACTCCACCCCTAATTAGCCCCAGTCTCACCCGTGTTTTCCCCTATTTACATGCGGAGTTTTCCCTGATAACCGGTGAATTTCACCTAGGAGCGATCAGAAGTTTCCCCCTTCTTGCCGGCTTGTGATCGGCCTATTGTCCGAGTCTCCCGTATCCCACACACCAAAGGAGACACACAATGGCCCTCGTCAGGAAACTCGCACCCAGGACTAACGCAGCCACTCAAACCGAGGGCAGGAGCTCGGCCACTACCGCGCGCGAAGCGGAAGAGCAGCGCAAAAGGGCGCGCACCCTCGGCAAACAGCAGCAGGCGGCCGAACGTATTGCCGCCGCTACGGGGCAATTGTCCTCCGGGATCAACGAAGCGGCTTCTGCGGCCGAGGAGCTGAAGCGCTCCTCCGACCAGATTGCCACCGGCGCTGAGGAGGCTTCCGGGGCCGCCCAGGAATCCCTGGCGGCATTCAAGCAGATCGAAGCCTCCATCCTGCGCCAGTTGCAGAATGCCGACCTCAGTCAGGCCAAGGCGGAAGCCACCCAGACGCTGGTCGGCAAGACCAGCGCCGATGTGGCCACGATGGTCACCAACGTCGCCGTCGCCGCTCAACGGCAACTCGCGTCGGTCGAAATGGTGGTCCAATTGGAGAAGCAGGCGGCCAGTATCGGCGACATCGTCAAGGCCGTGGCGCGCATCGCCGACCAAACCAATTTGCTGGCCCTGAATGCGGCGATTGAAGCAGCACGTGCCGGCAAGCATGGCAAAGGCTTTGCCGTTGTCGCCGATGAAGTCAGGACGCTGGCTGAGACCTCGGAAAAAAGTGCCAAACAGATTCAGGATCTGGTCGGCCAGATTCGGCAGGAAGTAAAGGCCATCGCCGAGGGCATCGGCAATGCGGCGAAGACGGTCGAGGGCGAAGTCGAGAATGGCAAAACCATCACCACGCAACTCGAGCAAATCCGCATTGATGCCGCAGATATCGTCAAGGGCGTGCGCGAAATTGCGGTGGGTGCGCAGCAATCCAAGACCGCAGCGCAGCAGGCCTTGAAAGGCTCGGAAGATATCGCCGCCGCCGCCGAGGAGCAATCGGCCGCTGCCGAGGAATCGGCCAAGACCGTGGAAGAGCAGTCGCAGGCGCTGGCGCAGTGCGAGCAGGCGGCGCAAACTCTGTCTGAACTGGCAGAGGATCTGAAGACTTCGACGGATGTCGCCAAGAGCGCCGAGGAAGTTGCCTCCGCCGCCGAGGAACTATCCTCCGCCGTGACGGAAATCAATCGCTCGGGCACGCAGATCATGGCGGCCATTGAGCAGATCCGCAAGGGCTCCGAGGTGCAATCCGCTGGCACTGCACAAGCCTCCGCTGCAATCACCCAGATCGAAAAGGGGCTGGAACTGGCGCAGGGTCGCGCCACGGCCGGTGCCGAAAAGGTAAACGCGATCAAGAAGTTGCTCGGTGTGAACAAGACCTCCATCGATGGTCTGATCACCGGGATTTCTTCATCGGCAGACGCCTCCAAGCGCAGCATCAAGCAGATCAAAGACCTCGAACTAGTGTCGCGGCGTATCGACAAGATCGTCGATGCCATCACAACGGTTTCCATTCAGACCAACATGCTGGCGGTCAATGGCTCGATCGAAGCCGCACGCGCAGGAGAGTTCGGTAAGGGCTTCGTGGTCGTGGCGACCGACATTCGCAACCTAGCGCACGACTCCGCTGAAAATGCCGACCGCATCAAGGATCTGGTAAAGGCGGTGCAGGACCAGATCGGCGTGGTCGGACGCGACCTCGAGGAAATCGTCGCGACGGCGCTCGCCGAGGTGGAAAAAGCCAAGCTCAGCACGTCCAACCTGGTGGTGATCGAAACGGACATCGCAGTGGTGGAGACAGGCACCCAGGAAATTCTCAAGGCTTCCGACGAAATCGCCGCCGCGACCGCTCAGGTCAAGAAGGGCGTCGAACAGATTGCCGCTGCCGCCCAGCAAGCGGACAAGGCGTCGACCGAAGCCGCCTCCGCCGCCAAGCAACAGTCTCAGGGGGCCGAGGAACTAGCCGCCGCCATCGAGGAGATTGCCTCCCTCGCCGACGAATTGCAAAGCGCCTGATCAAGGAGAGCAATGATGGTAAAGAAAATTCAAGAACAAGCGGATGATGTGCCGCGCATCGAGATGACGGAACGGCGCAACGATGAGGAGGGCGCAGATGAACAGGCTTCCGACATACGCCAGTATGTGACCTTCTTCGCCGGGGACGAGGTATTTGCCGTGGATATGGCGCCGGTGCAGGAAATAATTCGCGTACCCGAAGTCGTGCGGGTGCCGCTGGCACCGCTGACCCTGGATGGACTGGCCAATCTGCGCGGCAAGGTACTACCCATCATCAGTCTGCGGCGAGTATTTGGGTTCCCCGAGCAGGCGCACGATGACGCCAGCCGTGCCCTGGTGATCGACATCGGGCAACCCTTGGGCTTCGTGGTAGATAAAGTCGCCAGCGTGGTTGGCGTCGAGCCGGGCAAGCTCGAAGGCGTCGGCGCCCTCAAGGGCACGGTCAATACCGAATTGCTCTCCGGCATCATCAAGGACGTCGGGGGCCACGCCATGGTCATGGTGCTTGATTTTGCCAAGCTGATTGCCCAGGAGTTCGCCGAAATCGCCGATGTGGCCAAGACCGCCGCCATGGCGGGCGGCCTTTCAGCCGCCCCCGCGGCTGAAGAGGACGAAGCGAGCGACGAACTGCAACTGGTGAGCTTCGATGTTGCCGGGCAGGAATACGCGATCACTATCGAAGACGTGCAGGAAATTGTTCAGGTGCCGGAAACCATCGTACACGTGCCGCATTCGGAATCCCATGTTTTGGGTGTAATGACCTTGCGCAATCGCTTGCTGCCTCTGGTCAGCCTGCGCCGCATGTTTGCTCTGCCACCGCAAGACGCGGACGAGCATAGCCGCATCGTCGTGGTCTCCCTTGGTGCCGCTTCGGTGGGCATCGTGATGGATAGCGTGAACGAAGTATTGCGCGTGGCCAAAGCGGATGTCGACGCCATGCCCGGCCTGTTCGCCCGTGAAGGCGAGCTATCGGATATTTCTGAAATCTGCCGTCTGGAAGGCGGCAAGCGTCTGGTATCGATCATTTCCGCCAGGAACTTATTCAGCCATTCCGCCATTAAGGAGGCATTGACCACCGTGGGCAGTTTGCATGACGACAAGAAACATGAAGCGGTTGCCGTCGATGACGAAACCAACGACGACGATGAACAGGTGGTGGTGTTTCGCCTCGACAAGGAAGAGTTCGGCGTACCTATCGACAGTGTGCAGGAGATCGTTCGCGTTCCGGAAGAACTCACGCATGTCCCGAGGGCCCCGCCCTTCGTCGAGGGGGTTATCAATCTGCGCGGAGCCGTGTTGCCGGTGATCGACCTGCGGCGCCGACTCGGGCTGCCTACCGTCGAGCGTTCGGACCGCCAGCGTGTCATGGTGTTCCTCATTGATGGCCTGCGCACCGGGTTCATTGTCGACTCGGTCGCCGAAGTATTGAAGATCCACAAGTCGGCGATCGAACCGGCTCCGCGTTTGTCCAGCGAGCAGGGAAAACTCCTGGCGCGCATGGCCAATCTGGAAAAACAGAAACGCATGGTGCAGTTAATCGTGCCGGCACACCTGGTGGATAGCCTCGAACGTTCCGATTTGGCAAAGATGGCAGCTTAAGAGCCATCAGGGAAAGCACGCGCTGCCATGATCAAGCTGCTTATCGTCGACGACTCGGCATTGATGCGCCGACAACTGTCCACCTTGTTCGAAGGCGAACGTGACTTCGAGATTCGCCACGCCAGGAACGGCAAGGAGGCGGTGACGGAGAATCACAATTTCCAACCCGATGTCATTACGCTAGACATCAACATGCCGGAGATGGACGGCATCACCGCACTCTCGCTGATCATGGCCGAGCGCCCTGTGGCGGTTGTCATGGTCTCATCACTCACCGAGAAGGGAGCGTTGGCTACCTTCGAGGCGCTCAATCTGGGTGCGGTGGATTACAT
>Ga0136636_10002873_pt1 | contig 10292 bp, 5 predicted proteins | sample AntDrymUQ8522106_2_FD_104653 | JGI IMG/M metagenome (GOLD analysis project Ga0136636, IMG submission 104653) | Polar desert sand microbial communities from Dry Valleys, Antarctica - metaG UQ852 (21.06) | ecosystem: Environmental > Terrestrial > Soil > Desert | place: Antarctica: Dry Valley... | reverse complement strand
GGATAAAATAGAAATCGGAGACAAAATAGATTTTCAGGAAAGTGCTTAGACCTTGCATTAAACAAATAGCAAACTGCCAAGTTTTTCACCGCCACGCGGGCAAATATTAGCAATCCCTACCAACAAAAGAGATAAATAATATGGGAACGGAAGGCAAATCTGAGCCAGCAAGGAGGTTTATTTTTGATAAAAAAAGCGGCTGCTCCCGTTAAAAGAAAGCAGCCGCTTGATCTAAAATATCAGAATCTATTTGTATAACGGATCTTGTACTAAAACACCAGGTTGAAGGTCTAACTGAACCTGAGGAATAGGCATATATTTATCCTTTTCATCAAATGAAGCACCTTTCATTACATCTGGTCTTACGCGAAGATCAGCTTTTGCAAAAGCATCCAAAGTTTCCTTCATATTCAGACGCAATCCATCAGGAAGTTTATCCCAACGTCTCATGTCGAAGAAACGGAATCCTTCAGTAGCAAATTCTAAACGATTTTCCCACTGAACGGCTTTCATGGCCATGTTCTTATCGCTAAACGCGGTATAAGTTCCAACCTTATAGTTGGCTGCAGGTACAGTAAAGTCAACATACTTTTTCCATACATCACTGTTACTACCTTCAACATTTACGGTGATCGGCAATTTGTAAATATTTACTTTACCCATAACCACTTCAACGCCTGCTCTGGTACGGATTTCATTGACATATTTTAATGCAGTTGCGAGATCGCCTTCAAAAGCAGCGATTTCAGCTCTCCATAAAATAACTTGTCCATAACGGAGGTAACGATAGTTGTTCGCATTGATACCAGTCTGCCAACCAGTAGTAGTTGATAAACTGCCACGTTCTGATTTGTAGAAGAAAGTTTTCTCAACAGTGTTATAAGCTCCACCCCATGCTTGTTCACGAATCCAGTCGGTACCGCGCATAATACCCCAATCCATGTATGGAATACCTCTGCGACCCATCGTGAAATCAATACGAGGATCAAGAAGATCTGTAGCTGGTTCAAAGAGTCCTGATGTTTTGATACTTCCATCTTTGTTTTTCACATCATCAGATGGTATACCCATGTCATTTTTCAAATCGGTATTATTGAAGGTGTCGAACAATGGGAGACCATTAGCATCAACTTTGAACGCATTGGCGAGGTTTTGAGTTGGCTGGTGGAAACCACAACACATGCCCAATTCTGGTGCGTAAGGAGCGTTCAAGCCGATACCAATCTCTCCGTTTAATGATTCGTTGATGTCATTCACATTCCTTTGAATATCGAAAATTGACTCAACATTGTTGTTGGTTGCAATTCGGAAATTATCAAAGAATTTAGGAGCAAGTGTGAATTTGCCGCTGGTAATGATTTCTTCAAGTAACGGTTTTGCATTGGTATAATCCAGCACCTGCATATATGCACGTGCGGCCAGCGCTTTTGCAGCCCATTTGGTAGCACGACCGACCTGGCTTTGTTTGTCAGGAAGGTTTGCGGCAGCAAATGCCAAATCATCGGTGATGAATTTTAAAACGACTCCAGGAGCATTATCATTCGAAATCTGGTCAGCTACATCAATTTTATCTTCAGGAATAAGTGGGATTTTATCACCAAAAACCAACCAACTCTCGAAATAAAACAAACCTCTCAGGAAACGGGCTTCAGCTTTTAATGCTGTAGCCGTTGCAGCAGGAAGATCTGGTGTTTTGGTTATTGCATTCAGTACAGTATTTGCCCGGTTTACCCCCATACCAATATTTAATCTCCATTTATCAGCAGGATAATTATTGGTGGTTGACATTTCCCAACGTTCAATTTCATTGATTGGAATCTGATCGCCAATGTATGAACCTTTGGCAGCATCATCAGAAGCAACAGAACCGTAAGTCCAGTTGGTGATCGATGCTCCCCAGCTAACGTCCCATAAAGCTGATCCCTTAACCATAGAATAAGCTCCGGTCAACAAAGCATTAATGCCTTTCTCATTGTAAAATGAACTTTCAAAGGCGGCACCTTGCGGCGCTTTATCCAAGAATGAATCAGCGCAAGAATAAGATAGAGCCATTATAAAACAAGTGGCCACTATTATTGATAGTTTTTTCATACCATTCATATGTTTTAAATTAATACTATTCATAACGAATTACAAACCTATAGTTAAACCAACTGTTAACTGACGTGGTGTTGGCCATGATCCTTTGTCAACTCCCATGCGGTTACCTTCACCAGATGTATTTGACAAGGTCTGCACTTCAGGATCCAAGCCACTGTATCCGGTAATTGTGAACAAGTTTGTAGCCTGAAGATAAATGCGCAACGATTTCATTTTCATCTTATCTAAAACCGGCTGAGGAAGTGTATAACCTAATCTTAAGGTCTTCATTCTCAAAAAAGAAGCATCTTCGATAAAAGCTGTTGAAGCTTCCTGTGAATGTGCAGCACCATCGAGCATAGGCAATCTGGCGCCTTTATTTTCAGGAGTCCATGAATTATAAAGGGCATCCTTGCTTAATCCTCCAACAAACTGACCGTAATCAATCCAGCGGCTTACATAGTTAATCATCTCATTACCAACACTGGCATAGAAGAACATGTTCAAATCGAAGTTGGAATATCCCAAATCAACGTTTAAACCTCCGGTGAAATCAGGATGAGGATCACCGATGAAGGTGCGGTCTTTATCCATGGTAATTTTGCCGTCATTATTTAAATCGCGGTATTTAAAGTGACCCACTGTGGTATAGGTATCATACTGAGGAGCAGCTTTAGCTTCAGCATCAGTCTGTATAATACCGTCAACAATCAAACCATAGAACATTGGGTAAGCCATTCCGGCAGTTGCGCGGGTATATTCCACCTGGCGTTCAGAATATCCTACAACTTCTTTTAAGTTGTCAGAAAGAGATACAACTTCGTTCTTGTATTTTGAAAGTGTTGCATTAAGAGCATACGTAAATTTTCCGCCAACAAGTGTATTGCGGTAGCCAATTTCCAAATCAATACCTTTATTCTTCATCTCACCGATGTTTACAAAAGGAGCTCTTGCATTACCCATTACCTGAGGGATGGTTAAAGGGTAAAGCATGTCAGATGTATTTCTTTGCCATACATCAATGGCTGCAGTGAGCTTCCGATCAAACATGGCAGCGTTGACTCCCAAATTAACGGTTGAAGTAGTTTCCCAGCTTACATCAGGATTACCTTTTGTTGAAGGTTCAAATCCGGCAATTGCCGAAGTTGGTGATCCATTTAAATTGTAAGCAGCGGTATAACCATTTGTTCCATAAGTAGAATACATGTTGTATTCTCCGATTTGGTCGTTACCAGTCTGTCCCCAACCTGCCCTAAGTTTCAAAAAATCTAACCAGGTGTTTGAACCGGCCATAAAGCTTTCCTTGCTGATTTCCCATGCTCCTGAAGCAGCCGGAAATATTCCATAACGCTTATCTGCTCCAAATCGGGAAGAACCGTCACGACGAACGGTAGCTTCGAGGAAATACTTCCCTTGCAGGTCGTAATTTGCACGTCCAAATTGAGAAAATAATGCCCAAGAAGACGCATTTCCGTCATTGATCTTATTCGATTCTCCGGAAGCTAATTGCATATATTCCGGATCCATTATAAAATACTTGCTACGTCCGGCAGTCATCCACTGATATTTACTTTCAACTGCTTCGGTACCAACAACTACGTTGATGGTATGAATATCGTTGATGGTAGTATTGTAATTCAAGGTATTCGCCCAGTTCCACAACATGGTATAGTTTGACTCAACACTCATTCCAGGAGTGAAGTTTGGTTCAGCAGCTTCGTAGGCTGGAAGGGTATAATTCTTGGCATTCCATTGGTCCACATTATATCCAAACAAAGTTTTGAAAGTTAAACCTTTATAAAGTTTTGCTTCACCAAAGATATTTCCAAGAACACGGAATCTTTTCCCATTGTTATCTTTTGCACGATATAACATAGAAACAGGATTTTCTGCATTACCAGTTCCTGGAGATCTTGTACCAGCAAAATGTCCCATGATATCATAAACGGGGACAATAGGTTGCATACGGTAAGCCATTGAGATAGGAGAGCCTTCTCCATTGTTGGACAGGTTCCCCTGCTGATCGATATAACTTGCATTGATCGATTGTCCTACTTTCAACCAGTCGTTGAATTTGGTATCGGCATTCACCCGGAAGTTATATCTTTTAAACCCGGTATAAACCAAAAAACCTTCTTCGTTCAGATAATTTGCTGACATGGAGTAGGTTGACTTAGCTCCACCTCCTGAAATTGAAAGATCATATTCCTGAATTACTCCACTCTGGTATATTTCGTCGTACCAGTTTGTACCTTCCTTATTGGCTTTATAGATTTGGGTTGAAGGATAATTATATAGTGAAGGATCAGCCGAAGGATTTCCTTCCATGGCACCGTTAGGTAAAACATAGTCAGGAATAACCGGACTCGCACCTGAACCATATTGCTTAGAATTTGGAGCGTTACCTAAATTTTTAGCCTGCAACCAAACTGCATCACCATATTCTTTGGTATTAAGCATGTCGTATTGGTTTGTAGCCTGAGAAAGGCCGCTGCGAACAGAAAATACGATTGATGGTTCCTGGTTGGCACGTCCGTGTTTGGTGGTGATTAATACTACCCCGTTTGCACCACGGCTACCATAAATTGCAGCTGATGAAGCATCTTTCAATACAGAGATTGATTCAACATCATTTGGGTTAACACTATTACCTGGTCCAACGGGCACACCGTCTATTACATACAGAGGATCAGCATTATTAATGGTACCAATACCATGGATACGAATTACCGCGTCTGAACCAGGAGTATTTCCTGCAGATACAGTTACCCCGGAAACTTGTCCCTGCATACGGGCAACAACGCTGGGTGCTGATGAAATTTTCATCTGCTTGTCCGAAACAGTTGAAATAGATCCGGTGATCTCTTCTTTCTTACGAGTACCGTAACCAACAACAACTACTTCATCAACACCGATTAAATCGGCAACCAATGTAACGTTAAAATTGCTTTGGTTTCCGATGGATAAATCCTGAGATTTCATCCCAACGTAGGCAATGTTTAAGGTTTTTGCATTGGCAGGAGCTGAAAGCGTGAATTTTCCGTCTATGTCGGTAATAACCCCTGTAGTTGTACCTACTACCATTACTGTTACACCAGGAATAGGTTCTCCGTCTTCACCTTTAACGGTACCTGTCAGAGCTTTTTGCTGAGCAAAAGAGGTAAGAGCTAAAAAGCAGGATAGAAACAGCAATGCTGTCATTCTCCATATACCTTTTAATTTACTTTTTTCCATAAAATTTAATGTTAAGTTTTGATTATTAGATAATTAAAATAATTTGAATAAGGAAAGTCGAGCTTGACTTTCAAATTACTTAGCTTAAGAGTTTTACATAGGCATTTGAGTTAAATTTATATTTAGTTTTAATGAATTATTGCATCTTTTGATACGAATTGCTTTTGCATAGTGTATTAATTTTTGGGTTAAATTAATACTAGAAAGTTAATGTAAAAACAACAGAATGCATTCAGGTTAAAATGTGTTAAAGAATATATTTTTAAATTTTAAAAAAATAGATAAATAGTTGAAATCAAATATGATATAAAATTAGGTCGTGCAATTTAACTTTAATTTGGTAATATCAAGACGTCGATTTATATAATTAAATTGAAAGTGTATTTTTGACCTTTATGGATTATTCAAAGAAAGATTTCAAAGATGTCTGGATTATTTTTAGAAAGAAATTTTCATATAACTAACAAATTAGTTTGAAAACTAAAATATTAGTTATATATTTGTTTCGGATATCCAATCGACTGACAGGCTATGAGTTGAAATTGATCAATCAATAAGTGGCTTCAAGTTGAACGAAAATTGTTCTTTTTTTTGTCTTTAATAACTAAAATATTAGTTGAGGAACTAATCGCTTAGTTTTTGGCAGGATTTTTGAGCGAAAAATTGTACTAAAAATGTGTATCATGAAAGAATTGACCAAAGCTGAAGAGCAAATTATGCAGGAATTGTGGATCCTTGAAAAAGCGTTTGTAAAAGAAATCATCGATAAGCTTCCTGTACCAAAACCTGCCTACAATACGGTTTCTACCATCATCCGTATTCTGGAAAAGAAAGGGTTTGTCGACCATTACGCGTATGGGAAAACACACCAGTATTTTCCATTGGTCAGTAAACCTGATTACACGAAATCGTACTTCAGAAATTTCCTGAATGGTTATTTTAGCAATTCGTTTCAGGAAATGGTTTCGTTTTTTGCCAAAGAAGACAAAATGAGCCTCTCAGAACTTGAAGAAATCATCAAGGAAGTTGGAAAAGATTTGGAATCGGAAAACCCAAAACCCAATGACTAATTTCGTAAATTACCTGCTTGAGTCGGGAATAAGCCTAAGCCTTTTTGCGCTGGTCTATTTCCTGTTTTTGAGAAGAGAAACTTTTTTTAGTATTAATCGTTGGTTTTTACTGATTTCGGTGAGTTTCTCTGCCATATTACCTTTGCTGCATATCCCGTTTTATGCTCCTCAGGCTACCATGCTTGGTGAAGTTACCGTAACTCCTTATATTAATCTGTTAAGCACGGTAACTATTTACAGCACTGAATTTTCGACAGATGCCGAACGTTTTGTGTTGACATATAGCATGATTGGCTATTTTTATTTGGTGGGGGTGGTGTTTTTATCCGGAAAACTGTTGTTCCAGATATTCCAGATCAATCAACTAATTGCGAATAGCAGGGTTATTCCTGAAGGAAAATTTAATTTGGTCATTCTGGATCGGGAACTCAGTCCATTTTCTTTTCTGAACTATATTTTCGTAAGCAATAATCTGCAAAATACCCAAGGCTGGGAAAAAATGCTTGAGCACGAGAAACAGCATATCCGTCAGGGCCATACATTTGATGTATTGGTACTTGAGATTGTTGCTGTATTTCAGTGGTTTAATCCTTTCTTCTGGTTGTTCAGGCGGGCGTTGCGCGAAAATCATGAATTTCTGGCCGATCAGGCAGTAATCTCACAGGGAACTGCACCTTCGTGGTACAAGCAGATCCTAATCAATCAGTATGTTGGCGATCAGATTGTTCTGGCCAACAACTTCAATTATTCCTTAATCAAAAACCGTATTAAAATGATCTCAAAAATAAAATCAAGGAAAATGGCTAATATCAAAATCCTGATCGGATTTGCTTTAGCCGCAAGTCTTGTTGCAGTATTTGCCTGCGAGCAAAAGAAATCGGAAAAAATAGAAGTCGTTCCGACTGAAAATACAGTTACTATCATTACTGAAGGAAAACCGCTTCAGATTACAGGTGATGCCGCCGGAATTGAAAAACTAAAGAGTGTGATTTCCAGTTCAGGAGATTACGAATTGAAAACAGATTCAGCAAGCGGACAATTACAACTGGTGAACAAAGAACAGAAATCAGGAGAAAATCTGCAGATGAGCAATGGAAATTCGGATGAATTCTTTCTTGTTGTAGAACAAATGCCTGAGTTTCAGGGAGGCGAGGCTGCCTTTTCTTCATTTTTAGTTAAGGAAGTTAAATATCCTTCAGAAGCAATTAAAAAAGGAATTCAGGGGAAAGTCTATGTAACTTTTGTGGTTGGTAAAGATGGTTTTGTAAAAAACCCAAAAATTTTACGAGGTGTTGATCCTGCCATTGATGCTGAAGCCCTGCGGGTTGTGAATGCCATGCCCAAATGGACTCCCGGCAGACAAAGTGGAAAAGATGTAGCCGTTCAATTCACTGTTCCCATCAACTTTGTACTTCAGTAAAAATCAGTCCGGAATTCAGGTTTACAACAATGAATTCCGGACTATTTTAATATCCTTCAATTACTTCCGCTATTCGAAAAATTCAAGTTTTGCACCTTTTTGAAGGTCTTCATGCCTGATCATAAACTGATTTTCACTTCCATTCAGCTCTACTTTATTGAAGATTTTGTAGGTGTCTGTGTCATCGTCAAGAATGATTTTCAATGTTTTGCCGGAATAATATTTCGGATTCAGGGTTACATGAACATTCTTAAAGATTGGCGACGTAAGTTGGTAATCGTCTTTTGCAGATGGATAAAGACCTATTGCGGACCATACATACCATGCCGATTTTTGTCCTGCATTGTCGTTTCCGGGAATTCCTCCATCGAACCGGTTGTATTCGGTCTTCATGATTTGTTTAACCCATTTTTGTCGCTCAACGGGATCAGAAATGAGGTTGTACTCATCGAGAATAGATCTGTTTTTTAGATAGGTTTCCATCATCCAGCCTCCCTGTTGGGCTTTTAATTTCGATGAAGTCTGCAAATCTTCGTATCGGTCGGGTGCCAACAGTCGAACCAGCGAAAGCTGAGCCTGTTGCTCTTCGGTCATTAAAAAATCGTCGTAATAAACATGTCCCGATTCCATTTTTTGCTTGGGTTTATCAGCCGCAAAAGCAGGGTAGGAGCCGTCAACATCGCTAAATGTCCGGGGAAAAAGTAAGGCTCTGTACAACGAGGTATAGAATGTATTGTAATCATCTTTTTCCCCTCCCTCCAATTGCATGTTCGACAAAGCTTCGTTCCAGATTTGTTCGGTTTCGCTTCTTGTTTTGTTAAAATCCCAATGCGGAATCTCAGCATTGAGATTGGCACGAGCCTCTTCGATTCCAGTAAACGAAGTTCCTACCTTGGCCAGGATAGCTTCGTCTTTTTTTGCATTGAATGTTGCGTAAGCTCCAATTTCAGGTTTTCCAAATATCTCAAGTTGATTTTTGAAATCTTCCATCTGGTAATAACATCCATAATTTTCGAAAGGTCGGAAAAAACGGACAACGAAATAGCCATTAAACCCGGCAGGTACAATGCTATCCTGAATGTTTCGGGAAACCGGATTGTAGCCATAGATTTCGTTTTTATCCGGATCGATTTTGATATAACCTTTTCCTTCGTCGCTGTTTGGAGTGATTAAAATGGTTGCCGGACTGTTTTCTCCGTATGAAAATTTGAAGAACCCGGCACGTGTTGTACTGGTTATTTCAACTAATGTCATATAATTCAGCAACATGGTGGAGTAGTATGCCGGGGTGGATGTTTCGTTGTCATGTGTATAACCCGAAGCACGTTCACTAGCAAAAGTCTTCAGATAACCAGTAATGGGCATAATTGTAAAACTTCCATAATCACTGGTTTGCGATCCTCCTAACCAATGAGTACCGCGGAAACCTTGGATTCGTTGGCCTCCATAATAAAACGGCGCAATCCCTTCCTTTTCACCTTCTCGTGTTTGAGGAGTCCATTGGGTCATTCCAAAAGGCGCTGAAACTGCCGGAATGGCCAGTCCCCATTTCTCTGGTCCCTGATTCTTTTCCAGACTTTCCGGTCCTGAGGATAGTCCGGTTCCAATTAAAGGGTTAACATACTGGATAAGGTTTACAGGTTTTTTCTGACATCCTGAAAGTAAAATAATTGCGGTGAATGTAATTGGAATAATTAGTCTTTTTAGTGTCATTGGGTAATCAAGTTTTTTTTCAAGTTTTTAGGCGCTTAAAAATAGCGCATTTCTTTTGTTTCGATCAATCATAGCCTTTTTTTTTGTTTAGTTATAAAGCATATAGGCGATTTAATACTTCAAAGTTGAAACAGATTTTGTTCCTTTTGCTTTTTCTGAAAATAAATCGTTCGGTGCAGAAGTCGTTTTTGCAGGATACGGTTTTGATAATTATGAAGATAGTCTAAAATGGAACGACTATTCTGAATTGGACGTCAAAGGTAAAATTGTCATGGTTCTGCGGGCTAATCCTGAAATCTCCCTTTAGGGACGGGGTGAATTTTTGATTTTTTTGGTTCAAATTCAAAATCTAAACAGTCTCTTAGTTTTGCCCTATTCTGTTCTCAAATGGGTCAAAATTAACTGATTTCATTTTACGCATTTTCCCCTTAATGGGTTTATCTATGGGTTTGTTTAAAAGTATATCATCATTGCTAATATTGAAATAGAATCTGGTTCCTACGTTTGGAGCCGAGGTAAACAGTAAATCACCGCCCAAAAGATTAACCAAACCCTTGCTGATTGCCAGACCGAGCCCAAAACCTTTGCTTCCAATAATTTGCTTTTTTCCTTTGAAAAATGGTTTAAATAGAAGTTCCTGACTAGAATCATCAATTCCGCAACCCGAATCTTCAACAAAAAACTCAATGCCTGATAATGTTTTTTGATAGCCAAAGTGGATAAATCCTTCTTGAGTAAAGAAAAAAGCGTTGTTCAGTAGATTGTGAAAAATACTG
>Ga0136636_10002871_pt1 | contig 10296 bp, 9 predicted proteins | sample AntDrymUQ8522106_2_FD_104653 | JGI IMG/M metagenome (GOLD analysis project Ga0136636, IMG submission 104653) | Polar desert sand microbial communities from Dry Valleys, Antarctica - metaG UQ852 (21.06) | ecosystem: Environmental > Terrestrial > Soil > Desert | place: Antarctica: Dry Valley... | reverse complement strand
AATGGTATTTCATCCAACACCACACGCTAGGTCGGGGGACCAATTGATCCGTCGTTTTATTATTATACAATACAAGTACTTTAGATATTTTTTCACTGACATTACTGCCACTGTTTTTTATCCGTAGCCAATCCCGTCAGGTAAATCTAAAAAGCTTTTTATTCAACGTTGTCAGCAGACCACAAAAAAAAAATTGAATCCTTCAATTTGGAAAATTATTGGCTTCAATAGCATAGATAAATAGACCTGGCTGATATATTGGTTCAATCCAATTTTAAATTGTTGACCGGTGCATTTTTAAATATTGCAGCAAAAACCTGCGAATAACGCTCGCAAACAATTGTTCGCTTTACTGCACCAATGATTATTGATCATTTAAATTCAAGACAAATGCCATTGGATGCAAATACCTGATCAATTAGGAGTAGAAAGGTTGGAAGAAATTTAATAAAAGTCCGAAACTGAGCAGACTATAAAAAAATATTTTCTTTACGCAAGAAACACCCCATTGATCATCACTTTATCAATCAGATTTGTGCCAAACGAATAAGGCAGGTAAGCCAGCGAATTCATTGGTTTGGTAAATATAAGATTCGCCTTTTTACCAATGGTAATGCTGCCCAACTGATCCCCCAACTCCATGGCATAAGCCCCATTAAGAGTCCCTGCATTGATGGCCTCTTCTGGTAGCATCTTCATTTGGATACAACTCACAGCTACCACCAGGTTCATATTGCCGCTGGGGGACGAACCCGGATTGTAATCAGATGCCAAAGCAATGGCAGCGCCCGCATCAATCAACTGACGTGCCGGTTGAAAAGGCATCCGCAAAAAGAAGGCGGCAGTTGGTAGTAAAGTACAAAGTCCGCCCCACTTCCGATTGGATAATAACTCAACATCCGAATTGGTGAGGGTTTCCAAATGATCGAGTGATACCGCATCAAGGCGTTGTCCTGCTTCTATTCCCCCAATACTATTCAACTGATTCACATGCAGTTTTGGCTTTAGTCCATAAGCCAGTCCGGCCCTGCAGATGGTTTCAGTTTCTTCGGGAGAAAAGAAGCCTGTTTCGCAAAACACATCTATATAATCTGCCAGTTTTTCGGCTACTATCACAGGCAGCATTTCGTTGATGATAAGATCAATATAACCCTGGTGATTTTCTTTAAACTCTAGGGGAAAAGTATGAGCACCCAAAAAGGTTGATTTGATCGTTAATGGAGAATTTGCCTTTAGTTTTTTTATTACACGAAGCATCTTCAGTTCGCCCGCTACCGATAAGCCATAACCGCTTTTTATTTCAATGGCACCGGTTCCGAGTTTACTGACCTCTTCCAGTCTTTTCAATGCTTCGTCATATAGGATCGCTTCAGAAGTATCGCTTATTTTTTTTGCAGAATTTAAAATCCCACCACCTCTTGCTGCAATTTCTGCATAGGTCAATCCTTTAATCTTATCAACAAACTCATTTTCTCTGGAGCCTGCAAATACGATGTGAGAGTGGCTATCGCACCAGGCAGGCAATACAAACTGACCAACAGCATCGATGATCACCTGTGGTAACTGCGGTACTTTTAACTCCAGTTCATACATTGGGCCATAATCTACCACCAGGCCATATTCAATCAATAAAAAAGCATTCTCAATAAAAGGCAGGTCTGCCAGTTCCTTCCCCCTGAGCACATGAGTTTGTTCTCTGGTACCAATGAGTTGAGCGATATTTATAACGAGCGTGGTCATTGATTTAAAATATCATTTGAAAGTCTACAGGTTTTCAAAAACTTCTTTGCCAAATTTTTCCAACCCCGGGTCTCTAGCACCCATCAACAACAAAACGCAGCCCTCTTCCAAATGAGGTTGGATGGCGGTCACTAAATCAGTCCGGTTTTCTATAAAGAAAGCATTACTGCCCAATTGCTTCAAATCAGTTATCAAATCATTGGCTGAAATATCTTTTACGGCAGTGCCACCTGCATAATATATTTCACTCATCCATATTTCATCTGAGGGTCTTAATACCGCAGCAATATCTTTTACAAAATCATTTCTTAAAAACCTGGTAGGACCATAACCATGGGGCTGAAACCATGCAATCACCTTTGGAGCAATGTACTGACAGGCAGCAATAGACGCAGCGCATTTAGCAGGATTGTGTGCATAATCATCAATAACCCACACCCCTTTTTTTTGGCCCAATACCTGGTGCCTCCGGTAAATTCCTTCGTAATATTTCAGTGCATCGGCACAAACCTGAAGATCTACGCCCAATTGGTTGGCAACAGAGGTTGCGGCCAGCGCATTTTCCATATTGTGTTTACCAACTGTATTGATAGAAAACAAAACACCGGCGATGCTATATTGAATGGTAAATCCCGACTGATGAAAATCCTTAGCCTGGTATCCAGCTTCAATATTTTCATCGGTGCTAAAATCATGATTGGCATTAACCGATAACTTTTGTGATAAAGCGTTGGATTGGTTCACAATAAACAATTCCCTGGTATTGCTTTTAAACTGTCCGAAGATATTCATCAGCTCGGCAATCTCCTGGTGATCTTTATCAATGTTCAGCAGCAGTCCAACCTCCGGGTGATACTGTACAATTGAGCCATCACTTTCATCGGCTTCTATCACCAACCAGTCGCCGGTTCCCACTTCTGCATTGCCGATTTTGCCTTTTTTAATGATGCTAACCAAACCTGCTCCGCTGATAATGCTCGGCTGCAAACCAGCAAACTTCAGTATATCAAATAACATGGCGCTGGTAGTGCTTTTTCCCGATGTGCCTCCAATTGCAATGGTTCTTTTACTATTGGCAATTATTGCAAGTAATTCCGACCGCTTAATAATTGGGATGCCGAGGCTTTTTGCTTTTTGCACTTCAAAAACGGTATCCTCAACCGCCGTTGATACCACTACCAATTCAGTATGTTCATTGATGCCGTCGCCATTTTGCAGGAAACATTGTATTCCTGCGGCCTCTAGTTTTTCCTGTGTTTCGTTGTAAACATTTGGTGCAAAGAAACGATCGCTGCCCGATACCGCTTTTCCTGTCCCAGCCAAATATTGAGCAATAGCACTCATACCGGTGCCGGCTACCCCAATAAAAAAAAATGTTTTAAAATCGTTGACGCCTGCAATCATAAATAAAATAATTAATTAGCTAATCGTTGTATTGTGGTGCAGGGTGCGGTAAGCCAACAGAAGGCTAACTGCCATAAATACACCACCTAAAAAAAAGGCAGCTCCTGCAAATTGCACCGGTGCCGTTGGCTTTGTAAAATAAGAAAAGAGGCTGGTCATCAATACCGGACCGATGATATTGGTTAAGCTCATGATACTGGTTAACCCACCCTGTAGTTCGCCCTGCTCGTTTGCCGGTACCTGCCCCGAAATGATGGACTGCAATGCCGGGCCGCAAATACCTCCCAAACAATAAGGGAATAAAAAAACAAACATCATCCAGCTTTGAGTTGCAAATGCAAATAAAAATAAGCCAATGGTGTACAGCGCTAATCCAAGATAAACACTTCGCTTATTACCAAGGATCGGATTAACAACCCGAATCAATCCTCCCTGCACAATCCCCACCAGTAACCCTACTAACCCCAATGAGATGCCTATCATTTTTGCTGTCCAGCCAAATTGCTTAATGGTAAAAAAAGACCAGGTACTTTGCACCGAATTGGCTGCGAGATAAATAAGAAAAAAAGAGACGACCAATCCACTTACTGCCGGGTATTTTTTAAACTGTCTTAAAGCGCCCAAAGGGTTCGCCCGCTTCCAATCAAAGGCTCTTCTGTTTTCAACTGCCAACGATTCGGGCAATACAAAATATCCATAAACGCAATTCAGTAAGCTTAAACAGGCTGCCACTATAAAGGGTATCCGCACTCCATACTCTCCTAAAAACCCTCCAATAACGGGGCCCAAAATAAATCCTACTCCGAAAGCCGCACCAACCATTCCAAAATTTTGTGCACGGTTTTGAGGGGTGCTGATATCCGCTATATAAGCAGTAGCTGTTGTAAAACTGGCACCTCCCAAGCCCGCAATCAACCGGCCTACAAATAACCAGGCAATGGATGGTGCAAGTGCGAGAAAAATATAATCAATACCGAGGCCAAATAAAGACAATAATAAGACCGGGCGTCTTCCATACCGGTCACTCAGGTTTCCCAACAACGGTGCAAACAAAAACTGCATGATAGCATAAGCAAATGCCAGCCATCCGCTATACCTGGAGGCGTCGCTGATATTACCATGAATCAATTGCTCTATTAAGCCCGGTACCACCGGTATGATAAGACCAATGCCGGTAACGTCAATCAGCAGCGTAATAAAAATAAAACTGATTGCAGCAGTACGATTGGAGGCCATATTAAAAATTGGTTATAAAACAAAGATAACACTGCCTTCACCTAAAGGAATCGCAATGCAACTCTTTTATTTTAAAAAGGTTGATGAAAGATTATTGACTTAACGTAAAACTAGCAAAGCAAATAATTTGACAAATGCCTGATGATAATTTTTGACATAAAAAAAGAGCCCAATAAATTGAGCTCCTTTTTTGTAGTATATCAGTTTGGAATTACCATCTGTTTCCACCACCGCCGCCACCGCGGTTGTTAGAATATCCGCCGCGACTTCCACCGCCACCAGTTCTTTCTTCTCTTTCTTTTGCTACAGAAACAGACATTGCTCTTCCTTCAACTTCTTTGTTGTTCAAACCCAACATTGCATCTTTACCTTCTTCGTTTGAAGGCATTTCAACAAAACCAAAACCACGTGAGCGGCCTGACTCTCTGTCCATAATAACTTTGGCTGAAGAAACTTCACCAAATTTTGAAAATAAATCGTTAAGCTCAGCATCGTTTGTGTTGAAACTCAAATTTGAAACATAAATGTTCATAATCTTAAAATTAATAAATAAAAAATAAAATACCTGTGATGGTAACTAAAAACAAAAAATTTTAAGAAGAGAAAACTAATACGTTGGAGAAGTAAAAAATTGAATCTATCTAAAAACGATGTGCTCATTGAGCTATAATCACGGTGCAAATATAGACTTATATAGTTGTAAACAATGTTTTATTTTGAATGTGGATAAAACACTTCAAATTGATGCGATTGGAAATCGCTAAAACAATAGCAAGCAATTCAACTTTATTCTATTTCTGATGATATAAAGCATGCGAATTGAGTCAGATAAAAGGTGTAATTCCGTTTAGAAATCACACCTTAAAAATATAACGCAACCGTTGCCTTTACCCCTTCAGTCTTGTTACTAAATCTACATAAGACTGCATCGCAGTTTCTTCAGGTTTGCCTTTCAGTTCTTCCCAGGCATTGTATTTTGCCTTCGCAACAAAATCAAAAGGATTGGTAGGTGCATCAATATTTACATCGCCTTCAGTTGACTGTTTGTACAAAGCATATAATTGCAATAAAACATCATTGCCGGGCTTTTCAGGTAAGGTTTTGCTATTGGCTACAGCCTGCTCAAATAATGTGGTAAGTTCCATGTTTATTTTTTTCTAAAATTACACGAATAATCCATCACATTTGATTTTTACATTTAAGGGGAATTCCAACTAACCATTTCCTGTACAACGGCCTGTTCCTACAAAAAAATCATTCCAATTTTTCTAATTCTTTTAAATAATCGTATTGCAGATCTTCATGCAGCGTATCAATGACCTTAGCAATTTTCTTTAATTGAAACTGGTACAGGTTATTCAATACCGTATTTTTTTGAATCGGTATGGGCGAATTGACCAGGGTGCGGCAGAAATGCAACAACAATTCCACCTCCGCCTGTTTGGAACCTGTATGGCGAATATACTTTGCAGTTATTCTTAAAATTTTCCGAAGGCTTTTCTTTGCAAAATATAAATTGGAATGATTGATCGCTGCAAACTGTTCTTCCATATCTTGCTTTACCGTTTCAATAAAGGCCGCTTCATCATGGGCTTCAAAAAGTAAATAAGTCAGCAATTCTTTATTTTCTTTTTTATACTTTGCCAATCTCAAACATAGCTCTAACAATTTTGCCGGTGCCACTGCATTTAACTCCTGTTTAATTTCATTGATCGTAGCTGCTTTCATGCAGCTAAATTACAAAAATTGTAATGGTTACTGTCGGACAGCAATTCAGAGAGAAATAGTTTTTTAACCAGGTGTAATACTTGTAAGGTTGCTGTCATAGCTTCGCCCATCATCCTTTGTGGGCTGTTAGATATTACCTTTTATTTTATATTGTTGGTTTATAATTTAATACGAAGTGAGAACAGTTTTGTTTTAGGTTCTGCGGCAACAAGTCGTCTTTTTAATTTATTAGTACCAATATTTAACAAAGCCCTTCAAATGAAAGACTCCAGAGTAATGGCATTTATACTGGAGCACCAGATAAATCTTTTGAATGGATTAAATAATAAAAAGTAAGTGTGGCTATTTTTTGAAATAATTTTAACCAAAAAAATTTTAAACTGACCTGGCTATTTACCTACGAATGTAATTTACAAAGTCCATTAAGGTATGATGAAACATAAAAGGTTCTGTGTTAGAATTGAAACGCTGCGGCAGTTGATGGTATTAATAATCAAAAAAAATCCCGGTGAGTTTGTGTAACTAACCGGGAACAAATTAAGTAAACTGTGAAAGCTAATTCAGCTTTGCCGACATAAATTCTACCAACTTGTCTTCACTCATTTTATTGGTGGTAGATTCATCAGTACGGGTGTTTTTAAACTGTGCAGTATCTGCCAAATAATGAATGAACTGCTCCTGTATCTGACCGCTGCCTGTTACATGAACGTAGGTTGCATTTTCAAGGTGACTGGCAATTTCTTTAAAAAACTTTAACTGCAAAGATTTCTCATGATTGTTGGCATTTTTCTCACTTGAGTTTGAGGAACTTTTTCCCCCTTTTACAGAAGCCAGCACTGAAAGCGTTTCTGCCTCCGGCATGTCTCTTCCTACTATTACTGCTGCCTGTGTATCCATCCATACACCGAATTGTTTTTGATTGTCCATGTTATTTTGTTTTGTTTACCAAGCTGGTTCAACTACCGTACCGTTAAAAAAAACTGAGAACAGTTGACTTTAAAAAATCATCCAATTACTGACAATTGGAAATTTATCTTTTAATTCAATAAATACCATCTACCCCGCAAAAACCTGTGTGTAAAATATGCGGCCGTGTCTGTCTTTCGCAATACCAATCCCAATGTATTTGTAATTACCCAACATATTTTTCCGATGGCCGGATGAATTGTTCCACATGGTTACTACGTAGTAAAAAACAAGAACCCATTTTATGAGGTGTTGGATGATATAAAATGCTAATAAATACAAAGCAAATTTTACCTGGCTTTTATAACTTGATGGCCTGTTTTATTTTAGATGAGAAAAGTGTGTTCTCTTTTTCTACTCTTTCAAATGCGAAGCCCGGTCTGATGACCCAGCTCTTTTTAGTGGTTTGCCTAAATACAATCCACCAAAAAAAGAACAGGGTTGAACAACAAGCGGCGATGAACACAATCCAGGCTGGAATTGAGTTTTTTAAATTTATGAGCATGCCATCATTTTCATACAAACCAAAACCAATCAACGAAGGTATCCTGTACCAATAGTAACAGGCAACAGCAGATGCCGCAAAAATGCTGATTAGTTTTTCTTCCCCCCTTTTGGCGAATACCGCTCTTAATGCTTCATACAATACCAATGTTACAAATGTGCCAAACAGTGGCAGTTTATACACCTGAAAAAGTTGCTCCAGGGTGGAACTACTTTCATGATCGGGTACATGAAACCAGCCCCATACAAAACCGGGAAAACCGCCAACCATTAAATAGCCGGAAATCTTATGATACACCGTTTTCTTTACTGTGAAAGGGGTGATCCCGGGCGTGGAATCAGGACAAGGGATCACACAGTTTCTACATTCGCCGCAATGTGCATTCGGTATCGACAGCAAGGTATTGGAACCATATAATTTTTCAACCGGATAAACAGGGCATAAACCAGAACACCAGGCACTTTTCCACTCGTAGAAAAAGCCTGCCGTTACAGACATTGCAACCATCGATAAAATCAATATGCCAGTGGCCAATCCATTGGCATTAAAAAAAGCATGACGCAACGGAATTAGAATATATAAAGCCAGCACCGCCACTAAATTCAGTTGGGCTATTTGGTCGGTTGAAAGCCGCTTTCTTTTTGAAATACCCCAGTGCCGTGGCAGCAAAGCATTGGTTGCCATCGGACAAACATTTCTCCAAACCCCCGTAAAAACAACGAGTAAAAAAGGTGCGATTGGAATTAATATATTCCAGAACAGAATGATTCCGATAGCCGGAAAAAAAATTAAACAAAATAAAATAACAGTGCCTGCCAGCCAAACCAGGCCCTGGATAACCCGCCAGATTAGTATTGAACGATCCGACAACTGAATTCCTGATTTGAAAGGAAGATGACCCTTTATCATAACGGCAAATTTGGTATGATTTAATAACAGCCCTTATGCAGGTTAAATAAAAAAAGTTGGATTATAATTTGAATAGTTTTGGTTTTATATCCTGATTCAGGATTTCAAAAATTTAACTTCTCTCTTCTTTTTCATTTTCTTATAAGCAAGACAGGCATTATTAAATCGTTCGGTAATATTGATTGATTTAAAATCTAACGCAAGTTAAATAAACTTCTTAATAAAAGATATTTTTGTCTTCTTTTTTGGATTCGTCTATCAGGTCTGTTACATTTATACAATTTTAATCGACACCAGCCTACGTGTCACTCGCTAAACTGATCTGGTAACAAATTAGAAACCTAAGGTGAAATACGCTTGTCATCATTTTTGCCGAATGTTTTACCCAACCCATATCGCCCAATTGGTTTGATTTTCATTCTTGATAACATAAAATAGCAGTTACATAATTTTATGATTGTAAAAAAGCAGCCTTTTCTAAAGACCGCATTAATTCTATGTTCCCATTCATCAACTTACTTATCAAACATAAATGATTTCTTTTCGGTTGCAACAGTAACTTCCGGCACTTAATCCCCATTGGTTAAATTTTTTAAGAATATTGATTGAGCCATTTACACTTTGTACCTGGCTGCTATAAAGCGTTTTACCTGAAAGTTCACTTGTCATAAACTGTGCATTGCCTGCTGCATCTTTCAACATTGTCTGTAATGTTCCTAAAACCTGTTACCTGGCCAACAGTAGATCTCGGCTGCCATTCAATTTCAAGGTACTAATTGCGCTACAGTCCATCTTAATATCTTTACCAGCCGTCATTAATCTCACCTGCGCTTACTCATCCTTATTCCAATAAAAATACCCGCTAAAGCACATCCAATAACAGTAAGCCCGATCAAAAACGGTGTGATGGTTTCATACTGCAGATGCTTCATTAATTTCATTTCTATAATACCAATCAACAACGACAGCAAAATGCCGCTGGCAAACCCTGCAATACCATATTGTATTTTCATAATTCAAGGTAATAAATAAAGCAATGCATGTAATTTTGTGTAAACTTTTAAATTAGTATGACATTAGAACTATTGATACCGGTAGCATTTAAAAATCCACAGGGCACCTGCGAAAAAGACACGATCGTTTTAGCAGGTGATATTGGTGGTACAAAAGCCAATATACTACTCAGCCGTTTTTCTACAAATGGTTTGAAAACCATCAAAGAAAGTCGTTTTGTAAGTAAAGATCATGATACCTTCCATGATATACTCTCCCAATTTTTAGAAGGGCAACCCAAACCAGATAAAATTTGTTTTTCGGTAGCAGGTCCGGTGATAGATGGCAAAGTAAAGTTTACCAACTTGAGCTGGCAAATTGATAGTGAAGAAATTTCTCAGTATTTTGGAGGCGTTCCGGTTGCCATACTAAATGACCTTGAATCGACCGCTTACGGTTTGGCGGGGCTACGTAAGGATGAGCTGAGCACACTTTGCAAAGGAACCAACGACACAAACGGCAACATTGCTATCCTCGCTGCAGGTACAGGTTTGGGAGAGGCGGGGCTATATTTTGATGGCAGCCAATATCACCCTTTTGCTACCGAAGGAGGCCATTGCGACTTTGCACCCCGTTCACCAAGGGATGTGGAGGTGTTAAATTTCTTATTAAAAAGACATGAACATGTAAGCTGGGAACGATTGCTAAGTGGAAACGGAATTTTTACTATCTGGCAATTTCTTACCGAGGTTGAAAAAAAAGACAGACCGAACTGGCTGGTGCAACAAATGGAAAATACTGACCCCGCTCCCATT
>Ga0136636_10002870_pt1 | contig 10297 bp, 7 predicted proteins | sample AntDrymUQ8522106_2_FD_104653 | JGI IMG/M metagenome (GOLD analysis project Ga0136636, IMG submission 104653) | Polar desert sand microbial communities from Dry Valleys, Antarctica - metaG UQ852 (21.06) | ecosystem: Environmental > Terrestrial > Soil > Desert | place: Antarctica: Dry Valley... | reverse complement strand
TCCGCCCCGATCGTCGGCTCGCCCCTGGGCTTCGATTTCAACCCCGTCGTCGACCTCGCCCGCGTGGTCACTAGCGCGACCAACAACTACCGCGTCAATCCCAACACCGGGGCCGTCACCGTCGACACCGCCGCCGTCTTCTCGCCCTCGGGCAACGCGCCGTTCATCACCGGCTCTGCGTACACCAACTCCATCTTCGGCGGGTCCGTCCCGGCCGGCACGACGCTCTACAACGTCGACTCCCGCAACTCCACGCTCACGATCCAGAACCCTGCCAACGCCGGAACAAACACCCTGGTCGGCAATCTCGGCATCGACCTCACCGGCGTCGACGCCGGCTTCGACATCTTCTTCAGCGGCACCACCAACACCGGCTTCATCTCCGCGAACCCTGCCGCCGCCGGCACCTCCACCTTCTACACCATCAACCTCAACACCGGCGCGACGACCAGCGACGGCGCCATCGGCGGCGGCGTCGCCGTCCGCGACATCGCGGTCATCCCTGCCCCCGGCGCCATCGGCCTCGCGGGCCTCGGCCTGCTTCTGGCCATCCGTTCCCGCAAGCGCTGAGCCGGTTTTACTTCAAGTTTTCCGGTGGCCGCGCCGGTGAGTAGGGCATCGCAAAGATGCCCCTCACCGGCGAGGTGCGCTTTGCCGAGACCACAAGCCGCGTCTTGACGCCCAGCACCGGCACGCTCAGGCCCAGCGCCGACAGCTCGTGCCCGACGATCACCGGCTCAAACCGCAGCACGACGCCGTCGTTGCCCGGGTGGTTGGGGTCGTAGATCCGAACGTCAACCGTGCCCGCACCGCCCTGCCCCCGCGCGGCGGCGAAGGCCAGCACCTGATGATTGTCCCACACCGCGCCCCGGCGCGAGGCACCCCGGTGCTCGCCGCCGCGATTGACCAGAACCAGCCCCACAGGCACGCCGCGACCTGCGTCGAGCCCAGCGATGATCGCCGAGAGTTCGCCCAGCGAGAGGGCCATCGTGCCGCCCGAGGAATCGTCCGAATAGCCCATCCAGCGGCTGAACCGCGCGGCCTGGGCCATGCCCTCGCCGAGCGAATCCATCTGCCGTCGCGAGAGAAAGGTGAAGAGCGGTTCGGGCCTGCGCGGGGCATCGGCCCGCGTGGGGATGGGCCGTCCCGCGAGATAGAGGTCAGCCGCGGCGGCGCTCATGCCGCCGCAGATGCCGTAGCTCGACGGGCCGAAGCCGCGCACCTCGATGCCAGCGATGGCTATAGGCGAGCCTTGGAAGCTATTGACGAACGAGAAGCCGTGCTTGGAAGGACGGAAGTCGGCAAAGGATCGCGTCGTCGCGGGCCCCGCAACCGGCCCGGTCCCGGCCGCTGCGCCAAGTGTCAGCCCGGCGGCGATCAGCAAGGCGACGGTGTGCCTCATCACGGCGGCTCCTCCTGGCGGGCCGACGCGAATATGCATCAGCCGATCGCGAAAAGGTACGCCAGCACCGCGATGCTCGCGACGGTGGTCCAGGGAAGCCGCATGATCGTGTCTCAAGCGGGCGATCAGTGGGCGGGGCGAGTCGGGGAAGACGGCCGCCCGGCGCTCAGGCCGGGCGACTTCGTAAGAGTCGGCTCGGGCTGGCGTCGCTGGCGCTCTCGCAGAACAGCGTGCAGTTCGCCCGGCCCGAGGCTGCGGGGCGCGATCGAGCCGACCGCGAAACCGCCCGCCTGCACAGCTCGCTCCACTCAAACCGTATCGGCCACGCCCAAGGAACCCTAGTCCAAGGCCTCGGGGGCGAGGCCCACCCCTTGCCCGAAGACTACCCCGAGCCGCGCCGCGGCCCAGAACGGGCCCACCTCTCGCTCCAGTCCGGCGCAGGTGCGGACACGCAGAGCCGCGGAGGGCCCACTCGAGCCGGCGGCTAGATCCCGACGGGCCCCCGCGGGAGTTTGAGCTTGGTCGTCAGGTCATGGCTCTGGACATCAGCGCCGACGGCCGCAGCGCCGACGGCCGCATGGTCGCGGCCGCCGGCGAGGGCGGCGCGATCCGCGTCTGGGACGCTGCGGCCCGCGCTCTGCTCAGCCAGCCCAGGGGCCAGCTCGGCCCGGTGCCGTGCGTCGAGTTCATGCCCGGTGGCTCGCGTCTGGTAACGGCCGCGGTTGATCGGAAGGTCTGCGTCTGGCTGCTGGAGACCGGCGAAGAGATCCCGTCTCTGCAGCCCGCCGAGACCTTGGGCGTCTTGGCCCTGAACGTCACCCCCGACGGCAAATCCATCCTCACCGGCGAGGTGACCGGACGCGTCCGCCTGTGGGAGTCGGCCGCGCCCCGGCCCTGAATGCCCGTCAGTGCGGTACGCTGTAAGTCAGCGGCCCGGACGGCCCCGGCGGCAGTCCTGCCAGGAACCACAGCACCAGGAACGTCGTCCACACCACGAAGTACACCAGCGAGTAGGGCGCCATCAACGCGATCTGCGTCCCTAGCCCCGCCCCGGGCTTGTACTTCTGCAGCACCGCCAGAACGATCAACGCGTAGCTATTCAGCGGTGTGATCGTGTTCACTACGCTGTCGCCGATCCGATATCCCGCCATCATCAGCTCGGGGCTCACCCCGACGAACATGAACATCGGGATGAAGATCGGCGCCATCACCGCGAACTTGCTCATCAGCCCGCTCATAGCGAAGTCGCCCGCGACGACCAGCGCCACAAACGCCACGATCAGCACCGGCACCGGCAGGTCCGTAGACACCAGCAGTTGCCCGCCCGAATAGGCCAGCATCCGGTCCAGCTGCGTGTACTTGAAGTACTCGACAAACTGGCCCAGGAAGAACGCGATGACCAGCACCGGAACCACGGCCTTCACGCCGTGATACAGCGCATCGACCAGGTCCCTCTGCGAACGCAGCGTCCCCACGGCGCGCCCGTAGACCACCCCGGGGATCAGGAAGCACAGGAACATCATCGGCACGATCGCGTGCGACCAGCGCGGGCCCGCGGGCTCGAGCGCCCGCACCCCGGCCGCGTCGCCCGTCAGCACCGCCCGCGGGCCGGTGAGCATCAGTTGCCCGCTCGCCAGCGTCGGCTGCCCCGGCCCGTTCAGCGGCCAGCCGGGCACGAACATCATCGCTGCGAACACACCCAGCACGCCCAGCAACGCAACGCCCGCCAGCATCAACCCCTTCTTCTCCAACCCGCTCAGGCGCATTTCTTCGAGCGTCGCGTGCGACCCGCCCACGATCGTCGGGTCCTTCATGAGCCGCGGCTCGATAAAGCGGTCCGTCAGCACCCAGCCGGCCAGCGAGAGCACCACGACCGACGCGGCCTTGAAGTACCAGTTGCTCGTCACCTCCACGGTCTTCAGCGGGTCGATGATCTGGGCCGCCTGCATCGCCTGGGCCGACATGAACGTGTCCGTCGCGTTCAGGCTGAAGCCCGCGCAGAAGCCGCCCGCAACCCCGCTGAACGCCGCCGCCAGGCCCGCCACCGGCGAGCGCCCGACGGCTGCATAGAGCGCGGCGGCCAGCGGCGGCAGGATGATGTACCCGGCGTCGGACGCCAGCGCCGAGTTCGCCCCCACCATGATGATGATCGGCGTCAGCAGCGGCTTGGGCGAGATCATCGCCAGCCCCCGCATCGCCACGCCAAACAGCCCCAGCTTCTCCGCCAGCCCGATCCCCAGCATCGACACGAACACGAGCCCGAGCGCCGGTAGCGTGGTGAAGTTCCGCACCATCGACGAGATCATCCAGTACACCCCGTCGCTCGTCAAGAGCGTCCGCGGCTGGATCGGATCGCCCTTGTTCACCAGCGTCACCTGCGGCCGCCCGTCGTCGCGGAGCTTGGGCACCATCACCGGCTTGCCGTCCGGCCCGGCGACGGGTTGCCCCGCCCCGTCGAGCTTCTCGACGAGGGCCGCCTTGGGCTGCACCGGCTGGACCGACCACCCCGCCGCGCTGCCGATGGCCGCGACGAAGACCACCAGCCCCGCGAAGAGCGCGAACAGAATTGCGGGCTCCGGGATGCGGTTGCCGATGCGCTCGATCAGGTCGAGCACGCCGCCCGGACGCTCGGGATCGGCGGGAACGCTGGGTTTGCTCTGGGAAGTCATGCGCTGTTCAATCTCCCTCATGATTTCGACGGGTGAGATCCCCGGTGCTTGAGGATCGCCTGCATCTCCGCCGCCAGCTCCCGCAGGCGGCGTTCGGACGTGTCCAGGTTCTCGCGCCTGGAGCGCTCGACCTCCTGGACCTCTTGATAGTTGTTCAGCACCGCGCCGACAATCAGGTTGATGAGCAGAAAAGTGCTCACGATGATCCAAGAGACGTGGTACGCCGTCGCCTTCCACTGCCAGGCCGCCCCCTCAGCGGCATACCGCAGGTCCGACCAGTTGTCCCCCGTCAGCACGCGGAAGAGCGTGAACATCGCCTCGTGCAGCGTGGCGTATTCCTTCAGATGCGGCGAGAACAGCTTCACCCCGATCACCGCATAGATGTAGAGGATGATCCCGGCCAGCAGCGAGATGTACTTCATGCTCACCAGGCTCTTGGCCAGCACGGTCACGATGAGCCGAAGCTCCGGCAGCGACCGCACCAGCCGGAACACCCGCAGAACCCGGAGCACGCGGGCCACCACCGCCAGCGGGCCCGCCTCGGGCAGAAAGCTCCCGGCGACCACCACCAGGTCGAACACGTTCCATCCGTCGCGAAAGAACGCCGGGAGCGTCCGCGTCCCCGTTGCGACCACCAGCTTGAGCAGAAGTTCGGCCACAAAGATCCAGAGGCAGACGCTCAGCGCCCACGCGATCCATGCCGACGGCTCGTAGGTCTGCCAGCCTACAAGCACCGCATTGACGATGATCGTCAGCAGCACCAGGCCCTGGAAAAGTCCGGACTCGATGAATCTCAAAAGCACGCCCATCGCGCGGGTTCTCCGTTGCCCACAGGCAATCGGCCAATCAAAGCCCCCCACAACAGCGGAGCCGCAGGTGTGGAATTGGGAACCTCATGTCCCGGCGCTCAAGGGTGACAAGCGCTCAATCCATGCGGCGCAAGTGGCCACAAGCCTCGCCTTGTCGATGGCATCGCGGGCATAGGCGTCGCAGCCGCCTTCGAGCTGCTTCCAGCGGTCCTCGCTCATGACTTGGGCCGTCAGGGTGATCTTCCCAAGTCGCAATCCAGGGGCCGGTAGCGCTCTTGCCAGCGCGCCGCCGTCAACCAGGTGTTCGACCTCGGGGCTAAGAGGACTAGGCAGCAGAGTTTGCCTGCCCGGATGTGGCCCGCCGAGCCGCGTGATCGGGCCCGGGAGCGTCGCGTCTCCCGTCGCCGCCGCGCGTTCCGCAGCGTTCCTGAGCGCCGGGTCCACGTCAGCATCGTCCTGCGGCCCGCCCTCCCTCGGCTCCCGCGCCCTGTGCTGGGCCACCTCCTCGCGGTTTGCCGGGCACGTCCGGCCGAACTCCCGGGCCGTTCGACAAAGCATCGGCGGCGCTTCGCGTTCTCTCACAGCACGCCGCTAACCCGTGCCGCAAACTCGAACCTCTCCCCTCGGGCCGTCATCCCGCACCCGAGATCTCCGGCGGCATTCCGCCGCTCGAACTCTTTCCGAGCGAGCTGCCCATTGGTCAGCAGCACGGCCCGGGTCGTCCGCAGCCCACCGGCCGGTTCCGCGATCCGTCGCTCGGGTTCGAGCGTGCGGTCGTTCCCCTCGTGCTGCAGATTCGGTCGCCGCTCACGTTCGCGCGGGGCGACAGGCAGCCGAGTTGCCCCCGGTCACAAACCGTTCCCACTTCGAATCCGCACGCCACGCGTCGACGCAGAAACGTCGAAGCCCTGGCGACTGCCTCCGCTCCCCCTCTCTCGGTGGGACGATAACGGGATTCCTCCAGCGATTGCCCGCGGCGCGACCGAGTCCGCAAAGCCCGCCCGTAACTCCATGAAAAACTCTTTAGACAGATTGGTTATCGAGGAAACATCCTCTAAGACCTTCGATACCAACAGGTACTACGGTCATACCGTTCATCCGACACCGTCGGGGAACCTTGCTTTATCCGGGTCTTTCTCTGATTCGCGGAACGTTGCGGCGAGGAACCCAGCCCGTGCGCACCATCATGAGCCAGAACAGGTTCGGGTCCGATGATTCCCACGGACGCTCCGTGGATGTTTTCCCCATGCCGCAGAACCTCCCAAACCAACTCCTGTCGCCGGGTCGTCCCAGCAGCAATGCCCTCTTGACACCGGACCGTCGGTCAGTGAAATCCGACACTTTGCTCATGGACAAACGAGCGTTCATCCAAGTCATCGGCGGGATCTCCCACGACCTGAGCAACCTGCTCATGGCCCTCCGCGTCCACCTCAGCCTCGCGCACCCGCCGCAAAGCGCCAAGCCCGACGCCGACTCCCGCGCCCACACAGAGGGTTTGCACCTCGCGACCCAGCGTCTGCAGCGCCTCATCGACGCCCTCCATGCCCTGGGCGATGAAGGTACCGGCAGCCTCGACCTTTCCACCTGGTGGGCCCAGACCTCCAGCCTGCTCGCCAAGGTTCTGCCACGCGGCGTCGAGCTCGTCGTCGACATCGACCCCGCGCTCCCACGCGTCCGCGGCGACCGGGGCGAGTTGACCCGCCGCGCCTTCGACGAGCTTCATCGCCTAGGCGAGCAGCTCGCGGCCACCGGCCCCGGCTCGGTGCAGTCGACCGCGTCCAACCTCGGCCGTATCCGCGTCGTGGCCAAGCCCGCGCCCGACGCGAGCACGATCGAACTTCTGATTCTTTCCGAGGCCAGCCCGGCCGCGAGCCTGGCGGTCCTGCCCGTCTCCCCGCCGACGCCCGTCGAGAGCGAGCCATGTCGCGCGGTCGTGACCCTCGCCAGCGAACGCTCCGCGGCCATCGTCCGATTCATGCTCATCACCACTCTCGCCCCAGGCTCATCGGTCGTGGCGGGCATCGCCCCGGATGGGGCCGATATGTGGGTTGTCGAGCCCGGGCCCGGCCGGCTTACGGCGGCACAGAAATGGCGCTCGGCTACGCCCGCAGGTCGCTTGGTCCTGGTCGGCGATCCCGGCGACGACGAACGCGCCGCATGGACCAGAATCGGCTCGCTTTCACTGACCCGAGCCGACCAGCTCGACGTCATACGCGAACTTGTCTCAAGAAAACCGCCCGCCCGCAGCCCCGAGCCCGCCCGCGGCCTCGGATCATCAGCGGGTTGGGTCGCGGCCATCGGTGGGGGGAGTGCCGGTCGTGAGGGGGAGATTGGCGGGCGTGTCGGGGAGGATGGGGCGGGAGGCGTGAACACTTGAACGGGGACAAACCAATGACAACGACGACAACCGACCTTTCGATCGATCGACCTCGGGCCATGCCGCACACGCGCCGGGAGCCCGCCACTTGGACCGCCGACTCGCCCGTCGGCGGCCGCGGCACAGTCCGCGTGCTCTGCGTCGACGACCACGCCATGCTCCTCGAAGGCCTCAAGGCCTTGCTCGCCACACGCCCCGACGGCGAGTCGATCTCGCTCATCGGCGGGCTTTCGAGCGCCGAGGGGCTCTTCGACGCCGTCCAGCAGGGCAACCCCGACGTGGTCGTCATGGACATCGAGATGCCCGGCCCCGACGCCTTCGAGGTCGCCGACCGGCTCCGCCACCAGCGCCCGGAGCTCAAGGTCGTCTTCCTCAGCGGCCACATCCGCGATGGCTACATCGCCTCGGCCTACAACTGCGGCGCCTCGGGGTACTTCGCCAAAAGCGATGACCTTCAGGATGTCATCTCCGGTCTCAAGGAAGTCGCCCGCGCCCCCCAGGGTGCCTTCATCATGAGCCCCAAGGTCCGCGAGCGCGTCCGGCCCTCCGATAACGGCTTCGCCCGCGCCGGCGGCATGCCCGCGTCGGCGAGCGCGCCGAACACGCCCCTGAGCCAGCTCACCGCCCGAGAGGTCGAGGTGCTCCGTCTCATCGGCAAGGGCCTGAGCCGAACCCAGATCGCCGCCGAGCTCTCGCGTAGCCCCAAGACCATCGATGGTCACCAGGACCGCATGATGAAGAAGCTCGGCATCGCCACCCGCGCCGACCTCCTCCGATTCGCCATCCGCGAGGGCCTGGCCGAGGCCTGAGTCCCTGTCCGGGACCCGTCCGCTCGGCCTCGCGCCGAGCGGCACACCCCGGACGCCGCGCGCCAACGATGGGCCCATGACCGAGACCTTCGAGCTGCTCGCCACGTGCGCCTTCGGGCTCGAAGCCGTCGTCGCCCGTGAGCTCGACACCCTCGGCTACCACGCCAAGCCGATCGGCACCGGCCGCGTGCTCTTTAGCGGCGACGACCGTGCGATTGTCGACGCCAACCTCTGGCTCCGCAGCGCCGACCGCGTACTGGTCCGTCTCGCCACGCTCGCGGTCGGTGCCGGAGACCCCGGCTTCGACGCGCTCTTCGAGGGCACCAAGGCGATCGAGTGGGAACGTTGGATCGCCCCCGGTGCCGCGTTCCCCGTCGCTGGCCGGGCCGTCCGCTCGGCCATCAACAGCGAGCCGGCGTTGCAGCGCACTGTCAAGCGTGCCATCGTCGACCGGCTCCGCAAGGCTCACGCCGTCTCGGGCGTCCTCCCCGAGCACGGCCCGCCCGTCGCCATTGAAGTCTCGCTGCTCAACGACGTCGCCACGCTCACTATCGACACCTCCGGCGTAGGCCTCCACAAGCGCGGCTACCGCGAGGGAGCCTTCGGCGAGGCCGCGCTCAAGGAGACCCTCGCCGCCGGGCTCGTGCTGCTGAGCGTCTGGCGTCCCGGCCGCCCCTTGGTCGATCCCTTCTGCGGCTCGGGCACCATCGCCATCGAGGCCGCCATGCTCGCCCGCAACATCGCCCCCGGCCTGCACCGCGGCTTCGACGCCGAACGCTGGACCGCCACCCGGTCCCGCGGCGTCGACGGGATGCTCATCGACCCGAAAACCTGGGCCGACGCCCGCGCCGACGCCCGCGATGCCCTCGACCCCAAACGCCTCCGCCCCGTCATCCACGCCTCTGACATCTCCGACACCGCCCTCAAACTGGCCCGCCAGAACGCCCGCGATGCCGGTGTCGACGCCGATATCCACTTTGTCAAGCGCGACTTCGCCGACCTCGCCAGCACCGCCGACTTCGGCGTGATCATCACCAATCCGCCCTACGGCGTCCGCATCGGCGAAGAGCACGAGGTCGAACGCCTCTACCGCCTCATGCCCCTGGTCCTCCGCAAGCTTCCCACCTGGAGCTTCCACATCCTCACCGCCCGCCTCGACCTCGAGCTGCTTCTGGGCCAGCCCTCGACGCGCCGCCGCAAGATCTACAACTCACGCATCGAGTGCGCGTACTTCTCGTTCCTCGGCCCCAAGCGGCCGGCCCCGTCGTCCGGTGCCCACGACCGCACCGAGGACCACGCCGCCGAGCCCGCGCACGCCGACCCCGTCGATGGTGATCCGATCGACGCCGATCCGCTCGAGGCCGACGCTCTTGGCACCGATGTCTCCGCCGTCCCGGACGCTCGCGCCGTCCTTCCGCCGACCACCGACGACGACGTCGGCACCGACAACCCCGCCTTCCACCCCGCCCCGCCAATGGTTCGCCCGGAGTGGACCACCGCCGAGCCCCGCACCCCCCCCCGCCCCGTCGCCCCCGTCTTCGGCGGCCTCCGCGAGCGCGACCTCCGCGAGGCCGGCGACTTCGGCCGCTGCCTTGCCAACACCCTCCGCCACCTCCGCAAGTACCCGTCCCGCGGCGTCACCTGCTACCGCGTGTACGAACGCGACGTCCCCGACGTCCCGCTGATCGTCGACCGCTACGAGGACCGCTACCACGCCGCAGAGCACGAACGCGAGCACAGCCGCACCGTTGCCCAGCAGGCCGACTGGTTCGACCTCATGCGCCGCACCATCGCCCAGATCGCCGGCGTGCCCGTCGAGCACGTGTTCATGAAAGAGAAGCACCGTCAGCGCGGTCTGAGCCAGCACGAACGTCTCTCCACAAGCAGCGAAACCCGCATTGTCCACGAGGGCGGCCTGGGCTTCGAGATCAACCTCACCGACTACATCGACACCGGCCTGTTCCTCGACCACCGCCTCACCCGCCAGATGGTCCGCGACCAGAGCGCCGGCAAACGCCTGCTCAATCTCTTCTGTTACACCGGCAGCTTCACCGTCTACGCCGCCGCCGGCGGGGCCGCCGCCACCACCAGCGTCGACCTCTCGAACACCTACCTCGACTGGGCCAAGCGAAACCTGACCATCAATCGCCTTCAGGACGGCCCGCACGAACTCATCAAGTCCGACGTGCTCGCATTCCTGGGAGCCCAGCGTCGCGGCCCCGGCGGCAACT
>Ga0136636_10002869_pt1 | contig 10297 bp, 6 predicted proteins | sample AntDrymUQ8522106_2_FD_104653 | JGI IMG/M metagenome (GOLD analysis project Ga0136636, IMG submission 104653) | Polar desert sand microbial communities from Dry Valleys, Antarctica - metaG UQ852 (21.06) | ecosystem: Environmental > Terrestrial > Soil > Desert | place: Antarctica: Dry Valley... | reverse complement strand
TGCACATTTAATTGAAATCAAGCAGCAAGAGATTGATTTTAATATGATGGACTAAACTCCGAAAACCCTTTCTGACGATAGGTTTGTTTTGGTATAAAAATGAATTAATCTGGGTTTGAAATACTCAGACTGAAAATCGGTTTGAATTTTATAGATGTATAGAAGATAAAAAGATAAAAATAGAATGTTCATCATCTGGAATTATCTAAAATATCTTCTATATCCTTATGAAATTTGGGTATTCTTCCTATCTCTGTATTAAATTAAAATTAAACAGACCCTAACTATTTTATTTGTAAATGTCAGTTTCAAAAACGAGAGGAACGCAGTATTTGTCGTTTTGGTGCCCATACTATTTAGTTCTTACCAATAACCAAACATCGCTGTACTGAGCAAAGCGACTTCTGATATCAGCAATTTTTGCTCGAACAGCAGCCTCATCATTTCCAGAGCCTACCGATACACGATATAACCCATTTTCGTTTGCAAGAATTACCGGTTTAAAACTTTCCTCAATCAATTGATTTTTGTAATTTTTTGCATTGTCAATTATTCTGAATGACCCAATAATTACATAAAAGTTGTAATCGGTTTTGTCGCTATAACCATTATCAACAACAGTAACTTTTTCTTCTCTAACAACAATTGGTTTAGCATTTAATGTATTGGTCGCTTCGGTAGTTGTTGCAGTCGCTCGAGGTTTTGGCATAGCCGTTTTCTCTTTGACATAGGGTGATTTGCTATCGGACATGCTTGACGATCCTTTGGTTCGCATTGAAGCGCATGAGGATAAAATGAAGATGCCGAAAACGAGTATTATTAATTTGTTAATTGACATAATGGAGTTATTTAATTGGTACAAAAATAATGGATTAAGTCAAAACTAAAAATTAAGATACCAATTGAATGCTAATTTAGCGTTTTTTTGCAATTTATTGTTGATGAAATCTTTTGGGCTTTCAGGCTTAATGCATAGGTAATGAGGTTGTTAGTGAAGATGGTTTTTATATTTAAAGTCTGAAATTAATTAATGCCTCTTATATAGCATATCATTTCCCCTGCGTACACCCTCTGGGTTAATACCATTCAATAAGTTAATGGCATTACCCTAAAGGGAGAATTGCCATCCCGCTGGTGTATTGCAGATTCCTCTTCAGGGTCTTAGGGTAGTGACGAACATGTTTAATATGAAACACAGTGGTTTTCTTAGTGACCCTAACTAAACAACATTATATTAATTAGACTTAGAAACTGTTTAAAAATCATTTAATGGATTTTTAAGAGAGGAAAAATTAAAAAAAATTTAGATGGATAAAGCAGAACTTTTAGAACATTCAAGATAAAAACCACTTTTTTTTATCTCAATTGTCTATTATATCTGTCTAAAATTTTAAATTCTTGACCTCTAACATATATTTAGTCTTTGCAAGAAAACTCCAATTACTGCGTTATTCTCATTTTGAAAACAGTCATTCACAAAAGTGAACTTCTTGATTTTCAAAATTTCGAAAGTCTTGTCTTTGAAGCTTTCTTATCAAAGACTGTGAAAAATGCAGTTTTCGTGCAGACACTATTTAGCATGAAAATTAAACAGATACTTATTTCTATTGATCATTTTTTTTGGAGATATAGAATGTTAGGACAAAATAAAATATAAAACTATTTTTACCATACTAAAATAATTTAGTAACTGTTGAAGTTTATTTCGACCTATTTTAATAAATCAAACAAAAATAACTTTTTAACCTTGAGAGATGTAAGTTTTTCTCCATCTGGTTCAAGTATAAATTAAAGTAATTAATATCGAAAATTTATGAAACACAGAGTTTCAAAAGTAAAACCATCGAAGAAAAAGTTTGTGATCCTTTTAATTATTGGCTTACTACTAATTGTTTCGCTCATATTCGCCCTAAATATCTATCGTAAAGTTTTTGGCAACAATATTCAACTTGTCAATGAAACCGAACACTTTATTTATATTCCTGATCATTCGACCTTGGATGAACTGTTTGTTTTGTTGCAACGCGAGAATATATTAATTGATGATGCATGGTTTAAAAAGGTAGCCGTTTTAAGAGGGCTAGCCACGAGTATTAAACCTGGTCGATATCGAATATTGCCAAATCTATCGAATTATCAACTTTGCAACATGATTCGATCAGGACAGCAGGCTCCTGTTATGTTGACTTTTCAGAACATTCGAACCATCAACGATTTAGCAGGAATCGTTTCGAAAAAGATTACTGTCGATTCAAGTAAGCTAGTTAGTTATTTGAATGACGAAACTGTACTTCGCAAATTTAATCTATCGAAGGATACTCGAATGGTGTTATTTATTCCTAATACCTATGAGTTTTATTGGAATACCAATGAAAAGGGTTTTGTGGATCGGATGAAAAAAGAGTACGATACGTTTTGGAAAACCGCGCGTAAAGAAAAGGCGGATTCGATTAATTTAACTCCAATACAAGTGAGTGTGCTGGCATCGATTATTGATGAAGAAACGATTAAAGAAGATGAAAAGCCCATTGTTGCAGGGTTGTATTTGAACAGACTTAAAATGGGCATATTATTACAGGCCGATCCAACAGTGCGATTTGCTTTAGGGAATTTTGCCATTAACCGTGTGCTTAAGCGCGATTTAGAGATTAATTCGGCTTATAATACCTATAAATATGCAGGATTACCTCCAGGCCCCATTCGTATTCCTTCCATTTCAGGGATTGATGCGGTTTTAAATGCTCAAAAACACAATTACATATTCATGTGCGCCAAAGAAGATTTTTCGGGGTATCATAATTTTTCAATTACATTACGACAACACAATGCCAATGCTGCCAAATATCAGCGCGAATTGCGTAAAATGCGAATATATCGGTAGATAAAATGCTGATTTAACATTTTTTTTCATCGAACTATACCTATATAACAATTATATTTGCGCATTCAATTACCGATTAATTTAAGTCAAACACTTTTTCATGTACAAATCAATTGCTCTAGCCAACACTATTTATTACGTCGGCGTTAACGATAGACGAACAGCCTTGTTCGAAAATATGTGGCCTCTGCATCGAGGGGTTTCTTATAATTCTTATTTAATTGTAGATGAGAAAATTACGCTAATCGACACGGTTGATTCGGGACATACTGATAAGTGGTTGGCTCGCATTCGTGCCATAATTGGCGAAAAAGCAATTGATTATTTGATTGTTAATCATATGGAACCCGATCATTCAGGATCGATATCCATTCTGAGGGAACTTTATCCGCAATTAATTATTGTCGGCAATAAAAAAACGCTTCCCATGATTGATGGGTTTTATGGGTTAATTACTGGAATGAAAGAGGTGGCTGAAGGTGAGTCGATTTCATTAGGTACTCATTCGCTTACTTTTTATACCGTACCAATGGTTCATTGGCCTGAGTCGATGGTGTGTTTTGAGACAACCAATAACATTTTATTTTCATCGGACGCATTTGGTAGTTTTGGTGCTTTGGAAGGCGGCATTTTCGATGATGAGGTAGAGTTTGACTATTTCAAAAATGAAATGCGCAGATATTACTCAAATATTGTTGGAAAATATGGTAATCCGGTTCAAAAAGCGTTAGGTAAATTGAAAGGACTGGATATTAAGCAAATAGCCCCTTCGCATGGGTTAATATTTCGCGAACACATTGGCGAAGTAATAGATATGTACGATCGATGGAGTCGATATGAAGGCGAAGAGGGTGTTGTAATTGCGTACGCTTCGATGTATGGCAATACCGAAGAGATGGCCGAAGCAATAGCTCGTGAATTGGCTGAAAATGGCATACGTAATATCCGTGTGTTTGATGTTTCCAAGACTCATGCATCCTATATTATCTCAGATATTTTTAAGTTCAAAGGCATTATTTTGGGTTCTCCAACTTATAGCAACGAGTTGCATCCAAATATGGAAGCTTTGGTGCTAAAACTTCAGCACATGGGAGTGGTCAATCACTATTTTGGTGCTTTTGGCTCGTTTACATGGGCTGGTGCTTCAGTTAAAAAGTTGGTTGAAGCTGGCGAGTCGCTTAGCTGGGAATTGGTTATGCCTGGCGTTGAGGAAAAACAAGGTTTGAAAAAAGACAAATATCAAGCTTGTATTGAGTTAGGTAAAGCAATGGCAGAACGATTGATGAAGGATCGTAAATAGCGCTAGCGTAGTTAAATGGCATAAACGTATGATCAGGAACTGGTGTTCTTGGTCATTTTTTATCAACAAATTAGTAGTATTAGATGTTGAGGAAATAGGAGCAACGTTTTATCCGACGATCGAATGACGAGGCGAGGGAAAAAGCAGTTAACCATTTTGTTAAAAGCTGTTTAAATTTATAGCTGTCTAAATTATAGATAAGAAGATAAGAAGCTGAAAATAGGATGTTCACCATCTGGAAATATCTAAAATATCTTATCAATCCATCTAATATCTAATATTCTTCCTATCCCTGCAATTTATTAAGCTGGCTGTTTTAAAGGCAGAACTTGCCAATCGAATGATTAAGTTTGTATAAATGATTTCTTATGGAAAAGAATACAAATCTTCTGAATTTTGGAACATTTACTGTTGTCGTGCTAACCGTTTTTTTACTTGCACTTGTAACACATGAAAAACTACAAGTTTTAGATTCAAAAAGTATTCCTCTTGCCAAAGAAACACCCGTATCCATCTCTAAAACTAGCACTTCTCTAAAAGACAGTATTGTGAATTTTGGGATGGAATTTTTAGGGACTCCCTATTTAGCTGGCGGCTGCGGAAAAAATGGTTTTGATTGTTCCGGATTTGTGTATTTTGTATTTCAACATTTTAAAATTCACGTTCCACGTAGTTCGTTAGGGTTTAAGCATTTTGGGACAGAAATAGAGATTGAAAACGTGCAAAAAGGCGATGTATTATTATTTTTAAGTCCAACCCGAAATGTTATTGGACATGTTGGAATTGTTTCAAATCCAAAAGGTAAGGAAAGTGATTTCATTCACGCTTCCTCAGGAGGTGAAAAAGAAGTTATTATTTCAAACCTTGCAAAAAAAGGATACAAACGACGATTTGTAAAAGCAATTCGTGTGTTATGAGTATTTATTTTTTGCTGCTAACTTTCAAATTAAGATAAATTTCCTAAACTCTCAACTACAAATTCTCAATCCTAAACCCTCCTCAACTTCTCAAACATCTCAATAAATACTGGCGCATCGTTTTCCCAAATCATTGTTTCAGCCATTTTAAGCGATTGTTCCGATAGTTGAGTCCATCTACTTTCATTGTACTGAATTTCTTGTATCGCCTGAACAATAGTTTGGGTATTTAAATCATCAATCATTATGCCTGTTTGATGCTTATCAATAATGCTTTTTATCTCGGGGAAGGAAGATGTTAAAACAGGAAGACCCACTTTGGCATAATCGAACAATCTATTAGGTAGAGCGTAGTAGTAGTTTAAACCAATATTCTCAAGCAAACACAATCCTAATTGAGCATTTTTTGTATAATTAATCAGCTCGTTAAAAGGAACTTTGCCTACGAGTGTTACTTTGTCGGTTAGTTTTTTCGATTCAATGAGTTCTTTAATTTCGTCGAATTCATCGCCATAACCAGCAATAATAAGTTTCACATCGTTTAAATGTGGCATCGCCTCGATTACCTCTTTTATGGCTCGACCTTTATTTACAGCCCCCTGATAAAGTAATGTAAACGGATTCGCTTTGTATTTAGCAACTCCAGTTTCAGAGGTGTTTTTTAGAGGGAGATTTCTTACCACTTTAAAGCTGGCACCATATTTTTCTTTGTAAATATCTGCAATCGAGTCGCATACCGTATAGCAATGTGTTAAACGTGGTAAAAGTGATTTTTCAATCTTAATCCATGCGTTTTTTATCCGCGGACGATGAGCTAATTCTGGTACTTCAGGAAAATACTCATGACTATCAAATACCAGCGCGTGTCTTCTAAAACAACTTGCGAAAAAACAACCCATGAGCGTATCTAAATCAATGGATAAAATGATTCCTTTGGGCTTTAAAAGGAGCCAAATCAATAGTTTGATGTTAAATTCGGCATAAAATAAAGCTCCAGTTTTAAATAAGGTTGGAATAACCTGGGTTGAATAAGGTTGATTGGTTGGTATGCCAAAATCATTGCGCTTGCGGGTAAGGCATTTAACGCTAAACCCTTCGCTAATTAAGGTTGTAGCCGTTTTATGCACCCGGTTATCGATGGATAAATCACCTGTTAGGCAGATGTATATGGTTGATGATTTTTTTTGCATAAATAATTGGCATGACGATTGCTTTCTTCCGTTTTGTATTCTTAATAAATACAGACTTCAATAAAGTTCAACCAACTGCAAAGATAAAACTTATGTCGAAACATCTGTTTTTATTCAAACTTGCGAAATGTTGTGTATTTTAATACAATTATTAATTCGTTCTAAGTTTTAGATAGTGAATGAAAAATTTAATTTTACACAATTAATAGTAAAAAAGATAATTTGCTCAATTGTTTAATTAAATTCAAATGTTCAATAAATAATTCGTTTATTGCTTCGTTTGTATAAAGAAATCAATTGAGTTTTAGAGAGGTTTTCTTGAATCTATAATTATTAGAGACATATGAATAAAATAGTTCAATGGTTATTTGTTTTGCTGATATTAAATAGCGGTAATGTATTAGCCCAAAAAAATTACAGGCATCAAACCAATGATCCTGATTTTTTAAAAGCATGGGAGCTATACCAAAACAATAAATTGGGAGCGGCTCGTTTGGCTTTCGAAGCGTATGCGAAAAAAAATGTGCAGGATGAGTCCAATTACAATGTTGAAGCTGTTTTTTATGCCGCTCGATGTGCCCAACAACTTGGAAATGGCGATGCTCTTTATTTATATGAGCAGTTTTTAGCCGATTATCCCGAAAGTAATAAAAACCCTTATGCACAGTTTCATGGGGGTGAAATTTTGCAAGAGAGTAAAAAGTTCAAACAAGCTGTGCGTTGGTACGAGAAGGTGAATTATCAGAATTTGGACTCTGAAACTCAAAATGCTTATTACTTTAAAAGAGGGTATTCATTATTTATGGATGATAACCTCAACGACGCATCCACCTGGTTTATGAAGCTAAAAGATGTTGAAAGTGAATACTATCAACCCTCCAATTACTATTATGCTCACATACAGTATACCAAGAAAAATTATGAAACTGCTCTGAAAAGCTTTCTTAAATTACAGCAAGATGAGGCGTATAGCAAGATAGTTCCATTTTATATTGCTCAAATATATTATTTGCAAAAGGAGTATGATAAAGCCATTGATTTTGCTACTCCACTTATGAATGAAGGAACCGAAGCCCGTCAGGCAGATATGGCTAGAGTGATTGGGAGTTCGTGGTTTGCAAAAAAAGAGTATGCAAAAGCAGTTCCTCATTTAGAAAAAGCGATTGCCAATCCCGATTTTGCTCGAAAAGAAGATTACTACCAATTGGGATTCGCTTATTACTATCAAAAAAACTATGCTAAAGCTGCTGAGTCGTTTTCGAAAGTTACTTCGGAAAATAACGATATGGCTCAAAATGCTTATTATCATCTGGGAGATTGCTATTTGAAACTGAATGATAAAATGAGAGCTCGGGTGGCTTTTGAAGCGGCATCGAAACTATCGTTTGATAAAAACATTCAGGAAGATGCCATGCTCAACTACTTGAAGTTGAACTACGAATTGGCCTACTCGCCATTTAATGAGATAATTAATTCGTTTTTAAAGTTCATCGAGCTATTTCCTAATAGTGCAAATATCGACCAGGCTTATGAGTATTTGGGCAAAGCCTTTTTAACGACCAAAAACTACAAAGAAGCATTGCAATCGATGGAGAAAATCAAACGCAAAGATTCGAACGTATACCGTGCCATGCAACGAATTGCTTATTATAGAGGTATTGAATTATTTACTTCGTTGAATTTTGTTGAGTCGGTTGGTTTTTTTACTCAGAGCTTAAAATATGGAGAATATGATAAGGACTTAAAAGTAAAAGCGCTTTATTGGCGAGGTGAAGCGAATTATCGCTTGGGTAAAAACAGTGAGGCAGGTAAAGATTATAACGAGTTTATTCTAACCTCAGGTTCGTTTAAGTTGCCTGAGTTTAAAACGGCTCACTATAATCTAGGCTACGTTAGTTTTAACGATAAAAATTATCAAGAAGCTGGTAGTTGGTTTCGTAAATACATCAAGTTGACTGAAAATGATAAAGCAGGAACGTTAACTGGAGATGCTTGTAATCGCATTGGTGACTGTTTTTATGTGGATAGAGCATTCTCTGCCGCCATTAGTTATTACGAAAAGTCGATAGTTATTCCAACTGGAGCACCTGATTATGCTTTGTATCAAAAAGCATTTTGTTTAGGATTGCTTAAGCAGCACAACGAGAAGATTGCAATTTTAAAGCAGTTGGTGCGGCAATATCCTTCTTCGCCTTACGTTGATGACGCGCTATACGAAAGTGGTAGCTCGTATGTCGCTTTAAATGATTATCCTAATGCAATAGCTTCATTTAAACAAGTAAAGGAGAAATATCCTCAGAGTTCGCTAGCCAAGCGGGCTTTACTTCAATTAGGATTGGTTTATTATAATAATAGCGATTACGATAATTCAATGGCTTTTTATAAGCGAGTTGTGAACGAATATCCAGGATCACCGGAGTCGCAGAATGCATTGTTAGGGATTCGTAATATTTACATGGATAAAAGTCAGCCAGATAATTACATTCAATATACCGAAACGCTCGGCGCATTTGCCCGTACAGATATTCGATCGCAAGACTCACTAACATTTGAAAGTGCTCAACGATTTTTTATTAAGGAAGATTGTGAACATGCTATTAAGCACTTCGAGAATTACTTAACCACATTTCCCGAAGGACGATATGCCGTTGATGCTCATTACAATAAAGCAACCTGTCAATATAAAGCAGGATTGTTGCGCGATGCTGTCAAATCGTTCGAATATGTAGCGAATCGTCCTAGGAATATGTATACCGAAGATGCGCTATTGAAATGTGGGGAAATCTATTTTCAAGATAACACTTTTGATAAAGCGCTTCTTAATTTCCGCCGATTAACAGAGATAGCCGAAGTGGAGGAGAATCGAATGGAAGCACGAATAGGCGTTTTGCGGTGCTTGGTTAAAACCAATCAATTTAGCGATGTTATTTTGGCTGCACAATCATTGCTTCAATCACCTAAGCTAGCTCCCGAAATTGAGCGCGAAGCAAGGTTTGCAAGAGCTAAAGCTTATGAGAAAACAGGAAATCTGCCATTGGCTGTTACCGATTTTAAAGCTTTATCAACCAATACAAAGAGTGTTGAGGGAGCTGAATCAAAATATTTATTGGCTCAATATTATTTCAATTCGGGAAATGATGCCAGTGCTGAAAAGGAGATTTTTGATTTCGCGGAGAAAGGAACGGCTCATCAATATTGGTTAGCACGAAGTTTTATCTTGTTATCGGATATATATTTGAAAAAGGGAGATAATTTTCAGGCAAAACAATATCTCGAGAGCATAATGGAAAATTATACAGGCATCGATGATGTTAAACCCATGGCTCAGGAACGGTTGAAGAAAATTGCTTCGAATAAACCTGCCGCAGCTGCTAGTGAAACTTTACCATTGTAATTAAAATCAATGACTTCAAATTTTATAAATATGCAAATCAAATATAAAATAGCCTCACTGTTTATTGCTTTCATCGCTTTATCGTTGAGTGTTTACGGTCAGAATACACCAAATCAGGATGTTCGGGTTGTTCGTGAATATACACCTACTGTTTCTGATGCAGTTAAAATTGATCAAATGCCTACGGGGGATGATACAACAACTTATCGTCCGATGTTTAGTTATTCGGTTTTAAGTAGAGCATTTCAACCAACTAATGAGCTCGAACCACTTACTGCCGCTCGAATGGAATCAGAAAGACAGCTAGCATTGGAGAACTCACAACTAAAATTAGGTGTGGGAACTTACAATTCGGCATTTATAGATTTCGATTACAATATTTTACGCTCTAAAGATTATGCGCTCCGACTAAATTTAAGCCATCTCACATCGATGGGGAAAGTAAGTTTGCTGGATAATAAAAAGGTTGAAGCTCCTTTTCACGATACCGAAGCAGGTATTGATATGAAACGGTTTTTTAGCGATATTACTTTGCGATCAGGCATCAGTTTTAAACACCAGTTGTACAATTATTATGGCTACGAATCCATAAACGATGCTTATTTGTACATAAAT
>Ga0136636_10002867_pt1 | contig 10300 bp, 3 predicted proteins | sample AntDrymUQ8522106_2_FD_104653 | JGI IMG/M metagenome (GOLD analysis project Ga0136636, IMG submission 104653) | Polar desert sand microbial communities from Dry Valleys, Antarctica - metaG UQ852 (21.06) | ecosystem: Environmental > Terrestrial > Soil > Desert | place: Antarctica: Dry Valley... | reverse complement strand
TATTCATGAAGGCTTGTACAGTTTTTGGGATGGCGGCGGAATGAAAAGTAATTTTCACGGCTATTGTTCGCACCCGCATACCTGGCCGTTGTTTTGCTATTTCAAATTAAAAGAATAAAAAGCTGATTCTAAGGTTTATATAATGATGAAAAAAATAAGCAGTTATATATTGTTACTTTTTTTATTTACATGTCAGTTAATTTCTGCCAAAGAATTTCATGTTTCCAAAAAAGGAAATAATGCTGGCGATGGTTCGTTTACTAAGCCGTTTATCACCATTTACGATGCGGTACAACAAGTTTTTCCTGGCGATACAATTACTGTTCATGCCGGAACGTACCGCGAACGTATTAACCCCATACGTGGTGGAGAAAGTAATTCTAAACGAATTGTATATCGTGCAGCCAAAAGCGAAAAAGTAGAAATAAAAGGGTCGGAAGTTATTAAAGGATGGAAAAAAGAACAAAACAGCATATGGAAAGTGACTATTCCTAATACGTTTTTTGGCAATTATAATCCCTATCAGGATTCTATTTCTGGCGATTGGTTTAACCGACAGGGACGGATACATCATACCGGCGAAGTGTTTCTGAATGGTAAATCGCTTTGGGAAAAGGAAGTGCTGGCTAAGGTAATAAACCCCATTGCCGACAAACAAACAAAAGACAGCATTGGGTCTACATACACCTGGTATTGTGAAAGTAATACTGAAAATACGACTATTTGGGCCAATTTTCATACCATCAACCCTAACAAGGAGCTAATTGAAATCAGTACCCGCCCTACCATTTTTTATCCCGAAAAACAGGGCATCAATTATATTACTATCAGCGGATTTTATTTTAGTCAGGCTGCAACTCAATGGGGTGCTCCAACGGCCGAACAAGTAGGAATGATAGCCACACATTGGAACAAAGGCTGGATTATTGAAAATAACGTCATCAGTGATTCAAAATGTTCGGGCATAACGCTGGGCAAGGAACGGAGTTCGGGGCACAATGTATGGTCGGCCGACAAAGACAATGTCAATCGCGATGGCAATATACATTACATAGAGGTAACATTCAACGTACTTCGCAACGGTTGGAACAAAGAGACTATCGGTTCGCATATTGTAAGGAATAATACCATTTTCAATTGCGAGCAAACCGGAATCTGCGGTACCATGGGTAGTGCATTCTGTACTATCGAGAATAACCACATTTACAATATCTGGACTAAAAGACAGTTTAGCGGTGCAGAAATAGGTGGGATTAAATTCCATGCTGCCATCGACACCTATATTGGCAGAAACCGTATTCATAACTGTGGCAGAGGTATATGGCTCGATTGGATGACGCAAGGTACGCGGGTTTCTAGTAATCTGATTTACAACAACAGCCTTGAGGACATATTCCTGGAAGTGAATCATGGACCTTTCATAGTTGATAATAATATCCTTTTGTCGCCTCTTGGCATCCGCACCCAATCAGAAGGTGGTGCGTATATCAATAACCTGTTTGCTGGTTCGGTGTATATGTGGCCGGATCCGTTGCGGTTTACGCCCTACTTTTTGCCTCATTCCACAGACATGAAAGCCATGACAACGATAATGGCGGGCGATGATCGGTTTTACAATAATATATTTGTAGGACTTGATGAAAAAGTGCTTAAAGGCAAAGTGTATAAAAACGGATTGGAATGTTACAATACCGCCAAACTCCCTGTTTGGATTAGCAATAATTATTATTACAACGGAGCTAAACCATCGGAGAAGGACATAAATGCAATTAATTCTTCGACTTTTAATCCGGGGATAAAGATGATTGAAAAAAACAATGAAGTCTTTTTGCAGTTTACTTTCGACAAAGCCTATTCCAACAGTAAAGGGATAATTGTATCTACAGAAACATTGGGTAAAGCCAAAGTTCCTAAAACAATTTTTGACAATCCGGATGGAACTGCATTGAAAATTGACAAAGATTATTTTGGAAATCAACGCACCGAAGCTATAAATGCAGTTGGACCATTTGCAAATAGTAGCAAAGATAGCTCAGGGTTGAAGATTTGGTAATCTTACAAATTTAATCCTAATTCAACTAATCCTTCTGGAAAATTATTCCATCGACACACAGTTCATTTACAAAGTTGTGTTAATTGTAAAGCAAAATAGAGTTGATTCCAATTTTGGTATAGACTTTTTTTGCAATAAAATGGGTGTGCGCTATCCAAAGCTGTATCTAAAAATTAATAATGTCGCCCATGCTACTGTTTCTGAGTTTCATAAACGAAATTAGCTTGAAACGTGCCGCTCAACTTATACTACAAAAATCCGCAACAATTTCGGAAGTGTTATATCAAGTAGGTTTCGGCAACCTTAAATACCTCATTAAATGCTTCAAATAGCACTTTGGAGTCTCCTCAAGGCAATATTTAGGCTCTTTTGAATGATTAGTACCCCCCCCTTTTTTTTTGATAGAATAGCATATTATTGACTATTTTATATAGCATATTTTTGTGAGTCTATATGAATAGTTATGAATTGGGTACTGTATAGTTGTTGAATTTATTAAATATTATGTTCAGAAATGAATATAATGTATTATTTCTCTGCTATTCTACAATCAGTTACTGACAGTAATCTTAGATTTGTCCAGTATAATTAATTAAAATAAATTAATTTATTTTAATTTTTAAAATATTCGAATAGAACTTTAAAACTTGCCTGTAAAATAGCGGATTCGGATTCTGTGGGTTATTCCATTTTCTCACTTTGCATCTGGTTATTGGCTTTGCCGATTTTTAATTTACCTTTAACTACTATCGTGAACATTAGATGCTGTCACAGCAAACGCTAAGTAATTAAATAAATAATCCAATTATGCTTTAGTGTTTTTTAGTAGTATTTGTCCATTATCGACCCTTTTTAGCTCTAAATTGATTATTTTTTAGATAAAAAAAATGAAAATGTGCTGATAGTTGGGTAGTAAAAGTTAATGTTTTGTTTTGGTTGCTGCGGGAATGATAAACAAAAATTGTATACTTATTGTATTATTTATTAATAATGCTCCGTGTAAATTTAATCGGCAATTGTTTCATAATAAGCGTATTTATTGAAGATGTGGAGGAAATACATATTGTATTGCACAACATACAATTGTTCCTTATTGTATGTTTTACATAATTCAAAATACTGTAATTGTGTTTTATAACATAGAAATTTGAAAAGGATGTTTTAAAAAAGAACCTATTTTTGTAATGGAATACATCAGGAATGTAAACGTGTACCGCACCAAGCGGCAAAGTTGTATAAGTATTAAAAATGATAGTTAACTCGGTATTGTTTATTTTGACGAAGTTGTGCCTTTGGGCAATATCACTCATTTAGTTTGTGTTGGCAATTGTAAATTGTAAAACTCTGTATATTCCGGACAAGTATGTAATTGTAAATCATGCATCATGAGTACAAATGAATACTATCCGAAAGATTTTCGTGAATGTCTGATGCTATCCAAGAGCAATGAAGAACGTTGGAACATTATGATAAATCTTAATTACTACTATAATATTCACCTTTAAAAAACAAAAATTGAAACTTATGAATTGAAGAAAAACTTGAACAATACTTTTGGCTACTTGATAGCCAAATATTTTTTAAAAGTCAGTTTGACTACTAATTAAATTAATAATTATTCAATAACAATTTGTTAACTAAAATCATGAAATAATATGGATTTATTTTCAATTGGAAAAATGCTTAAAAAGCATAAGTCGTACAGAAATGCTCTGCTCATAACTAAAATATCCTTCGTGATGTTATTTTTATGTTCAACAGAGGTATTCGCGTACTCTGTCGATTCTCAGAATGCAGCTGCTGCCGTTATCGTAAAAGGTACAGTTAGAGACAATACTGGTCCGCTTCCCGGGATAAGTGTGAAAGTGAAGGGAACTTCTAAAGTAGCAATTACCGATATAAACGGTAAATTTTCTATTAGTGCAGAACCTACAGAAACATTGGTGTTTACTAGTGTGGGTTATGAGAGTAAAGAAGTCCTTATAAAAAACAATACTTCTTTAAGTGTACTTCTTGCTGAAGTTTCTCAAAAAATAGACGAAGTAGTAGTAGTAGGTTATGCTCGACAAAAGAAAGAGAGTGTAGTAGGTGCAATTTCGCAAGTTAAAGGTGCAGACCTTGTAAAAGCGGGTGTGCCTTCTATTTCAAACGCATTAACGGGACGTGTTCCGGGTATGGTAACCATTCAACAGAGCGGTATGCCGGGCGGTGAAGATGCTAAAATTTACATTCGTGGTCTGTCTTCTTTTAATGGTGACAACCAGCCTTTGGTTTTGGTGGATGGTATTGAACGTTCTATGTCGGATATTGACCCTTCGGAAGTGGAAAGTATTTCTGTGTTGAAAGATGCTTCCGCAACCTCAGTTTATGGTGTTAAGGGTGGTAATGGTGTAATCCTTATCACTACAAAACGCGGTCAAGAAGGTCGTATGTCTATCTCGGCAAGTTACGAGCACACACTGAAAGCAGTTACGGCAAAAAACATTCAGGAAAATTCGTATAACACCCTTATGGCACGAAATGAAATGTACCGTAATCAAAATACGTATTCCAATGTGTACACCGAAACGGTAATGAACCACTACAGAGATCAGGATCTACCTTATTTGTATCCTGATAATAATACATTCGATTTGATGGTAGCTGATTATACCACCGATTACAAAGCTTCAGTATCGGCAAGTGGAGGTACAAAAACTGCGAAATATTTTATTTCGATGGGTATATTGCATGAAGGTGATATGTTGAAAAATGAACAAACATTATACGATCCCTCTTATAAATATGATAGGGTAAACTTCCGTATGAATTTTGACTTTAATCTTTCTAAATCAACTCTTTTATCCATTTCGAGCAGTGGATATGTAGGAAGCCAAAGTTTTGGTGGACGTGGAGATCAGGGAGACCAAGGTGGAGTTATCAACAGCGTTTTTACCACTCCTCCTTACCTTTCTCCAGCATTTTACCCTGCTTCTATATTGGAGCCAAAATATTTGGCTGATGGTGTTACACTGGCTCCTAATTCATATCCTGATCCATTTACTTCAGTTATGGAAGATCGTTATAACGCTAATGTATATTGGACTCATAATGGAAAAGGTACTGTAAACAATATTAGAGACCGATTGGCTACCGACCTAGTACTGAGTCAAAACTTGGATGCTATTACAAAAGGACTTTCTTTTAAAGCTGCGTTTTCGTACAATAGTAATTCATCATGGGCAGGCGGAGGTTATACCTATACGGGTAAAACTTACGAACTGCTCCGTGTGGGCGAAACCGGATACCAATGGGCGTACGATTATTATGGCTCAGTTACACCACCATACCAAAGTGCGATAACCCGTAGTGGTAGCCCGAGCTATAATTATGTATACAGCGGACAGTTCAATTATGGACGTTCTTTTGGAAAGCATAACGTTACAGGCTTGGCATTGGCAGAGCGCAGAATAAGCCAAAACGGTGCTAGTTTCCCTCACTATGAAGAAAAGTGGAGCGGACGTGCTACTTATGATTATGGTGGAAAATACTTGTTCGAAGCTACCGTAGGTGTTTCAGGCTCTGAGCAATTTGCTGCTGCAAACCGTTTCGGGTATTTTCCTGCATTGGCTGCCGGTTGGAATATTGCCAAAGAAAAATTTATGAAAGATTTAGTTCCAAGCATGAATAACTTTAAAGTACGTTATTCTTATGGCGAATCGGGTAGTGACCAAACAGGTAGTAGCTGGATTTATCTGAAGGATTATACTAATAATGGTGGTAAAACTTTAACTACAGGTATTGCAGGATCTTTAGCCTCAAATATCAAAACCTACAAGGAAGGTGCAGTTCCGAATATTAATGCTCAGTGGTCACGTGCCCAAAAGCATAACTTGGGTATTGATTTAGGCTTCTTCAACTTGGTTACATTTAGTGCTGAATTATACAGCGAAAATTATACAAACATCTTGATGAATCGTAATGCTATACCTAGCTGGTTTGGTCAATCACTTCAACGCCAGAATATTGGATCTACTAAAAGGCATGGGTATGAGTTGGAAGCTGGATACAGTACCACTGTAAGCGGACTTCATTATTGGGTGAAAGCAAACTATAATTACAATGAAAACCGCATAGTAAGCAATGATGAGCCGGTGAATAAACCTGCTTACCAAAAAGCTGATGGAATGCCTATTGGAGTGGCAAGACAACCTCTTAATATAGGTTACTATACCAACATGGATGAAATGACAAATTACTCGTTAAAAAATTCAAATTTGAAAACGATTGGTACAGATATGTTGTTGGATTTCAGTGCTAATGCTGATCTTGAGAACGATGGTATTCCTTTTGGCAACACTAATCGTCCAAATGTAACTTTCAGTTTATCGGGTGGTTTAGATTATAAGAATTTCGATTTCAGCTTCCTGCTTCAAGGAGCAAGCATGGTCGACCGCAATTACGGAGCTGCTTCAAACCCTTTATGGACTAATAATCCTGGTGCTACATTTATTAAATTTAGAGGTAGGGACGATTTATGGACTCCTAACAACCTGGATGCAGCTTATGCAACATGGGGTGCATGGAATTCGGGTAATAAAGGTACTATTAATGCTAGTTACGTGAGATTGAAATCGATTGAAGTGGGTTATACTCTTGAAGGCAGTTTACTTAAAGCAATCGGATTGTCATCTGCAAGGGTATCATTGAATGCATCTAACTTATTTACATATGCTCCTGGTTTTAATGTTATTGGTGACCCTGAAAACGAGGTGAATAATGAAAATGGTAACGACTATGCTTTTCAGGCCTATCCGATACCAAAAAGAGTAACTGCAGCTTTGAAAATTAATTTCTAACAATTAAATGAAATTACAATGAAAAATAAAGTAATTATATCAATTTATTTACTGGCTGTCATTGGGTTAAGTTCATGTGTTGATTTCTTGAACAGAACACCGGATTCAGTAAATTTTACAGAAGATCAGATTTTTACCGACTATGCCTATAGTCAGGGCTTCATTGATCAGCTGCTTGTCCCATTTTATTATTTCGAAGATAATGACTGGGGTGGTGCTGTTAATTCATACGGAGGCCTTGGAGGAAAATCCTTCTTGGGATTGCGTGAACGTATATCCGATAACTGTTTAAATACCAAGATACGATGGGTTTCAGGTTTGAATTGGAGGGATGGAACTGCAAATGGAAATGATGGTCTGTATATGAGCGATGGATCTGAGCAAAAATTTCAAACTCAATGGAAAGCAATACGTATATGCAACATGTCTATAGCCAATGTAGATCGCATAGTGGGTGTAACTCCCGAACAGAAAGCAAAAATATTAGGACAAGCGTATTTTTTACGTGGACATTTTTACTTCATGTTGCTGCAAGGTTGGGGTGGAATGCCTTACGTTACCGACCCGCTTCTGGATCCTAACCAAGAGATGGACTTTGCACGTTTGTCATATCGCGAAACAGCACAAAAAATTGCTGAGGATTTTGACCTAGCTGCACAGAATTTGCCTGTGGCTGTTGCTACTACTGATATAGGCAGACCTACTCAGATAGCTGCACTTGCTTATAAGGCAAAAGCACTCACTTGGGGTGCGAGTCCATATTCAAATCCCGAAAGTAACCAAACTCTTTGGGCGAATGCTGCCGTGGCATGTGCCCAAGCTATTAAAGCTGCCGAAGACAATGGTTATGCTCTTGTAACTTTGTCGGAGTTTAAAAACTTATTTGTAAATACAACAACTGAGTCTTTGAAAGAAATAATTTTTGGACGCTTCTTCCCTACTGCGAACACAAATGGAGCACCTTACTATTGCGGGATTAGGTCGCAAGCTTTTGGAAATTCATGGCAAGGAGGTGCCGAATCGCCTACCGAAAACTTAGCTCAAACGTATCAGTGGGCCAATGGTGATCCAATCGATCAAACCACTACTGAATATCAAAACAATCCGTTTTACGGTGACCCGACAGGTGTTCATAAAGCTGGTAGAGATCCGCGGTTTTACGAAACGTTAATATTTAACGATGCTATTACCGCTGAAACAACAAAATTGACTAGAAGGGTACGTATGTGGAATAAATCAACTTGGGTAGGTCCGGAAACAACTCTGATCTTAGATGGAGCTTCAGTGAAGTATCCGGCAAACACAGATGCAAAAGCTCCCGAAGAGTTGCTATCAGATGCCAACGGAACACCTCAATCAAATTATACGATCACAGGTTACAATATTTACAAGCTTTATGCTCCAGTTTGGGGTGTTAGTCAAGGTAATAAGGCGAATTTATGTACTAACATAATTCGTTTGGCCGATTTGTATTTGTATTATGCCGAATGTGCTAACCGTGCATGGGGTTACAATGCTGCTCCTGTAGGAACTCCAGCTGGTTTTAGTTATACTGCGTTGCAATCATTAAATAATGTAAGGAATCGTAAATTTGGTGCTAATGTTAGTCCTGGAGTTTTGACCGGAAAAAATGCTGTTTCAAGTGTTGGACACACAGCCACAGATCCTATTATGCCTGCGTATAATGACGCAAGTGCAAATGTGAATTTGAAAGTTGAATCTGCTGATAGGTTTGACCTGTTGGTACGGAATGAAACTCGGGTGGAAAACGCGTTCGAAGAGAAACATTTCTATGATTTGCGCAGATGGAGAATGTGTACAGATCCTAATGTACTTACCATGAAAGGTTTGAATATTGAACGTATAGGCGTAAACAAGTTTAAGTATACGGTTGTGGTATTGCCAGATGGTCCTAAAGTACATCTGAAGTGGCAAAATCGTCACCATTTATTCAAGTTACCGATAAATGATACTTACATAGGAACTAATTTCAAACAAAATCCTGGTTGGTAAAAGAACTCATAGCGCTTTAATCATTTTACAAATTTAAAGTATAAAACAATATGAAATATAAAATAAAATATATACTCCTTGTTTTGCTTGTTTCCATTGGTCTGGGCTCATTAAAGGCTCAGAAATCTGTCAAAACAGATTCAATCAAAGCAAAAACGCAGGAGAAAGTAAATGTTCTTTACGGTTCGCAAAAATACGACCGCTTTGTAGGTAATATGAATGTAGTTACTGGCGAGAAATTAAAAAATTACCCTGCTTTAATGATTAACGAAGCACTTGCAGGTCAATTACCGGGTGTGTTTTTAAGGCAGAATTCGGGCAAGCCGGGTGATGATAATTTTTCACTGAATATTCGTGGTACAGTGGGCGAAAGCAATATCATTCTGGTGGATGGTGTTGAACGCGAATTGAGTCCTTATGATCTGGATCAGATTGAAGACATTAAAGTGTTGAAAGATCCAATTTCAAAAGCACTTTATGGCGGACGTAAATCCAACGGTATTATCGTTGTCACTACCAAACGTGGTAAAAATGCGAAGAGTGAATTTCATATAAATGTTCAGAAAGGTATCAAGATGCCTACAGTTCTTCCTAGCTACCTGAATTCATATGATTTTGCCAATGCTTATAATCAAGCATATAAAAATGATAAAGGCGTAGATAATCCTGATCTTCTGGATCCCAACAAGAAATTTAGCAATGCAGCTATGGGTGCTTATTTGGCCGATTCAGCCAGATTGCAATATCCAAATGTTGATTATTATGGTCAGTTTCTTAATAAATCAATGGATATTACCAGAGTGAGTGCGGAGTATTATGGTGGAAATCAAATTACCAAATATTACGTTCACGGAGGATTTCAGAAAGAAGGTGGTTTAGAGGCTTATGCTCCTAAAACCCGTCAAAATCAGTCATTCAATCTTCAAGGAAACTTAGAAACCAAATTTTCGGAGGACATTAAGTTGTTTGCTAACTTTACCGGATATATGGCTAATAAAGAATATCCTACAAGTTTTAACTTTAGTACTTTGTCAAATCGTTATCCTAATGATTATCCTATTATAGTAAGTGGTGATTCAGCTGGTGGTACTTCAACGTATACAGATAATCCGTATGCTGCGCTAAAGCAAGGTGGTTATACGCGTGAAAATCATATTAGAATGCAGTCCGATCTTGGTTTTGAGTTTAAATTAGGAAAAATACTGAAAGGACTGACTTTGAAACCTGAGTTGTCATTTGATATTTATCACAAACAAAACTTATCTAAAAACAACACAGTTGGAATTTATTCCATTGCAAGTTATGATTTGGCTGGGAATCCTTTTGGATTTAATCAAATTCAGGCTCCTGTTATTGCAATTGGTCAGTCATTGGGTGATGATGATTACGGTCAACG
>Ga0136636_10002865_pt1 | contig 10308 bp, 9 predicted proteins | sample AntDrymUQ8522106_2_FD_104653 | JGI IMG/M metagenome (GOLD analysis project Ga0136636, IMG submission 104653) | Polar desert sand microbial communities from Dry Valleys, Antarctica - metaG UQ852 (21.06) | ecosystem: Environmental > Terrestrial > Soil > Desert | place: Antarctica: Dry Valley... | reverse complement strand
AATATCATTTTGGTATTCTCGCGAGAGTTGGCTAAGTTTGAGACGCTTGTATGGATTATCAAAATTACTCAGAGCAAGAAATACCAGAATATCTTGTCGTCGCCGATCAGCGATCGCATCCCAATCTTGTTGATTAGTTGTCTGCACAATTAGGGTAAATGCGCGGCGAACATTGCCAAATTCAACGATCAAAGGTTCAAAATTTCTTAATTCTTCCCCAAGGGGTAATCTGCCACGTTCGGTATAGAATGCCATTAATGGCGTGAGCATCTCTTGATAATCTTCAAATCGTTTAGAAACTAGTCTAATTCTGGGTGTGGTGGCACGAGAACGAAAACGTGATGCCCTAAAACTTTGAGCCTGATCTTCAGCGCGAAACACAAAATATATGCCGAGTGCAACAGGAATAGAGTCTACTCCTAGGACTTGATCAATATAGAGCTTTAGTTCTTCTTGCTCGAAGTATTTTTGAAATGTATTGCGACTGCTGACGATACCATCACTATAAGCAATCTGACCTTGCCTAATATCACTGATTAGAACTTGGGCAGAGACAATAAGAACATTTTGAGATAGTTCCCATGCTTTAATTAGTGCTTCTCTACGTTCTGTAGGATTTTCGATGACATTAATAACATAACCACAATTGACTATATTGGCTGTTTTTATATCTGTATGGGGGCGATAAAATGGATCCCAACCTGAACTGGTGAATCCGCGATCACTAATGCGTTTAGTATCTTCGCCATGACCGCAGCCATAGTCAAGGAAAGTTAACCCTTCAGTAAATAATCCTGCCTCTAAAGCTAGACGGACTGGCTTTGATAAGTCCGGCCGATGAATAGCAGCTTTGTGGCGATCAATTTTGGGCTCAAATTTAAGTTGCTGGTTGCGAATAACTCTATGCCCTTCAACTTTCACATTAAATTCTTGTAAGCGTTGCTCCCATCCATTTCGAGTTCCGATGGTACGAGTTTCTCTAAGCAGCCCGATCTTTTCTTCTTGTCGGGTCAGTTCAGCAAATTCTCTATACAGCGAGTAGTCTAAGCTGACAAAGGTTTCTTTGCGATGCAGAACTGGCGGATTATTGGAAATACTGTAGTCACGTCTTTGAATTTCTTGGGTTTCTATGTCTATTTGAATGCTAGTGTGAAGAGATGGATGGGGATTAGTGTCAAATTCTGGGTAGTAGAGATAGGAGATTTTTCGTTCGTAGCTAAATTTGATCAGTGTGAATATGTAGTCTTTGGGTAATAATGCTCTGGCTTGGCAATCAAACTCCTGTAAGTCAGTATCCATGAATGTTACAGCGGAGGTATGGACATACAAAGCATTGGGTAATTTTTTCCCGATCGCACTTTTCTGACAAAGAGACACAATTGTTTCAGTTTCTTCTATAGATCCACCTAGTAGAACTTTACCCATAGCCCTTGAGATAATTTGAGTAATCGCACTTTTTTGACTTTAACAACTACAATGACATAGTTAGCAAAACTAGCCAATATGATCGGACAACTTAGCCTAAATACACAGCACATAGTAGATATAACCCCTGTTTTTGCAAGACATGAGACGTTTCACCCTCGATTTGGCTGGCTCAAGAAAGGATTTGATCAGATTTCCCAGAACTCTAAGATTTTCTTGGATGAGGATGCACACATCAAACTTGGTGTGGGCAAAAATATGGCAAAGTCAATTCGCTACTGGTGTGGGGCATTCAAGTTAGTTAACGATCTTCAGGTAACTGATTTTGGTAGCCAGTTGCTTGGCGAAAATGGATTTGATCCTTATATGGAAGATCCAGCTTCACTATGGTTGCTGCACTGGAATTTGCTAAAAAATCTGTCTGAACAGCCCTGTATGGCAACGGCTTGGTATTATACATTTTTCTTGTTTAGACAAAATGAGTTTACGCAAGAAAGCTTGCTAAATGGACTCAAAGACTATTGCGATCGCCATCTTAGTAGCCGTATTGCTGAGTCATCGCTCAAAAAAGATGTGACTTGCCTTTTGCGGATGTATGTAAAGCAGGGGACAGGGGTGAGCCTAAACGAAGACAATCTCGATTGTCCCTTTGCTGAATTGGGATTAATTGTAGGAGACTCGCGACATTTAGGTTTTCGGATCGGACAAAAGCCAAACTTGCCACCTGAAATTATTGTCGCAGTTTGCCTAGACTATGGAAGCGGGGGAGGGCAACAAACAATTTCTATATCCCGTCTTTTGTACGATATGGGTAGCCCAGGTATGGCTTTTAAGTTGACAGAGAGCGCTTTGTGCGACGCGATCGAGCAGGTAGCAAAGGTGGAAAAATCTATTTCTTTTACAGATAGCTCAGGATTACTTCAAATGTCGTTTACTAAAGACCCTGCAAAACTATGCCAAACGCTCTTGAATAGGTACTATGGATAAGCTCAAATATCAATTATGGTCAAATTGCTCTCAGAATATTTCAGTCTAAACCGTCGCTATGCGCGCTCAGTCAACCTAGAGCGAGATTTTGACTCGCTTGAAGCCTTGCAGGGCTATATCCTGACGGAGCGATCGCTTTATGCGCTCAAACGTATCTTGGTCGATCCGACAGATGCAAATATCACCCGTGCTAAGACCATTACTAGTGTTTATGGAACTGGCAAGTCTGCCTTTGCTGATCTTTTATCTAGTCTTTGTGCCCCCAAATTAAACCCTGTTCGAGAACTAGCTTTAGAGATCGTCCAAAAGTCTCTCGAACCGAATGACTATCAAGCTTTGATTGCTAATTTACCTGAACAGGGATTTTTTAGAGCGATCGCTACTGCTCAACGCGAACCACTGACACATACGATTATTCGAGCTTTAAATTTTGGCGCAGATAGATTTTGGGGAAAGAAGCGCAACAAAATTGATTTAGCAAAAAGACTAAGCGATCTCTCGCTCGAAATAGGTTCAGGAAAGGCACCAGCCAATATCGATATTTTAGCCCTCTTAAAAGAGGTATTCCAGAAAGCTGAAGCCCCAGTCATCCTATTAATTGATGAATTGGGAAAAACCCTTGAATTTGCTTCGATGCACCAAAGGACAGAAGACCTTTATCTGCTACAACAAATTGCAGAATTGAAGCCAAACAAGGGACAGACTTTTTATCTAGTAGGAATGCTTCATCAATCGTTTGCCGATTATGGCGATCGCCTTGCTACTGTGCAACGTAATGAATGGTCAAAAATTCAGGGGCGATTTGAAGATATCGCTTTTAGTAATCAACCTCGCCAGATGGCTAGACTGATTGGACAAGCAATCCAGAATTCGCTGCCAGACAAGCTGGCAAAGCGTCTAAGATCGGAGGCAAAAGATTGGTGCAAACAACTCACAGCGATTGGGATTAGCGATATTTCCCCCGACTTGCTAGTTGCTACCTATCCATTGCATCCTATTACAGCATTAGTGCTGCCAGTTCTTTGTACAAACTATGCTCAGAACGATCGCTCTCTATTTACTTTTCTCACTAGTTCAGAGCCATTTTCATTCAAGCAGTATCTAGATGAAACCGAATTTGATAGTGGTCAGATGCCATTATTAAAGCTCGATCGGATTTATGACTATTTCATTGAAGCTATTGGTGCAGGATTTGGGTCGCGTCCTCAATTGCATACTTGGTTAGAGATTCATAACCAGATTAGTAATTCACGATCTCTGGAACCAGAAGAGCAAGCGCTTCTTAAAACCATTGGTATCCTCAATATAATTGATTCAACGGGCGAACTGCGTGCCTCACTTAATTTAGTCAAACTGGCTCTCTTTGATCGCCCCTTTGATACCGCTAATCATCAGCGCATTGAAGTTCTAATCGAGCATTTTTCCAAAAATAAAGGCATTCTCAACTATCGCAAGCAGGTTGACGAACTCCGAATTTGGGAAGGAACGGATTTCAATATCGAAGCAGAACTGAATGGTTTGATCGAGCAAGACCGCACCGCTCTTGTGACCATGCTTGCCTCAACTTTTTCTCTCAAACCTTTAATTGCCCAGCGTCATAGCTACCAAACAGGTACAGTGCGCTATTTTGAGCGTCGCTACCTAGATAGTACGGTGGACTGGTCAAAGCTTAACTGCGCCAACAATAGTTACGATGGATTGATTGGCTACTGGGTAGATGCTCAAGCACCACAGAAAATCCCCGAGCGCACGTTTGACAACAAGCCTTTGGTTGTTTTGACAGGAGGGAACTTGAACTTATTAGAAATCATGGCAGCAGAATATTCTGCCTTGAAAAAGTTACAAATGCGCCCTGAGTTGGGAAATGATGTCGTGGCAAGACAGGAGGTGCGCTATCGCTTGGGTAAAGCCGAGCAGTTACTTGATGCCCAGCTAATTGCATCTTTCGATCTTTCTAAACCCGAAAGCAGTTGCTGGATGGTGGGTAAACAGAGAGCGATCGCTAGTGTCCAAGATTTCAACGCGCAACTCTCAGATGTTTGCGATCTAGCATATGATCGCAGTCTAAAAGTTTGGAATGAGCTGATCAATCGTCGCGAACTCACCTCCCAAGCCGTAAAAGCAATGAGGCTGCTGATTGAGGCAATGTTGGATCGTAGCGATTTAGAGCGTCTAGGACTTCAAGGCTATGGTCCCGAAACAAGTATCTACGAGTCGATGTTGCGAGAGACGGGCATTCATCGTATTGAGGATGGAATTTTAGGCTTTTATCCACCACAGACAGAAAATGTCTTGGCAGTATGGGAGGCAATGGAAAGCTTCTGCACTGGTAAATCTTCTGGGGCGGTCGAGAAGCCTGAAACCTTCGATCGTCTTTATCAAGAACTCGAAGCGCCTCCTTACGGGGTAAAGCGTGGGGCGATCCCGATTTTGCTGGCTGCTTTACTGCTCTATCATAATGATGACATTAGTATCTATAAGGATGGAACATTTATTCCTATTTTGGGTGCCGAACATTTTGAATTATTGGTTAAGCACCCTCAACGCTTTTCTGTGAAGTATTTTGAAATTGTGGGCTTGCGATCAAAAGTATTTCGCGAACTAGAGTCAATCTTAAAATCGCCGAACCCTAAAAAGGTATCTGCCAAAGTGCGAAATGTGACGATGCTCTCAGTGGTCAAGCCTTTATTTCAATTTGTTAAGAATTTAACCACTTACACGACTAAAACTCATCGCATTAGTCCAGAGGCACAGGCGGTTGTACAGGCTTTGCTAAAGGCACAAGAACCCGATCAGTTACTTTTTACTTCTCTGCCCGTTGCCTGTGGGATGGAGCCGATTGTATCTGGCTCTGGAGATGACAATAATAGCGATAACATCACTGCCAAGCTATTCAAAAATAAGCTGGTTCGGGTGTTACACGAGATTCAAACTGCTTACGATCACCTTCTTGCTGATTGTAAAAATCTCTTATATGATGCATTCGGTGTCAGAAGTAGTGAAGACAAGTTGCGCGAAGACCTGCGAGTGAGGGCAAGTTATTTGACGGATGCCTGCCTAGAGCGTACTTTAAGACGTTTTGCTATAGCTGCGGCTGACGAAAGTAGCGAAAATAAAACATGGCTAGAGTCTTTACTAATGATCGTGGCAGATAAACCTGCTGAATCATGGACGGACGAGGATGTCACAGGTTTTGAATCTAAATTGAGCGATCTGGCTCGACGCTTTATCAACCTTGAGGCTCTGCAAAAAGGCATGGCAGCCTCGAAAAATAAGGGCTTTGATGCGCGGAGAATTACAGTTGCTCGTCCTGATGGGCAGGAAGTTCATCGCATGGTTTGGCTTGATCCTGACGACAAAAAACTTCTCGATCAAAAGGTTGCCGAAATTCTTAAAGATCCTGTATTTAGTGATAGCGATCGACTTCAACAAGCTCTGGTGGCTTCACTGGCTGAGGAGGTGTTAGATTCTGCAACTAAAGAAGGAATTACCCCAATTTCATCGAAAACATCGAGTCGTAAGCGTCCTCAAATAAGCTCATAGATCGGCATAATCCTAAGCTGATTTAAGTAGCAGAGTCACTAGATATAGCTGTCGCCATTTGGAATAGGACATAAAACCTAAGAATTAGTGTTGCGGCGCTCTGCGCCGCAACGCTAATCTTTCACTGGGAAGGGAGTAACAAGACTGGCGACAGCTATATAGGTGCTAGATGTTTGGTATTTCGATTTAAAACTCTAAAAATGTCCGTACAATGTACGACTTATGATAAATTAGGTTATATTGAAATTGCTGAAAACTATACAAATATGTTTAATGCCATGTCAAAAGTCAAAGAGGCAAGGATAGAGTTAAGGACAACTCAAGTCCAGAAGGAAATTTTAGAGAGGGCTGCCCAACTAAAAGGAATTTCCATTACTGCTTATACGCTTTCTCAGGTACTCCCAGTTGCCACACAGGAAGTAGACACTTACGATCGCCTGACTCTTTCTGCTCCTGATCGCGATCTATTTATGGCAGCCTTAGAAAACCCGCCCGAACTGAAGGGCAAGCTTAAAGCTGCGATTTTAAAGTACAAAGACGAATATGGTATCTGATCATCGATGGCAAATTGTGGCGATTGAAAAGCAATACCAGAAGGAAGGCTTTGATTGTGGAGATACAAAACTTAATGACTATATTAAAAGATATGCAAGACAAAATCATGAAAAGGGAATAGCAAAAACCTTTATCGCAGTTGCTAGGGAGAGTAAAAAAATTGTAGGTTACTACACACTTAGCTCTAGCATTATTGAATATGAATTACTTCCAGACTTATACAGAGCAAAGTTGCCAAGCTATCCTATTCCTGCGGTATTAATCGGCAAATTAGCGGTAGATAATTCTTCTCAAAGACAAGGCTTAGGTACTTATCTTTTGGTAGATGCAGTTATTCGCTCCTTAAAGATTTCTCAGGAACTTGGAGTTTACGCTGTGCGAGTTGATGCGATCGATGATAAAGCAAAAGCTTTTTATTTAGAGCATGAGTTTATTCCATTCCTAGATATTGAGCATTCCCTTTTTCTGCCGATCGCGACAATCAGCAAGATGTTTAAAGTAGGTGATGAACAATGAATCTAGCGAATAATATATAGAGATCGACTACAGCAAGCTTTAATTGCTAAACTAGCTGAGAGGTGCTAAGTCCCAATATTGACAAGGCATTCACAGAGCAGGATCTAAAGGAGGAAAATCTTGAGCGCACTAGAGGTAAAAAACATCGAACTAGCAATAGTTGACAATATCAGAAAACTCCCTACTGACAAACAGTTAGAAGTACTTGATTTTGTTGAATTCCTCAAATCAAAACAAGATTTAGATCGGGCTAAAGACTTATCTATAGAAGACGAATCATTGGATTTAGTCGAAAATACGGTAGAAACTGACAATTTACCGATCAAAGTCAGTAAAAAACCAAAAGAACGAACGATCGCACAGGCAATTTTAGCAGTGATGAATGAAGCGGATCGCCCAATGACCTCTCAAGAAATTTGCAGCTTAATTTTAGAAAAACAACTCTATCATTTCAATACAAATGATCCTCTTAAGATGGTTAGAGATGCTCTTTGGCGACATAATGCGAAAACAGGAAAGCGTTCCTCACCAAATAAGCTTTTTATTCAAGATGATAAATATTGGGTTCTGCCAAAGCCGCTCAATTATAGTGATGAGTTAACAAAAATGGAACAGGATGATCAAGAAATGGTAATGAAAGAGCTAGAAGAATCGATTTATGAATATTTTCTGATTTCTGAAGCTTGTGAGGAGATTGACTCATGACAAGACATATTTTAGGGCTTTCTGGCGGTAAGGACAGTACAGCTCTGGCAATTTTAATGCACAAAGAAATTCCGCAAATGGAATATTTTTTCTGTGATACAGGGAAAGAACTTCCTGAAACCTATGAGTATTTGGATCGAATCAAAGCTCGATTGGGTATAAGAGTTGAATATCTTAACGCCGAAAGGGATTTCGATCATTTCTTAGCTCTGCATGGTGGACACCTTCCATCTCCTAAAATAAGATGGTGCACTGAGGAAATGAAGATAAAGCCGCTAGAAAGATTTGTAGGAAAAGATGAGGCTGTCAGTTATATTGGAATTCGTGCAGATGAGTATCGTGATGGATACAATCCCAGCCAAAAACAAAATATTAAGCCTGTCTATCCATTTAAAGAGAGAAACTTAGTTAAAGCAGATATATTTCGTATTCTGGATGAAAGTGGAATTGGTATTCCTGAATATTATCGATGGCGAAGTCGATCAGGTTGCTTTTTCTGTTTTTTTCAAAGAAAATATGAGTGGGTAAAGCTTTCAGAAGAACATCCAGACTTATTTGCAAAAGCTGTTGACTACGAGTTAAGTGAGGGTGAAACGAAAGGTATTAACTATACATGGACGCAAGGTGAGACTTTATTAGAGCTTATTACTCGTAAAGATCAGATCATTGCCGATCATGAGAAAGCCATAGCCAAGGAAAAGGAATTATTGCCTCAGCGTACACTTGGCGAGATATTAGAATCAGTATTAGACGATGAAGATGATGAAATGCCCTGTTTAGCCTGTCACTTATAATTTGCCATTTTCACAGAGGACAGTTTTATGACCATTGCGATCGCCAAAACTAGAGTTACCTTCTCAGATTACCTGACTTACTTTGACCGTCAAAAAGGTAGTCACGCAATCTACAAAAATCCTGATGGTAAAAGAGTTGTTATTCCAATACACTCTGGGAAAGATATCAAACAAGGCACTTTAACAGGAATGCTTTAAGACATCGATATTGCCAAAGAAACATTTTTTAAACTACTGCAAAAATAACGGCGATTATCTCATCGTATTTTCTCAAATTTCTATTAACTCCAGTACAAATTCTCTCTATCTAATTATCATGCCAGAACTACAACTAAGTTTTCACGGTACTTTTGCACTTAAAAAGGATGACTTGCTTAAAATAATCAAAGCTGCTGTTGAAGAGAAGGGGATAAATGACACCAAGCAAAATTTGATAGAAAGGACTGGATTAGGGAATGAAAAAGTTTCAAGAATTAAAGGATGGTCTACCCGTTGTGGACTAGTTGATCGCTCTACTGGCAAACTCACCACACAAGGAGCGATCGTTTTAACCAACGATCCATACTTAGAGTCACCCGTTACAGATTGGCTCATGCACTTCCATCTGAGCTTTGGTGACAAAGGGTTAGCGTCTCCACCCGCAGACCCAGCCGAATGGGGCGGTTGGACGTGGTTTGTCTATGATTTTTTGCTCAATCATCAAACATTTACTCGTCAAGAACTAGAAAGTTATGCAGGCTCCGTTTTTGAGAAGGCTACAAAAAACCTTTCTAAAGACCTCAACATTCTCCTACGAGCCTATACCGAACCCCATGCTCTATCGGGGTTTGGATTTTTAAGATCGCCTGAAAAAGATAAATTTGTATTAGAGATTGCCAAACCTGCCAACGAATATCTATATGCTTATTTCCTTGCTCAACTCTGGCAGAGAGACTTTAGCGACATCAACTCCGTCCAAACTCGTGAAATATTTGAGCAAAACTTGGGACTAATTCCAGTTTTAGGCATTAATTCTGACAAACTACAAGTTATGCTTGATAAAATAGAAGTATTAGGATTAATCGAGCAAAACCGAGCCGTGCAGCCAGCCGAAACCATTCGGCGATGGATCGACCCACTTGAACTTTTAGAAAAAGCCTATGCTTACCAAAGACTTTAAGCTTAAAAATGCAAAACCAAACGATAGCCCACACCTGTTGCTGTGGGATGAAGTTGATGATGCTAAGTTGCGATCGCTCTCATACCGCGATGATGCCGAAGTAGTCAGCTATCGTGAAAATTTGCTTAGTCGCTTGCCACCCCAAAGCCGATTTTTAGCCCTACACCAAGAACTAGATCGGGAAATCAAAGCGATAGAAGATATATGTAAAACTACTACAAAAGATATTGTGATCCTGCGCGACCTCGACTGTCTAATTACCTACCTCTACGTTCAGCCCGAAGCTCGCATCACCCTTTTTTGGGAAAGTTTATCTCGTATACGTCATTTAGAAAGCATCCTCTGGCTGCTCTTGCCGAGCAAACTCGCCCCCCCTAATTGGTCAGAACATCGTTTATATCGCCTCTTCTAAAATAACAATCCTAACGCACTATATATGCAATTCAATCAGTTAGTCGAAATCAATCAAAAAGGTTTACTTGCTCGTGCTGTTAGCTTTGATCGGATGGACGATGCAAAAGATAATCTTACGCTCTGCGAAGGTTTTGTCTTTAATCACGATACAGATAGAATTAAAGCTAAAAACACTACCGTTGGGGTACTTGATGTCATTCGTCGCAGCTT
>Ga0136636_10002864_pt1 | contig 10309 bp, 12 predicted proteins | sample AntDrymUQ8522106_2_FD_104653 | JGI IMG/M metagenome (GOLD analysis project Ga0136636, IMG submission 104653) | Polar desert sand microbial communities from Dry Valleys, Antarctica - metaG UQ852 (21.06) | ecosystem: Environmental > Terrestrial > Soil > Desert | place: Antarctica: Dry Valley... | reverse complement strand
TGGCCAAAGCCCGTGGTGACTTCTTCTGCTATCTCAATTCCGACGATATCCTCTACCCCGGAACCCTGGAAAAAGTTGCCGCTATTTTTGAAAAGCATCCCGATGTTGATCTCGTTTATGGCTGTGGCGATTATCTCGATGAAAACGGACGCTATCTCAGGCCATATCCCGTGCAGAAATGGGATCTGGAGGCCCTCCAGGAAAAATGTTTCATCTGCCAGCCCGCCTGCTTCTGGCGTGCGGGTCTTACACAAAAAATCGGACTTTTTGACAAAAGCCTGCTCGGATCCTTTGATTACGATTACTGGTTAAGGGTCGCCAGTGTCGGCCGGGTCTATTTTCTCAATGAACCCCTGGCAGGGTCACGTTGTCATCCGGGCGCCAAAACGTTCAAATACCGGAAGCAGCTTATCGAGGAGTCCTGCCTTGTTCAGGCCAGGTATAACAAGGGACTTATCTCCCCCAGAAATGCCCATGAGTTGGCCTGCGTGCACGCGGAACAATGCCTGAACTGGCGCCTGCCGCGCTTTCTCCACAGGCCTGTTTTCTATATACGATTTTTTCAACGGATGTTGGAGCTGGCACCCAAAACCCGGGGGTTCCTCCGTCCGGGATCCTGGAAACACTTTTTACCTTCCTACGCCAATTCACAAAAAATCGTCTCCGATCCCCTGTTTCGCGTAACCGGGAAAATGCCGTCCTGACATTCCATTTTAGCTCATGATCACCCAGTTGAACAGGTTGAGGGCCCGTCCAGGCAAGTCCGAATACCAATTGGGCCTGCTGCATCAATACCCGGGCCGCCCCATGGCCCTGATACCCAGCCTGCCTACACTTCCTAACACAGAAAAAAAACTGCGTATCTGCCTGGTAACGCCTTCCTACCAACAGGGTGAGTATCTGGAACGGACACTGCAAAGTGTCCTGGATCAAGAGTATCCCAATCTCTCTTACGGAATACAGGACGGGAATTCCAATGACGGATCCAAGAGCATCCTCGAACGCTACCGGAACCGCGTTGCCTTTGCCGATTCCTCTCCGGACAAGGGACAGACGGACGCTATTCTCAAAGGATTTCTAAAACTGGATCCTGGACCTGATGATATCATGGCCTGGGTGAATTCTGACGATCTATACCTTCCCGGCCTTTTGGACACCATCAATCATTTCTTTCTTAACCATCCGGATATCGATGTTGTCTACGGTCACCGCATTATCATCGATCCCTCGGATCAGGAGGTCGGACGCTGGTATCTTCCGGATCACGATCCGGAAGTACTCAAGCGGGTCGACTTCGTTCCCCAGGAAACACTGTTTTTTAGGGCTTCCGCCTATCAAAAAGCCGGAGGGCTTGACCCCACCTTTCATTTTGCCATGGACTGGGATCTGCTCCTTCGTTTTCAGGAAACCGGATGCCGTTTTCAACGATGGCCTTTTTTTCTGGGCTGTTTCCGCGTCCATGAAAAACAGAAAACCAATACCCACATCCACACCTTGGGAAAAGAGGAAATGAAAAGACTGCGCTCCCGCTCATTGAAACGAACCTATAGAACGTCTGAAATTGAAAAAATATTCTGGCTTGAAGTTTTGAAAAGCCGCGCGGCAGCCAACCGTTTTCATAAATATAATCGTCACTGAATTCCATCTTACGGACAATGCATGCCGAAATACAGGAGGGTTTAAATAAGTGCCCCCATGCCACACTTTTCCCTGAAAAGTTGTGAAAGAACTGGATAGGACCAGCGTTGCGGTTATGAACACATACCCTGTCCCCCACGGACGCTTCGCCCGAAGCCTTCCCGACCTCCAGTGCCGGGCTTGCCCTCTTTTTTCACAACTTTTCAGAGCTTTTTGAATCGCCAATAAGTTTTCCATATCACTATTCTTTCCTAATGCTTCATGAGAAAAACAGGGCTGAACTCGTATGAAATTCTCCGTTATTATTCCTCTTGAATTCAACAGGGGTCTGGCGGTCCGTTGTATCCGCGCCTGGGTCAGTGACCAAACGTACACACGGAATGAATTCGAAATTATTGTGGCAGCTTCCAAAACTCACCCCGCCACGGAGCTGGAGGCTATTCGTGACATTCTGTTGCCACGGGATCGGCTCCTTCAGTTCCCGGTCTCGCATGATATGGCTTTGGTCACTGCCGCGGCCAAGGAAGCCTTGGGCGACATTTTCGTCTTCACTGAGTCCCATTGCATTCCCTGCAAGGACTTTCTGGAAAAATCGGCCTCCGTCATGGAGGAACGTACGGAATGGGCTGGCTTCAGCGGCATGTCCTATCCCATCACTCATAATCTACTTTCGATCGTTGAATCGGAACTCTACGAAAGGGATATAAACACCAATCTCAACCGCCATGAATGGCTCAAGGTTCTGGATCAGTGCTTCATCATCCGGCGGCGAGCATACCGGGCATCCGGAGGCATCGAGCCCGCTTACGGACATTTTGCCGAATGGCTTCTTGCCGCCCGACTTCACGCCAAAGGATTGAAAATAGGCCATGTTCCAGAAATAAAAGTCGGCCATTATTATATTGGCGACCTGAATGACCTGGAAGATTTCACCAAGGATTTTACACGCGGTGAGATGAAATTTATCTCGGGGTCTTCTGGAGATCCTTGTTTCGGTTTCTTCCCCACTCCCCAGCCCTGGATCCACAGATCACTTTGGAACGAATCCTTGACCAAACCCTTTTTCCGGTTGTTGCGATCCAATGCCCGGATGGGAGCAGGTCTACTAACGTTGGTATCCAGGTTCAAGGCTTTGTCTCCCAGGCGTCAACTGACTCTTACAAAACTCAGACTTTTTTTTGATTTCTGCGTTCTTCGCCTGTCTCTATTTATTCGTCTGAAACCATTGGCGAAAACCGTTTTCCAACGTTGGATCTGCCATGTGGTAGACCTGGAAAGGTTGAATTTCATCGACCAGTTTTATCGCAATTCGGCAAAGGCCCCCATTCCACCAATAACTAAGAAGTGGACTGCCGAAACCGCAGGCTGTTGGGAAAGTCTAGGTTTTCACGAACCCGAGTCGTTTCAAGGGGTTTCTTTCCGCTGGTCCCAACCGGCAGCGTGCGTTCGACTGCGCCTGGCAGCTGGAACCTGGAAAATAACGATTCAATTCGCTCCATTTGTTCCAGCTAATCTGAATTCCCATGGGGATTTTTTCGCCAACGGCATTCCCTTGCGCAAAATCTCCCCGGCATTCCATGGTTCACACGCGGAATTCCATTGCAAGCACAAGGGAGGAGATTTGGATATCGCCTGGATCAGTAAGAGGTTCAGGGCATGCGGAGACACCCGGAGACTTGGTCTTCCGATCGAGGAAATTCGATGGGAAAAAATGGATGAAAAGGGGTTTCAAAGAGTGGATTCAACCGTTTAGAATTCCCGAACCACAACGTACTTGTGGCATGTGCCCAAATGCGCTGGCACCACTTTCTGCTCTTTATTGGAAAATCATTACCCCTCCGAAGAAAGCCTTAGCCCCGTCTTCGATATTTATTATGCCCGTGAGCTAGTGTCACGCAGGAAAAGCCTCTGGCGGTCTCCGTTTGCAGTTGGTCATTTGGGATGGGAGCTACCCCCGCTTTTTCCAGACCAGTCCTGGCGCATCCTGACTATTTTGAGACAACCCGGGGAAAGGCTGCTTTAGCCTTATGACTACCATATCCAGCATGGAGGGATCTCTCCATTAAAAAGTTTCTAGGAGTGGCTAGAGGATAATATTCAACCAGCGTATTTCAGCATTCCACATTTTGTTCCTGGCCTTCTCAATGGACCGGCTCAGCACCCAGAAAAAATAAATCTTAAAACCAAAAAAACATCTCAACACCGTTCTGACTAACCTTCGCAAATATGCGGTGGTTGGTTTGCAGGAGAATATCGAAGACAGTACTAACCTGTTCTGCCATGCCACCGGTTGTTATCCTCCCTTGAAGGCACCCCGGTTCAATTTTACGCGGAAACGCACCCGGTTGTCCGGGCTTTCCCCGCAGGCGCAGTCATTCTTAGAAGAATGCATCTAACAGGATGAAGTTCTCTACATGAAGGGAGGCAAACTGTTTGAAACCCAACTGCGCACGATGCATGAGCAGGCGTCACAATGGGAAAACAGGGAGCTTGACCAAACCGAGATGCGCGAAGTTTTAAGAAGGAACTATTTTCAGAAGCATTCCGTCCAAAACCAAAACGCAACAAACAGTCTCCGGAGGCCGGAAAATATCTTCATGGGTGAAAATCTTCACAAGAGGGAATGTCACGAAGGCCGCAGCCTGCCCTGGACCGGTCCTTCAGAACAAACCATATTCTATCTTCCTTCCGGATCCGCCGGATGCCACGCCTTCATCCACCTGACCCCCATCCCCATGCTGAGGCTGCCCAACTCCAAATCAACGGCCTCGAAATTCCCTTGCAATGCCGAACTTTAGTAGAAGTTTTTTTGCTTTCTGGGAAATTTCAAACCTCGCCGAATTACGCCAAACATGGAGCTTTTGCGGAAATCGAACTTAAGACTCCTGTCAAAACCGGCAGGGGGATTTTAGATCACTTGGCATCGCTCTTCAGGAAATCCGCAATGTTATCGAATAATTTCCAACGATCACAGCTTACCTAGCAGGGAGGGCTCTGTTCAGAACTTGTTCTTTGTATTGTACAACGGGCTTTCTTCTGCTATTTTACTAGCCATGTATCTGGAATCCAGAATGGAGGAAGACCGCACGCCGCTTATCCTGGCTGGAATCTTTGCCGCGTCAGTTCTGCTCCATATTCTCATCCTTTTTCTTGCCTTTAATTTTGCAGGCAGTTTCAAATTGGCTCCGGAGCCTCCCCGTTCCAACCGCATCAATATTCGCCTGGTCTCACCGCCTCCGCCTGCACCCGCCCTGTTGGAAGCCGTCCCCCAACAGAAGCAATTTGTCGACACCTCTGAATCCATACCCACTAGCAACCCTTTGCCCACCCCTTTCGAAGGCGAAACCTCCACCATGGCCAGCAGTAAACAGGCCGGCCAGGGCAACGCGGCCCTGCCCAACCAGACCGGGGTGGATATCCGTGGTATGACCCTTCGGAACCAGGAGTATTCTCCCGAAACCGAGGCCAAACCCGCCCCCCAGAGTCCCGCCAAAGAACAGGTCCAACCCAAAGAACAATCCACCCCGGCGGAACAAACCAAACAGGCCACCAGCAGGGAGCTTTCCCAGAATATTCCCCTGCGCAGCTCCGGAATGATCAGCACCGCCGACAAACCTAAAAATCCCGTGGACAAAAAAACGCAGGAAGCCACGGCATTGACCCAAAGCACCACGGCCACGCAGGCCATGGCCCCCGCAGTATTCTCCGCCCAAAAAAGAACCACCACCATCGACGGCGGGGCAGCCATCGGTGACACCTCATCTCTGGGTGCCCAGGAAAGCGAGATGGGACGCTACAAGGCCAAACTCTACCGGGCCATCGGCTCCCGCTGGTATATTTATGTCCGGCAGGATTCCGCCCAGGTCAGCATCGGCATCGTCAAAATTCGCTTCAAGGTGAGCTCTAACGGCGACATTACCGACCTACAGGTGGTCGAGGGAGGCGCCCAGGCCGCCCTGCTGAACATCTCACGCCGCTCCATTCTGGATCTCAAAACAGAGTTCAATGTGCCTTTTCCCGCCAGCATGCAGCAGGAAATAGGTGACTTCTACTGGGAAGAGGTCACTTTCACCATCTATTGAACCCCGGAATTCCCTCTGGATTTCACTCAAAAAATCCGTAGGTTGCTGACTTCTCCGCTTATGTCCACGCTCAAAAATATTGCTAATTTTTTCATCGAAGGCGGCCCCTTCATGGTGCCCTTGGTTCTGCTGTCCATCATTTCCGTCACCTTTATTATTGAAAGGGGACTGGCTCTGCGCCGGGCCAACGTCATTGCCGACAACCTTTACCGCGCCATCTTCAACCTGAGGATCGGACAGGCCTCCTCGGAAATCGCCAGTTTGGCCGCTCCCGGCCGCACCACCCTGGCACGACTCGTGCGCATTGGACTGGAACACCTTCCTTGGACCAAGGCGGAGAATGTCGAGGCCGTACAAACCCAGGCCCGCCGCGAAGTCACCCGCCTCGAACGCGGCCTGATCGTCCTGGAAATCACCGTCGGAATTGGTCCCCTCCTTGGACTCCTCGGCACCGTTTCCGGTCTGATCGTTATTTTTTCCACCATCGGCAAAGGCGGGGCCGACCAGAACATGTTGATTGCCAAAGGTATCTCCGAGGCCCTTTACACAACCGTTGCCGGCCTGGTCGTAGCCATCCCCTCCCTCATTGCCAACAGTTACTACACCAAAAAAATTGAAGCCCTGGCAGTCGAGATGGAAACCATCTGCATGGATTTATTGACCAAGCTCTATCTCGAAGCCCCCAAAGACTGATCCAACCAGTCACCCCGGCAGCCCATGCAATTCTACTCCAAGGCCAAACATCCTCCGGCCATCAATATCGTCTCCCTGATTGATATTCTGTGTATCCTCCTGATCTTTTTCGTGGCTACCTCCGAATTCAAGGAGGATCAACCCCAGATCCAGATCCAGTTGCCGGAAGCCACGCAAGGCACAAAAGAGGAAACACCCGGGGAGCCCATTACGATTCTGGCCTCCAAAGACAAAAAGATTTTCATCGGCTCTAAGGAAATCCCTCTGGCCGATCTTGAGGCCGCCCTGAAAGAACGTCGGACCCTCATGCCCAATGCCCAATTCATTCTGAAGGCTGACACCGGTATTCCCCTGGGCTTTTTTGTCAAAGTCCTGGATGCCTCCAAAGCAGCCGGTATCGCCAACCTTTCCCTCCTGACTGAAGACGGCAAAAAAGAAAATTGAACAAAAAAGTCAACAAAGAGAACAAAGGTTGAAATCCATGCCTCCCCTTTTTCAACAATCAAACAAGCTTAGTTCTCTGGTTATCAGGGCAGCCACTGAAGTTCATCGGGAATTAGGCTCCGGATTGCTTGTATCCTTTTATGAGCATTGCTTGAGGCATGTACTCCATTTGCAAAAGATTTCCTTTAGCTCTCAAAAAAAGGTTGAACTCAAATAAAAGGGCTTGGTCATTGATGAGCCCTGTGGTCGTTATTCTGGTGGAAGATTGTCTTCTGATCGAAGGGAAGGCCGTTGAAGCCATTTTACCCATCACGAAGCACGCCTCATGGCCTACATAAAGCTATTGAACAACCTCATCGGCCTTTTAATCATCTTCCACAAACCACCTTTAAAACATGGCATTCACAGGTTGATCCTGTCCGGAACCAATAAAAAAATCCTTTTCCGAACTTTGTTTTCTTCGTTATCTTCTGTTCATCATGGTTTTGGAAATTGTTCAATACGGGAACCCCATCCTGCGCAAAGCCGGACGCAAAATTACCTCCCTTACTCCCGAAATTAAAACCATGGTGGAAAACATGCTGGAAACCATGCGCCATGCCCACGGCATCGGACTGGCCGCCCAGCAAATCGGCAAAGATCTGCAACTCGCTGTGATTGAAATCCCTCCCGATATCGAACGCCCCTCAAAAATGTGGATGAATGACAAAGAGGTCAATCTCCAGGACTACATGCCCCTTGTCCTCATCAATCCGAAAATCACCCTGACCAAGAAAAAAGTCCTCGACCATGAAGGTTGCCTCAGTTTTCCCGGCCTTTCCGCTGATGTCAGCCGCGGCTACCGCGTCAGCGTTATGACAACCAACTTGGAAGGTAAAACCTGGACCTTTGATGCCGGCGGCCTCCTGGGACGGGCAGTGCAACATGAAGTCGACCACCTCAACGGGATTCTCTTCATCGACCGTCTTAACAAACAGGAACGGGAATTGATCCAGCAGGAAATCGAAGAAGCCCGGATCAAGACCTGAACATTCGTCACTTTCCTCATCATCAGGTTATTAACTTCAGCCTGAGTCTTGGTTTGCATCCTGGTGCCTGATGCTAAGTTACTATCGATGCTCATCCGCGCCTCCCAGATTTTGTCGATGACCGGCCCCGCTCTCAGCGGACCCGCCACCCTGCGCGTGGAAGGTGAAAGGATCAGGGAAGTAGGCCTCTATCTGCAGCCTCTTCCTGGCGAGGAAGTCATCGATCTTGACGATCAGGTTCTTCTTCCCGGCTTGATCAATGCCCATTGCCATCTGGATTACACGGGATTCCGCGGTGCCATTTTTTCCGGAAAGGGTTTCACCGAATGGATCAAGAAAATCAATTCCCTCAAACTCAGCTACACTCCGGAAAATTTCCTTACCTCCATCCAGGACGGCTTCCAACAGCTCATGGATAGCGGCTGCACCACCGTCCTGAATATCGAGGCGTTTCCCGAGCTTCTCCTTAAAATGGGTCCTCCACCCATCCGCACCTGGTGGTTTCTGGAACTGATCGACCTGCGGGCCCGCATGGAAAAAGACGAGGCCCTGATGGGAGCCCTGACCTTTTTTCAGGGGCAGGACGGATGGTTGGGAGGCTTCGGCCTGAGCCCGCACGCCCCCTATACTTCCAGCGTCGAGCTTTACCGCCTGGCCAAACATTGTAGTGAAGAACTGGGACTACCCATCACCACCCATATCGCGGAGTCCGTGGAAGAACAGGAAATGTTTCTCTATGGCGAAGGCCCTATGTATGAATTCCTCAAAAGTATCGGACGCGATATGCAGGACTGCGGCCAGGGCTCGGCTCTTTCCCATCTTCTGGAATTCGGACTCCTGAACGGAAAATGCCTGGCCGTCCACATGAACTATCTCCAGAACTACGACTTCCAGGCCCTACAGGAAAACCCTCTTAATGTCGTGCACTGCCCCGGATGCCACGACTATTTCGGACACGCCCGTTTTCCTTTGGAAAAACTGCAATCGATAGGCTGCAACATCAGCATCGGAACAGACAGTCTGGCCAGCAATGACACTCTGGACCTGCGCAAGGAACTTCGCCGGGCCCGCCTGAATTATCCCGAACTCTCCGCCCGGAGCTGGCTGCAGATGGTGACCACCGCTCCTGCCAAAGCCCTTGGACTGGAAGAAGAACTCGGCGTGATCAAACCCGGAGCCCTGGCCGACCTCGTAGCTTTTCCGCTCCCCCCTGATACCGAGCCCCACGAAGCTGTCCTGCAATCCCGGGATAAACCCACCTTCTTCATGGTCAACGGTGTCAGAAAATAATCCACCCGCTCTTGCAGAATCCATGTCCATGGGGTCAGTCGTGAGATTATGTTATTTGTTAACGACTGACCCCGTTAGACTCCCCCCTGATACCGAGCCCCACGAAGCTGTTCTGCAATCCCGGGATAAACCCACCTTCTTCATGGTCAACGGTGTCAGAAAATAATCCACCCGCTCTTGCAGAATCCATGTCCATGGGGTCAGTCGTGAGTTAAAACTCATAACTGTCTTTTCAAAACGTCCAGCTTTGGACGGTCGGGCCAGTCCATGTCGCCGTCAAAAACGGCTATGCTTCCGCCGGCCGCTAAGGATGCTGGTTCTTAAGGGTATTTTTTCCCTTTGATGACTTGGATGATAACAGGAGAGGGAATGACGAAGGCGAAAACTTTACCTTCTTTTTTACTGTGGCCGGTGTAAATACCCAGAACCTTTCCGGTCGCATCAAATACAGGAGCCCCACTGGCTCCACTCGTGATTATGTTGGGATTATCAAAAGCTGCTTGAAATTTGCTTCCTTCCATGCTGTAGGTCACAACGGCACGGTGTAACATTTGCCCTTCCTCCACCCCTCCCCTCACCTTGGCCACCATCCAAACCGGGTCACCTACCGCAGGAAGTGCGGTCGCCAGGAATGCTGCATCGTCAGGGGAGCCGTCGCCCGTTTTAAAAACTGCCAGGTCCTCCAATGGATCTGTCTTATCGGTGATGGTTGGCCAGGTGAATCCCTCCACTTTGTAACGTTTTTTGCCTTGGAAAAGGCCATTGATCCGGATGCCTTCAACAAAGGCACCCAGTTCTTCCGAAGCAACTTCCCGGGCAAACCCACCGCTGGGTCCCAAAAGGTGCCGAACGGTCAGGATATACAAAGGTCCCCCTTCTTCGATTTTGGCAAGCACTGCGGTACCGGCAGATTGTTTTCCCTCTTTGGTTTCAAATTCAGGATTGCCAACGCATTTTTTGGGGAACAACGATTCCGAAAAAAACGCTTCTTCTGCCTGCAATGCTCCAGTTCCCCCCAAAAAAACCAACATCGCAAATGAGAGAGTAGAGGCTCGAAATAAACAGAGGTCGGATTTCGTTTCAGTATTCATAAAGTTGCAGAATTTTAATAGCGTTCCATCATACGTTGTTGGG